>BFBZ01000011.1_pt64 | contig 146736 bp, 142 predicted proteins | sample 1888401 | NCBI WGS metagenome assembly BFBZ01 (sample SAMD00112614, study PRJDB3348) | symbiont metagenome | host: Chara braunii
TCCGGGCCTCCCTGAGATCTGTAGGTGTGGAGACCCACAGCCTCTCCCGGAAGCCCGGATGCCTTCAGCCGTTCACAACCTGTGTGGGCAGCTCACCTAGCTCCGCATCGCCGGGAACAGGACGACCTCGCGGATGCTGTGCCGGTCGGTCAGCAGCATCACCAGGCGGTCGATCCCCATCCCGAGGCCGCCGGTGGGCGGCATCCCGTGCTCCAGCGCGGCGAGGAAGTCCTCGTCCATCGGCTGCGCCTCGTCGTCGCCGGCCTCCATGTCCGCGGCGGCCATCCGGAAGCGCTCGCGCTGGTCGTCGGGGTCGTTGAGCTCCGTGAACGCGTTGGCGATCTCCATGCCGCCGGCGAAGGCCTCGAACCGCTCCACGATCCCCGGGTCCTCGGGGTGGCGCTTCGCGAACGGGGACAGCTCCAGCGGGTAGTCGTGGAGGATCGTCGGCTGGATCAGGGTCGGCTCGAGGGTCTGGCCCAGCAGCCCGTCCACGAGCTTCGCCCACGGCTGGCCGTCCGGCGCGTCCAGGCCCTGCTCGCGCATCGCGGCCCGCAGGCCCGCCTCGTCGGCGTGGACGCGGACGTCGATCCCGCTCGCCTCCTTCAGGCCGTCGCGGAAGTCGAGCCGCCGCCACGGCGGCGCGAAGTCGATCTCGCCGTCCTTCCACGGGACCTTGGTCGACCCGGTGGCCTCGACGGCCACGGCGGCCACCATCTGCTCGAGCATGTCCATCACGTCGCGGTAGTCCGCGTAGGCCTCGTAGGTCTCGACCATCGTGAACTCGGGGTTGTGCTTGTGGCTCACGCCCTCGTTGCGGAAGTCCTTGCCCAGCTCGTAGACCTTCTCGAGCCCGCCGACGATCAGCCGCTTCAGGTACAGCTCGGTCGCGATCCGCAGGAAGAAGTCGCGGTCGAGCTGGTTGTGGTGCGTCACGAACGGGCGGGCGGCGGCGCCGCCGTAGATCGGCTGGAGCGTGGGGGTCTCGACCTCCACGAACCCGCGGTCGTCCAGGAACCGGCGGACGGCGGCGATGGCCCTCGACCGGGTGATGAATGCCGCGCGGGCGTCGGGGTCGGACATCAGGTCGAGGTACCGCTGGCGGAAGCGAATCTCGGGGTCGCGGACGCCGGCGTGCTTGTCCGGCGGCGGCCGCAGGGACTTGGCCAGGAGGGTGACGCCGGTCGCGGCCACCGACAGCTCGCCGCGGCGGGTGCGCGTCACCGGCCCGTCTGCGCCGACGATGTCCCCCAGGTCGAGGTCGAGGGTCGCCGCCATCCCGTCCTCCCCGAGGCGGTCGATCGACGCCCACACCTGGATCCGGCCGCTGCGGTCCTCCAGGTCCAGGAACGCGACCTTGCCCTGGCCGCGGCGCGCGAGCAGGCGGCCCGCGACGCGCACGGGGGCATCCGACTCGTCGCCCGCCCCCAGGCCCTCGTTCGCGGCGCGGACGTCCGCGATCTCGGCCCGCCCCGGGAACCGGGGCGGGAACGGGTCGACTCCGGCGTCCCGGAGGGCGTCCGCCTTCGCCCGGCGCTCCGCGATCAGCGCGGGGAGGCCGCCCTCCGGCGGGGCCGGGTCAGCCGTTGTGCTCACCAGCCTGGATGTCGACGATCTGGTAGTGGATCGCGCCGCGGGGGGCGGGGATCGTGACCTTCTCGCCCTTCTTCTTGCCGAGCAGCGCCTTGCCCACCGGGCTCTCGTTGGAGAGGCGGTGGTTGCGCGGGTCGGCCTCCGCGGAGCCCACGATCGAGTACTCCCGGGTGGCCTTGCTCTTGGTGTCCTTCAGCGTCACCCGCGCCCCGATGGACACGGTCTCGGTGGAGACGTGCTCGGTGTCGACGACCCGCGCGTTGCGCAGCTTCTGCTCGAGCGTCTGGATCCGGTACTCGAGCTGCGCCTGCTCGTTCTTCGCGTCGTCGTACTCGGAGTTCTCGGAGATGTCGCCGAACTCGCGCGCCTCCTTGATCCGCTCAGCGACCTCGCGACGCTTCGTCGTCGACAGGTACTCGATCTCCTCCGTGAGCTTCGCGTACCCCTCTTCGGTCAGGATGACTTCGCGGTCCATGTGCAGGCCCTTCGTTTCGGCGCGTGGCGGCCCGGCAGGGTACCGACGCGCTGTCCGGTGATCAAGCGGCGGCCGGCGCCGCGGCGAACTCACGGAGGCGGGCGAGCGCCGCCTCCGCCGTCGGGAGCGTGAGCAGCGCCGAGAGCTCCGGCGCCGGGACGGGGTACCCGGCCAGGTACCAGGGATAGAACTTGCGGAGATACCCGGTCGCGCGCTGGTCTCCCAGGGCGAGACGGGCGTCGGCGGCGAAGGCGGTCAGTTCGTCGACCACCTCGGCCAGCGTCGGCCGCGGCCGGTCGGCGCCCCGCAGGATGTCGCCGAAGACCCACGGGTTGCCGAGGGCGGCGCGGCCGACCGCGACCGCGGCGCAGCCGGTCTCCTCGATCACGCGGCGCGCGTCGCCGGCGCCGTGGACGTCGCCGCTGGCGATGACCGGCACCGAGACAGCCGCCACGACCTCGGCGGTGATGCGGTGGTCGGCGTGCCCGCCGTACTCCTCGGCGGCGGCGCGCGGGTGGACGCACAGGGCGGCGGCGCCGGCCTGCTCGAAGCGCCTGGCGAACTCGACGGGGCGCGCCTCGGACGGCGTCACGCCGCGGCGCATCTTCACGGTCACCGGGATGTCCACCGCGCGGACCATCGCCTCGACGATCGCGGCGGCGTGCTCCGGGTCGCGCAGCAGCGCGGCGCCCGCCCCCGTCTTGCAGATCTTCGGGACGGGGCAGCCCATGTTCACGTCGACCATGTCGGCGCCCGCCTCCTCCACCGCGCGCGCGGCCTCGGCCATCGCGTCGGCGTCGGCGCCGAAGATCTGCACCGACACCGGGTGCTCGTCGGGCACGATGGTGAGCATCCCCAGCGTCTTGCGGTTGGCGTAGCGGATGCCGAAGCTCGCGATCATCTCCGACACCGTCAGCCCGGCCCCGTGGCGGCGGGACTGGCGCCGGAACGCCCAGTTGGCGATCCCCGCGAGGGGCGCCTGCACCACCCGGTTCTCGAAGCGGAGGCCGCCCAGCTCCCACGGCTCGGCCACCGGCGTGGGCCGTGGCGGCGCGGCATCGGAGCGGGCGCGGCCGGCGAGCACGGCCTGCATGCGCTTCTTCACCGCGCCTCCCCGGTGGGGGCGGGCTTGCGGACGTTGAGCTCGTGCACCAGGCGCAGGCCCTCCAGCGTGAGCAGCGGGTCGACCTCGTCGATCTGCTCCGAGTGGGGGAACACGAGCGACGAGAGGCCGCCGGTGGCGACGACCGCGGTGTCCGCGCCCAGCTCGTCCTTCATGCGGGCGCAGAGGCCGTCGACCATCGCGGCGGTCCCGTAGACGATGCCCGACCGCATGCTCTCGACCGTCGACTTGCCGATCGCGCGGTCCGGCGCGACCAGGTCGACCTTCACCAGGCGGGCGGCGCGGCTGGCGAGGGCGTCCAGCGACGTCTCGATGCCGGGCGCGATCGCGCCGCCCAGGTACTCGCCGGCCGCCGACACGGCGTCGAACGTGGTGGCCGTGCCGAAGTCGACGACGATGCACGGGCCGCCGTGGCGGCGGAACGCCGCGACGGCGTTGACGATGCGGTCGGGCCCCAGCTCGCGCGGGTTGTCGATGGCCAGCGGCACGCCGGTGCGCACGCCGGGGCCGATGACCAGGGCCTCGCGGCGCAGGTACTTGAGCGACAGCGACGCGTACGCCGCCGACAGGGCCGGGACGACGGAGGCGACGACCATCTCGTCCAGCTCGCCCAGGCTGCCGCCGCGCAGGCGCAGGATCTGGTCGTGGTCGGCCGCCAGCTCGTCTGCGGTCGCCATCCGCTCGGTGCGCAGGCGCCACTCGTGGAGCAGCTCCTCGCCGCTGTAGACCCCTGCCTGGGTCTGGGTGTTGCCGACGTCGATCGCCAGGAGCACTGCGCGCGCCTCCCGGGGGGCTAGCGGGTCGCCTCTGCGGGCCCCGACTGCTCGTCGCTCTTCAGGATCTCCACCGTCACGTCCTGGGTGGTGTAGATCTCGACCTTCGGGATGATCCGCGTGGGGCGGTTCTTGTCCCACACCCAGACGTCCTCCATCGTGATGTGGAAGAACGGGTAGGACGCCTGCGGCATGAAGTCCCGCTCGAAGCGGTTGCAGAGGTACGTCGCCTCCTGCGTGAGCACGCAGTAGCGGAACAGCGGGAAGACGTCCGCGTATTCACGCTTGAGCCTCAGCTCGAGCTCGGCGTCGTACTCCTCGAGCTCATCGGTGTGCGACATGCGGCAGAAGCTCCCTGGCGCCCGTGACGGCGGCAGATCATAGCTCAGAGACGGGCTCGGCCCGCTGCTCGCGAGGGTCGAGGGCGGCCTCCAGGTCGGCGAGGCGGCGGCCGTCGGGGAGGGTCAGGTCCGGGTCGAGGTCCAGGAGGGGCAGCAGCGCGAAGCGCCGTTCGTGCAGGCGGGGGTGGGGGATCTCGAGGCGGTCGTCCGCGTAGGCGCCGCCGTCCCACAGCAGCACGTCGCAGTCGATGACCCGGGGGCCGAAGCGCACGCCGCCCGGGTCGCGGCCGAGCTCGGCCTCCAGGCGCTTCGCCTCGCCGAGCATCTCCCGGGGCGCGAGGTCCGACCGCACCCGCGCGGCGGCGTTGCGGAATGGGGGCTGGTCCTCCAGGTCGCGGGGCGAGGTGTCCCACAGGCGGCTGACCGCCTCCACCTCGTGGCGCGCCGCCAGCCAGTCGACGGCGGCGCGGATCGTCGCCGCCGGGTCGCCGAGGTTGCCCCCGAGGCCGACCCAGTATCGGCTCACGCGTGGCGGGTGAGCGTCACCGCCGTCTCCGCGACCACCTGCGGCAGCGCCACGTGCGGCTTGCGGACGGTGACCTCGACGTAGCGCGCCCGCGGCTCGGCGAGCACCCGGTCGGCGATGAGGCTCGCCAGGCGCTCCAGGAGCTGCACCGGCTCGCCCCCCACGATCTCCGCGACGGCCGCGGTCAGCGTCCCGTAGTCGACGGTCAGCCCGAGGTCGTCGGTGTCCGCCGACCGCGCGTCCGACAGGCGGATGTCGATGTCGATGACGAAGCGCTGGCCCAGCTCACGCTCCGGCGCGTAGACGCCGTGTCGCCCGTACGCCTCGAGCCCGCGGATGCGGACGGTCAGCTCGTCGTCGGCCATCACGTGCCCGCGCCCTCCACCGCCCGCCACACCGTCAGGGCGTCGGCCGTCTCGCGCACGTCGTGCACCCGCAGCACCGCCGCGCCGCGCGCCACGGCGGCCAGGCCGGCGCCCAGTGAGCCGGCCATCCGCTCCGGCACCTCGCGGCCGGTGAGCGCGCCGATCATCCCCTTGCGCGACGCCCCCACCAGCACGGGCGCCCCCAGCGCGGCGAACGCCGGCACGCCCGCGAGCAGCGCCAGGTTGTGGGCGAGCGTCTTGCCGAAGCCGATCCCGGGGTCCAGGATCGCGCGCCGACGCCCCACCCCGGCGTCCTCCGCCGCCCGCAGTCGCTCCTCCAGGTGGTCGCGGACCTCGGCCACGACGTCACCGTACCGGGGGTCGGCCTGCATCGTGCGGGGCGTGCCGCGCATGTGGACGAGGCAGACGGCGGCGCCGCGGTCCGCGACCAGGGGCAGCAGGTCCGGGTCGCCGCGGCCCGCGGTGACGTCGTTGACCAGCACCGCCCCGGCGTCGAGGGCCGCCTCGGCCACCCGCGCCGACGACGTGTCGACCGACACGGGGACGTCCGCGGCCTCCCCGCGCATCGCCGCCAGCACCCCGGCCAGGCGGCGGAGCTGCTCGTCCGGCGGGACCGGGTCGGAGCCGGGCCGGGTGCTCTCGGCCCCCACGTCGCAGATGGCGGCGCCGTCGCCGCGCATCCCCAGCAGCCGCGCCGCGGCCTCCCCCTCCCCGATCGGCCCCGCCCCCGCCCACAGGGAGTCGGGGGTGACGTTGAGGATCCCCATGACGCACGGGGGATCGAGCCAGTCGAGTGGGTCGGCCACGCGTGAAAGGCTACGCGCGTGAAGGTCCCCCTCACGCTGGTCGATTTCCTCGACCGCTCGGCGCTCCACGGCGACCGCGTCGCGATCGTGGACGAGCCCGCCGGGCCCGCGTCGCTCGGCGAGGTCACCCACGCCGGGCTGCGCCGGCGGGCGGTCGGGATGGCCCGCGAGCTCGACCGCATGGGCGTCGGCCACGGGGAGCGCGTCGCGATCGTCAGCCCCAACGCCGCCCGGATGATCGTCGCCCTGTTCGGCGTCAGCGCGTTCGGCCGCGTGCTCGTGCCGGTCAACTTCCGGCTGAACGCCGACGAGGTCGGCTACATCGTGGGCCACTCGGGGGCTCGGGTCGTGCTGATCGACCCGGAGCTCGACGAGGCCCTGGCGGCCGTGGCCGCCGAGCACCGGATCGTCCTCGACGGCGACCAGGACGCCGCCCTGACGGCCGAGGCCGAGGCCGACGGCGAGCCCGCCCGATGGGAGCCCGACGAGGACGCGATCGGGACCATCAACTACACGTCCGGCACCACCGCCCGGCCGAAGGGCGTGGCCCTGACGCACCGCACGCTGACGCTGCACGCGATGAGCATCGGCTGGCACCTCGTCGTGCAGCCGCGGGACGTCTACCTGCACACGCTGCCGCTCTTCCACGCCAACGGCTGGGGACTCCCCTATGCCTGCGCGGCGATGGGGGCGCGCCAGGTGGTGCTGCGCCGCGTCGACGGCGCGGAGATCCTGCGCCGGGTCGACGCGCACGGCGTGACGCTCGCGTGCGGCGCCCCGGCGATCGCGGACGCCGTCGTGGCGGCGGCGGAGGGGATGGCGCCGGCCGATGTACCGGGCAACGGCCGGATGCGGATCTTCGTGGGTGGCGCCGCGCCGCCGTCGTCCACGGTCCGGGCCGTGCGCGAGCGCCTCGGCTGGGAGTTCATCCACGGCTACGGCCTGACCGAGTCGGCGCCGCTGTTGTCCCTCAACCGCCCCCCGGTGGAGGACGACGCCCTGCCGCCCGACGACGCCGCCCGCCGGATGGCCCGCCAGGGGCTCCCCGCGATCGGCGTCCGCCTGCGCGTCGACGGCGACGGGGAGCTGCTGGCCCGTTCCAACCACGTTCTCGAGGGCTACTGGGAGGACCCGGACGCCACCGCCGCGGCCCTGCGGGACGGGTGGCTGCACACCGGGGACGGCGCCGTGGTCGACGACGAGGCCCACGTCACGATCACCGACCGCCGCAAGGACGTCATCCTGACCGGAGGCGAGAACGTCTCCTCCATCGAGGTCGAGGACCACCTGCGGGCCCACCCCGACGTCGCCGACTGCGCGGTCATCGGCGTCCCCGACGCGCGCTGGGGCGAGGCCGTGACGGCGATCGTCGTGCTCCGCGAGGGGGGCGCCGCCGACGCGGCCGCCCTCCGGGCCCACTGCCGGGAGCGGATGGCCGGGTTCAAGGTCCCGCGGTCGGTCGAGATCCGCGGCGCGCTGCCGCGCACCGCGACCGGCAAGGTGCAGAAGTTCCTCCTCCGCGCGGAGCACGCGGAGGGGCCCTAGCCGAGCTCCAGGGTCGCGATGTAGGGCAGGTTCCTCCACCGCTCGGAGTAGTCGAGGCCGTAGCCGATCACGAACGCGTCCGGCAGGTCGAAGCCGACGTAGCGGATCGGGATGTTCAGCCGCTTGTGGCCCGGCTTGGTCAGCAGGGTGCAGATCTCCAGCGAGGCCGGCTGGCGCGAGGCCAGGTTCTTCAGCAGGTACGAGAGCGTCAGCCCGGAGTCGATGACGTCCTCCACCACCAGCACGTCGCGGCCGGCGATCGGGAGGTCCAGGTCCTTGAGGATCCGCACGACACCCGAGGAGTGGGTGGAGGAGCCGTACGACGACACCGCCATGAAGTCGAGCTCCACCGGGACCGTCATCTGCCGGAGCAGGTCGGCGATGAAGAACACCGCGCCCTTCAGCACGCCGATCACGAGCGGCTGGCGGCCCTCGTAGTCGGCCGAGACCTCCGCCGCCAGCTCCCGGACCCGCCTGTGGAGGGCCTCCTCCGTCACGAGGGTCTCGCCGACGGTTCCGAACTCGCTCATGCACGCTCCAGTTCGAGGACGACCCCGGGCCCCGGCCCGGTGGTGACGAGGTCGTCGGCGGCCCGGTGGCCCGCCACCCACACGACGCGGTCGCCCGACGCGACCACGGGGACCAGGGGGCGCAGCCGCACCGGCACCCCGGCGCCGGCCAGCAGCCGGCCCACCGCGACCCGCCCGCCGCCGCGGATCGCCAGGCGGTCGCCGTCGCGGGGCGGGCGCACCTCGAGCGGGCCGGCGTCGCGCACCGCGACGCGGTCGGGGCCCGGCGCGACCGCCTCGCCCTGCCGGGCGACCACGGCGACGGCGCCGAACGTCACCCGGCCCGGCACGCCGAGCGGCGCGGCGGCGGGCGGCGCCGGCGGCGGCGCGTCGACCCGCAGGACGCCGCGCACCACCTCGGCGCGGCCGTCGCCCGGCAGGGCGGCCGCGCCGCCGCCGTCGAGCAGGGCCAGGACGCGCGCGACCGGCTCGGCGCCCAGCGCGTCGCCGGGCAGGCCCGCATCGGCGACCAGGCGGCGGACGAGCAGCCGGCGCATCGGCTCCGGCTCGTCGCGGAGAAGGGCCGGGTCGAGACCGCCGGCCCGCGCGGCCCGCGCCCAGGCCGCGTCGACCAGCGGGGCCAGGAGCGCCGCCTCGTCGCGGAGGACGTCGGCGAACGACGCCACGTGGCGGCCCGCGGCGGGGTGGACCGCCGACAGCGCGGGGAGCAGATCGTGCCGCACCCGCGTCCGCGCGTGGCGGGCGTCGTCGTTGGACGGGTCGCGGACGGGGTCCAGGCCGTGGGCGGCGCACCACGCCCGCGTCTCGTGGGCCTCGAGCGCCAGGAGCGGGCGGATCAGGTCGCCGCTGCGCGGCGCCATCCCGAGCGCCCCGGTGCGCCCGGTGCCGCGCGCCATGCGGAACAGGACGGTCTCGGCCTGGTCGGAGGCCGTGTGGCCGGTCGCGATCCGCGCGTACCCCTCCCGCGCCGCCACCTCGCGGGCGGCGGCCAGCCGCGCCTCGCGGGCGCGCGCCTGCGCGCCCGCTCCTTGGGTCAGCGCCAGCGACACGACGTGAGCGGCCAGGCCCAGGTCACGGGCGGCCCGCGCCACCGCCTGCGCTTCAGCCGCCGCCTCGGCGCGCAGCCCGTGGTCGACCGACAGGACGCCCACCGGCCCGTCGTGGAGGCCCGCCAGCATGTGCATGAGGCAGAGCGAGTCGGCACCGCCGGAGACCATCGCCAGCACCGGCGCGCCGGGCGGCAACAGGTCGTGGCGACGGCAGTGGGCCGCCACGCAGGCCTGGATGCGCGCGGCGTCGGCCACCGACATCAGCCGCCGAACTGCTTCGCGAAGGACTCGAGCTGTGCCTTCGAGATCTCGCCGATGTAGGTCGACGCGAGCTTGCCGTCGGCGTCGATGATCACGGTGACCGGCAGCCCGCTCACGCCGAATTTGCCCGCCGCGTCGGCGTCGCGGTCGAGGCCCAGCTCGTACGGGACCCCCTCCTTGCGGGCGAAGCCCCGCGCGTCGCCCGGGAGGTCGTTCACCGCCAGGCCCACCACGTCGATCTTCGGGTGGCGCTTCGAGAACGCGATGAGCTCCGGCGTCTCGCGCTGGCACGGCTCGCACCAGGAGGCCCAGAAGTTCAGGACCACCGGCGTGCCGCGGTGGGACGCGAGCGTCACCCGGCCGTCGCCGTCGAGCGCCGGGACGTCCACCTTCGGCGCCTCCTTGCGCTCGGGCGGCGGCACGACCTGCTGGTCCGTGTTCTCACCCAGACCGCCTCCGCTGCAGCCGGCCAGCACCGCCACGGCCGCGAGCGCGACGATGAGGGCGAGCGCGCGACGCATCGCAGCGAGCGTAGCAGCGGCCTTGCGCCGGTAGCCTGGGGCCGGATGCGGCGACTCATGCAGCTCGACCGGCGCCTGGGCGGCGCCGTCCGTCGCCTCGTCGCGGCGTTCCCCGGCGGCCCGTCGTGGGCCCGGGTCACCGCCCGGGTGATGAGCCCTGCGTTCCGCGTCGCCGTGGCGCTGATGATCCTCCGCCGGTCGACCCGGGCGACCGGGCTGCGCTGCCTCGGCGCCGGGATCGCGGCGGGGATGGCGGCGCGGGTGCTCCGCGACCGGCTCGGCCGGGCGCGGCCCGGCGACCGGGCGGACGGGGGCCTGCCGAGCCGCCACGCCGCCGCGTCGGCCGCGATCGCCCGCACGGCGTCGGCGGGTGCGCCGCGGGTCGGCCGCGCGATGGCCGTCGGCGCCGTCCTCGGGATGGCCGCCCGGGTGGCCGCCGCCGAGCACGACCCCGCCGACATCGCGGCCGGCGCCGCCCTGGGCCTGGCGAGCGCGCGGGCGGTGGCGGTGCTCGCGGGAGGGCAGCGCGCCCGCACCGGGGCCTGATAGAAGGAACCCGCGATGATCGATGAGTCGCCAAAGGCCACCGGCACCCGGCGCGAGCGTTCGATGATCGGCGCCGCCCGCATCGTGGGCTGCCTCCTGACCTTCGCCGGGCTCATCGGGCTGCTGCGCATCGGGAGCACCGGCGAGGCGAAGGACGTCGCGACGCTGCTGATGGCGCCGGCCACCGCGCTGATCTGGTTCGTGCTCGGGATGGTGGGCATCGGCATGAGCGTCCGGGCCGACCGGGCGCGGCAGTTCCTGATCGGCGCGGGCGCGCTCCTCACGCTCTGGGGCCTCGCCGGGCTGATCACCCAGGGCGCCTCCGACGTCCTGACCAACGACCCGTCGACCGTCGCGCTGCTGCTCGTGCTGGGCGTCGGGGCGCTGGCCGTGTCGCTGGGCCCCACCCCGGACTTCGTGGAGAAGGCGCTGGCGCTGCCGGACGCCGAGGCGGAGGAGGAGGGCGGGCCCGCCGCCTAGGAGGCCGCCGCCCAGCGGTGCTCGGGCGCGAAGAGGCTCACCCGGTCCCGGCCGGACGCCTTGGAGTGGTAGAGCGCCTTGTCGGCCTGGTCGAGCATCCGGTCGCCCCGGTCGCCCCCGCCGTTCTCGAAGTCCGCGACGCCCGCGGAGATCGTGGTGCCGGCCGTCTCGCCGCCGGCGACCAGCACCTGGACCAGCGCGACGGCGGCGCGGATCCGCTCGGCCGCCTCCATCGCCTCCTCCGCCGGGCCGGGGACGATGAGCGCGAACTCCTCCCCGCCGAACCGCGCGGCGATGTCCGACGCCCGCGAGTTGGCCCGGATCGCCTCCCCGACGGCGGTGAGCAGGCGGTTGCCGGCGTCGTGGCCGTGGCGGTCGTTGAACGCCTTGAACCGGTCGAGGTCGAACAGGATCAGCGACAGCGGCAGGTCGTAGCGCTCGGCGCGGCGGCACTCGCGCGGGAGGGCGTCCGCGAAGAACGCGTAGTTGTGGACGCCCGTGAGCCGGTCGACCAGCGACTGGTCGGCGATGCGGGCGGCCGCCCGCTCCTGGGCCCGGTGCCCGGCGCCGACGGCGATGCCGGCGGCGGCGAACGCCGCGAGGCCCAGCGTCATGGCCGGCCCGTCGGTGCCCCCGCTGCCGGAGGCCAGCGTGCACATCAGCGCCGCGACCACGGTCGCGGCGGCCAGGCCCTTGGGGCCGCCGAGCGGCACCGCCAGGGCGATCGGCAGCGCGAAGAGCGTCCAGGCCGGCGTGAGGCCGAGGAGCACCAGGGCCGAGGGGACGGCGACGGCGACGGCGAGCAGGACGGCGCGCCGGCGGGCCGGCGCGGCGGCATCCGACGCCTCGTGGTCGCGAGTCGCGTTGGGAGTGGGCATGTCCGCCGGGCTTTCGACGTGCGGAACCGTAGTCCGGTCTCCGGACGGAACCGCCGCCCCGCGCGCCGGGGCTATGCTCCGCGACCCGTGCCGGACCCTGCCTTCACGCCGTATCCGTCCCTGCGCGGGCGGTCCCTCCTGACGCTGCGCCACCACGAGCCCGAGGCCGTGGCGGCGATCCTGGAGTACGCCTCGCACCTGCGCGCCACCGTCCGCGGGGGCTGGCCGCCGCTGCTGGCCGGGAAGGTCGTGGCGCTCGTGTTCGAGCGGCCGTCGACCCGCACCCGGGTGTCGTTCGCCAGCGGCATCGCGCGCCTCGGGGGCACCGAGATGGTGCTCTCGTCGGGCGACCTGCAGCTCGGCCGCGGCGAGACGATCGAGGACACCGCCAAGGTCCTGGGCCGGATGGTCGACGCGATCATGCTGCGCACCGGGCCGCACGCCGCCCTGGAGGAGCTGGACCGCCACGCCGGCGTCCCCGTCATCAACGGGCTCACCTACGAGCACCACCCGTGCCAGGCGCTCGCCGACGCGCAGACGCTGAAGGAGCGCTTCAGGGACCTCTCCGGCCTGCGGATCGCCTACCTCGGCGACGGCAACAACGTGTGCGTGTCGCTGATGATCGTCGGGGCGCTCACGGGCATGGACGTCGTGGCCGCCTGCCCGCCGGGCTACCAGCCGGACCCGGAGGTGGTGGCGTGGGCCGATGCCGCCGGCCGCGAGCGAGGCGGCGGCGCGCGCGTGACCGCCGACCCCCTGGAGGCGGTTGCCGGCGCCCGCGCCCTCTACACCGACACCTGGGTCTCCATGGGCGACGAGGACACCCGCGACCAGCGGCTCCGCGACCTGGAGCCGTATCGCATCGACGACGACCTGATGGACCGCGCCGCCGGCGACGCGGTGGCGCTCCACTGCCTCCCCGCCCACGCCGGCGAGGAGATCACCTACGAGGTGCTCCACGGACCGCGCTCGGCCGTCTGGGACCAGGCCGAGAACCGGATGCACGCCCAGGCCTCCCTGCTCGCCCACGTGCTCGCGGGGACCTAGGGACCGATCCCGTGATCCCGCTCAAGGACGTCAACCCCACGCGGCGTCCCGCGGTGCTCACGATCGCCCTCATCGTGGTCTGCGTGCTGGTGTTCGGCTACCAGCAGACGAAGGCCGACGACCTCAGCCTCGACAGCCGGCAGGGCTTCATCTGCGAGTACGGCCTGGTCGCCGACAACGTCGTGCACGGGTCGGGGCAGCCGGGGGACGGCTGCGACCAGCTCAACCAGGACAAGCCGCGGTTCCTGGCCCTGCTGACCAGCCTCTTCCTGCACGCCGACTGGCTGCACCTGGGCTTCAACATGCTGTTCCTGTGGGTGTTCGGGAACAACATCGAGGACCGGCTGGGGCGTATCCGCTTCCTGCCGTTCTACCTGGCGTGCGGGGTGGTCGCGAGCCTCGCCCAGGTGCTCGTCGACCCGGACAGCGACATCCCGCTGATCGGCGCCTCCGGCGCGATCTCCGGGATCCTCGGCGCGTACCTGGTCCTGTACCCCAAGGTGCGGGTGTGGACGGTGGTGCTGCCGCTGTTCTTCCTCCCGTTCAAGCTTCCCGCGTGGATCTGGCTGCTGATCTACTTCGTCCTGCAGCTCCTCTACCTGGGTGACGACGCGACGGCGGGCGGCGGCGGCGTGGCGTACATGGCGCACATCGGCGGGTTCATCGCGGGAGCGGTCCTGATCCGGCCCTTCCTGCTCGGGCGCGGCCCCGGCCCACCCCCGTCGCCGGCTGTCGGGCAGGCGTGGTGAGCCTCTTCCGCCGCCGCGCCCGCGAGCCGCGGCCCCCCGCCCCGAAGTGGGTGCGGGTGGCGATCGCGATGCACCAGCCGGAGGCCGAGATGCTGGCCTCCCTGCTGGGCGAGCTGGACATCCCGGTTCTGGTGCGGCGCACCATGATGGACGTGCCCGACATGCTCGCCGGCGGCCCGCGGGAGCTGCTGGTCCCGGAGGACCGGGCGCTCGAGGCCCGCGCGCTGCTCGACCCCATGGAGGCGCCCGGGGAGGCGGACGAGGCACCACCTGCGCGATGATCGCGCCATGAGCGCCCCCCAGCGTTTCGGCGTGGGACTCTCCCAGGCCGCGGAACCACGCGACGCCGCGCGCGAGGCCTGCGCCGTCGTGCGCGCCGCGCTGGGCGGCACACCGCCCAGCCTGGTGGTGATGTTCGCGTCGCCCGACCTGTGCGAGGACGCCGAGGGGCTCCTGGCCGCCGTCCACGACGAGCTGGCGCCGGAGAACCTGATCGGCTCGATGGGCGAGGCGGTGCTCGGCGCGGGGCGCGAGATCGAGGACGGCCCCGCCCTGGCGGTCTGGGCGGCCGTGCTGCCCGGCACCGAGGTCATCCCGTTCCGGCTCGTCGCCCGCCCGCTGGGCGAGGGGCTCGGCGTGCTCGGCTGGCCCGACGCCGTTGCCGACGCCCCGGCCGGGAACATCGGGCCGATCATCATGCTCGCCGACCCGTTCACCTTCCCCGCCGACGGGCTGCTGGCCGAGCTCAACGACGAGCCGGGCGCGCCCGTGGTGGTCGGGGGCCTCGCGTCGGGCGGGCGCCGCCCCGGCGTGCACCGCCTCTTCGCCGGGGCGGACGTGCTGGAGGAGGGCGCCGCGGCCGTGGCGCTGCGCGGCGCGACGATGCGCACCGTGGTGTCCCAGGGCTGCATGCCGGTCGGCCCGGAGATGGTGATCACCGACGGCGAGGGGTCGACCGTACGGTCGCTGGCGGGGAAGCCGGCGCTCGAGAAGCTGGAGGAGGTGGTGGCGGCGCTCGAGCCGGACGAGCGGGCGCTCGCCGTCGAGGGCCTCCTGGCCGGCCTGGTCATCGACGAGAACGTCCCGGACTACACGCGCGGCGACTTCCTGGTGCGCGCCATCCACGGCGGCGACCGCGAGAGCGGCAGCCTGATCGTGGGCGAGCAGGTGCGCGTGGGGCAGACGATGCGCTTCCAGGTGCGCGACGCCTCGTCCGCCGACGAGGACCTGCGCGAGGCGCTCCGCGCCGCGCGGGCCGGGCTCGGCGGCGCCGCGCCCGCGGGGGCGCTCGTGTTCAGCTGCAACGGGCGCGGGACCCGCATGTTCCCCTCACCCGACCACGACGCCGCGGCCATCCGCGAAGAGCTGGGCGACGTGCCCGCCGCCGGCCTGTTCTGCAACGGCGAGATCGGCCCCGTCGGCGGCCGCAGCTTCCTGCACGGCTTCACGGCGACGATGGTGTTGTTCGGCGCAGGTGCGGAAACGTAGATTTCACGTGCTCGGCCGGTGCGTCTTCACGTGAAACCGTTCATGTGAGAGGCCGCCGCCACTATGATCACTCCCGGCGATACAAACGTGGTTTTCACTCCGGAGGGTGACATGGAAGACGAGTCGACGGACACGACGTCCGCGCCGCGCGGCAGCGTGGGCAACGAGATCTTCGACCAGGTGGAGAAGCTGATGGCGGAAGAGGGCCTCAGCCGCACGAATGCATTCCAGCGCCTGTCGGAGATGACGGGTCGCCGCGCGGGGACCGTCGCGGCCAACTACTACCGCGTGGCGCGCCAGCGTGGCGCCGAGCTGCAGCCGCGCGCGCCGCGGGGATCGCGGTCCGGCGGCGGCGGTGGCGGCGGTGGCGGCCGCGGCCGGCGCCCATCGGGCCGGCGTGCGGCGCGGCCGAGCGGCGACGTCGACGGGGCGCTGAAGCGCGCCACTGATTCGATCCAGGAGCTCGCCGCGCTCGTGCGGAATCAACAGCGTGAGATCGACGACCTCCGCGAGCAGACGAAGGTCCTCGACCAGCTGCGAACCCTCGTGGGTGATAAAGCCTAGATCAGCTGGGTATCACGGGGTGCTTCTCGCCCCGTGATACCCGCAGGGCCTCGGGCACGTCATCGAGCCCGATCGGTTCCTTCAACACGTCCGACATGGCGAACGGCGGGTCGCGCAACACGCGCAGCGCCTCCGCGAACGTGTCGGGCGTGTGGTGATACGCGCCGCGGATCGTGACCTCGCGATAGTGGATGTCATACGCGGGGATCGCGACCTCCGCGCCCGCTGGGACGCCGCCGTGCACGAGCACGCCGCCGCCCGAGCGCGCCAGCAGCGGGGCGAGCGCCCACGTGTGCGCCTGTCTCTTATACACATCTAGATGTGTATAAGAGACAGCCCCTGGAACCCGCCGCCCAGCACCAGGACGACGCGCCCGGCGACGTCGCCCGCCCGTCCCGCCGAGTGGATCGCGCACGCCAGCGGCTCGGCGGTGGCCGCCACGGCGGGGTCCATCCCCTCCGGCAGCGCGTGGACGTTGCGGGCCGTGATCCGGGCCGGCACCCGCACCAGCTCGGCGAAGGCACCGGTCAGGTACGTGAGGTCCGTGCACAGATTGGGCCGCCGCTCGCGGCAGGGGCGGCATGCGCCGCACGGCGCCGAGTTGGCCACCACGACGGCGTCGCCGGGCCGCGGCCACGCCACGCCGTCCCCGGCCGCCTCCACCACCCCGGCCACCTCATGGCCCAGGCTCGCCGGCAGCGGGCCGAGGGCCGGGTGGGCGCCGGCGGCCGCCATCTTCGCGTCGGTCGCGCAGGTCACGGCGGCGAGCACGCGCACGACGACCTCACCGGGGCCGGGCGCGGGGTCGGCCACGTCCTGCACCCTGAGGTCCCCCGGCCCATGGAGCATCACGGCGCGCATTGGGGGTTAGCATGCCGCGTCGTCCCGGCACGGAGGTCCCCACGCCCTACCCCGATCACCTGCGCGACCTCGTCGAGGCGTACCTCGAGAACCTGGACTTCGCCGCCACGGATCCGGCGGAGCGGGAGGAAATGGCCGGCACCGGGGGCCTGGTGGAGGCGATGCGTCACTCGCTGCTGGCCGGCGGCAAGCGGATGCGGCCCGTGCTGGCGCTCGCGACGGCCGAGGCCCTGGGCCGCCAGGCCGACGAGCTGCTGCCCGCCGCCGCCGCGATCGAGCTGGTGCACACCTACTCGCTGATCCACGACGACCTGCCGGCGATGGACGACGACGACCTGCGCCGCGGCCGGCCGACGTGCCACGTCTTGTTCGGCGAGGACACCGCGATCCTCGCCGGCGACGCGCTGTTCGCGGAGGCGGTGCGCCTGGTTGCCGAGCGCCAGCCCGGCGGCCCGGAGGTGCAGCTCGGGATCCTGCTGGAGATCAGCCGCGCCACCGGCGTGGGCGGGATGGTCGGCGGCCAGTACCTGGACCTGAAGGACGCGGGCCGCGAGTCGGCGGCGGCGCTGCGCCGCGTCCACGCCCTGAAGACCGGCCGGCTCATGTCGTGCGCCGTCCATAGCGCGCTGGTGCTCGCGCGGCCGCCCGAGGTGATCGACCGGGCGCTGCGCCGCTACGCCCGCGAGCTGGGCCTGCTGTTCCAGATCATCGACGACATCCTCGACGTGGAGGGGTCCGAGGAGGATCTGGGCAAGGCCGTCGGCGCCGACGAGCGGATGGGCAAGGTCACGTACGTCAGCACCCACGGCCTGGAGGGCGCGCGCCACCGCGCCGGCGAGGCCCACGCCCGCGCGCTGGAGGCGCTGGCCGAGGTCCCGGGGCCCACCGAGGACCTCGTCGGCATCACCGACCTCACCTTCGTCCGCACGAGCTGACAGTCCATGACGTCCAATTGGGACTCCCGAGTCCCAATTGCGACGGCGGGGGCGGCGGCGACCCGCACGAGGCTCCCGGTCAGAAGCCCCTTCATTGAAGGGGGTGGACGAAGGCGCGACGTCGGCCTCCCGAACCCCGATGGGACGTTCGTGGTCGGTGCAATTGAGACCGCCGAGTCCCAATTGCGACGGCGGGAGCCGGCGGCGACTCGCGCGAGCCCCCCGGTCAGAACCCCTTCATTGAAGGGGGTGGACGAAGGCGCGACGTCGGCCTCCCGAACCCCCGGTGGAACGCCGCGATCCGTCCGCCCGAATCGGGGCGGACCTCGAGCCGGTTGCTGGAGTAGAGTCGCCTCACCCTCATTTGCCGGACCGTCGCAAGGAGCGGAATCCCAGTGCCCAATCGACCTCGCGCTCTCGAACTCGGCATGGCGACGTACCTCGTCAAGAAGCGCCTCATCAAGCGTGAGTCGCGCTTCCCGGTGACGCTGATGCTCGAGCCCCTCGAGATCTGCAATCTCGCGTGTCACGGGTGTGGGCGCATCCGCGAATACGAGCACGTGTTCCACAAGCGGATGGAGGTCGAGGAGTGCCTGCGGGTGGCCGAGGAGGCCGGCGCGCCGATCGTGAACATCCCGGGCGGCGAGCCCATGATCCACAAGCAGATCGACGAGATCGTGAACGGGATCATCGACCAGGGCCGCTTCGTCTACATGTGCACCAACGGCCTCTTGATGAACCGCGCGTTCGGTCGCATCCCGCCGTCGAATCACTTCGCGTTCGTCGTGCACCTGGACGGCTTGCGCGAGGTGCATGACAAGGCGGTCGACCGCGACGGCGTGTTCGACAAGGCCACCACCTACATGCGAGAGGCCATCGAGCTCGGCTATCGCGTGTGCACCAACACCACCATCTACCGCGGCGTCGATCCCGAGGAGTACGTGGAGCTGTTCGCGTTCCTCAAGGACATGGGCGTCGAGGGGTGCATCACCGCGCCGGGCTTCGACTACGAGTCGGTCACCCACGACCGCGAGCAGTTCCTCGCGCGGGTGGAGTCGCAGCAGCTGTACTCGCAGGTGCACGAGCTGTGCGACCACATGGACATCCCCTTCTACAACAACCCGCTCTTCCACGAGTTCCTGCAGGGGAAGCGGCAGTACCGGTGCACGGCGTGGGCGATGCCGACGTACACGGTCGAGGGCTGGCGGAGCCCCTGCTACCTGCTCGCCGACAAGCACGTCGGCAGCCTCAAGGAGCTCTACGACGAGACGGACTGGGACGCGTACGGCACGGACCGCGACCCGCGGTGCGCGAACTGCCTGATGCACTGCGGTTACGAGGCGAGCACCATCCTCGATGCGTTCTCCCGCCCCCGCGACCTGGTGACGCTCGCCCGCGCGTGATCGCGGTGGTGTGCGCCGTGCCCGCCGAGCGCCGCGCGCTCGCGGGCGTGGCGGATGATCGTCTGCGCCTGCACCTCGCCGGCATCGGGGCCGACAGCGCCGCCCGCACCGCCGCCGAGGCCCTCGCCGAGGGCCCGGAGGCGCTGATCTCGGCCGGGTTCTGCGGCGCGCTGGCGGAGGACCTGCGGGTGGGCGACCTGGTGGCCGCCGACGTGGTGGTCGACGAGCGGACCGGCGACCGCTTCGCCGCCGACCCCGCACTGCTGGCCGCCGCGCCCGGCCGGCACGGCACCATGGTCAGCGCCGAGCGCGTCGTCCGCGCGCCCGCCGACCGCGCCCGCCTGGACGGCCTGGCGGTGGACATGGAGAGCGCCGCCCTCGCCCGCGCGGCGTCGGCGGCCGGCGTCCCGTTCCTGGCGCTCCGGGCCGTCACCGACGAGCGCCGTCACCGCATGCCGGACTTCGACAAGATCGTCAACGCCGCGGGGCGCCTGACCCCCGGGGCGGGGCTCGTCCACTTCGTCCTCCACCCGCGGGAGCTCCCCGCGCTGCTGCGGCTGGGTCCCGCCGCCCGCCACGCCGGCCAGTCCCTGCGCGAGGGGATGGCGACGCTCGTGGAGGAGCTCGGGTGAGCGTGGCCCTGGTGACCGGCGCGACCGGCTTCGTGGGCGGGCACGTCGCGGCCGACCTGCTCGCCAACGGGTGGACGGTCCGTGCGCTGGTGCGGCCCGAGAGCATGGGGTCGGGCCGCCTGCCCGGCGGCTGCGCGCCGGTGCCCGGCGACCTGCTCGACGCCCCCGCGGTGCGCGCCGCCGCCGGCGGGGTCGACGCCGTCTTCCACGTCGCCGCCCGCTACTCGCTCGCCCGGTCGCGGGGGGACGAGGTCTACCGCACCAACACCGAGGGCACCGCGAACGTCCTGCGCGCGGCGCAGGAGGCGGGCGCCGCGGTCGTGCACTGCTCGTCGGTCGCCACCATCGGCCTGCCCGCCGACGGGTCGCCCGGGACCGAGGACACGCCGCTGCCGGCCTCCCAGGTGATCGGGGCGTACAAGCGGTCGAAGGTGGCGTCCGAGCGGCTGGCGCTGGAGGCGGCCGCGCGGGGTCAGCGCGTGGTGGTGGTCAACCCGACCGCGCCGGTCGGGCCGGGCGACCACGTCCCCACCCCCACCGGCCGGATCATCACCGACTTCCTGGCGGGCCGGATGCCGGCGTACGTCGACACGGGCCTGAACCTGGTGGACGTGCGCGACGTCGCCGCGGGCCACCGCTTGGCGCTGGAGCGCGGTACGTCCGGGCGGCGCTACATCCTGGGCAACCAGAACATGACGCTGCGCCAGATCCTGCACACGCTCGCCGCGCTCAGCGGCCGGCGCGCACCGCGCGTGCGCATCCCCCACGCCGTGGCGATCGCCGCGGCGGCGGTCGACGAGGCGGTGGAGGGGCGGCTGCTGGGCCGCGAGCCCCTGGCGCCGCTGGACGGGGCGCTGATGGCGCGCAAGCGGATGTGGGTCGATGGCTCCCGGGCCGTGCGCGAGCTGGGGCTCCCCCAGTCCCCCGTCCGCGACGCGCTGGCCGACGCGATCGCGTGGCAGCGCGGGAGGGCCGCGGCGTGAGCACCGACGCCCTCCACCAGGCAGGCGTCCGCGACGAGGCCCGCGAGGCGCTGGCCCGGGGCGTCGCCCACCTGCGGTCGCTGCAGTACCCCGACGGCTACTGGTGGGGCCAGCTGGAGTCGAACAGCAGCATCGTCTCGGAGCACGTCTTCATGCTCCACCTGTTCGGCCTGGCGACCGACGACCTGCGCCGGCGCCTCGGCAACGAGCTGATCGCCACGCAGCGCGAGGACGGCTCGTGGGCCAACTGGTGGGACGGCCCCGCCGACCTCTCCACCACGGTCGAGTCGTACTACGCCCTGCGCCTCTGCGGGTACCCGGTCGACGACCCGCGCCTGGTGCGGGCGAAGGAGGTCGTCCACGCGCTCGGCGGGGCGGAGCGCTCCCGCTTCTTCACCAAGCTGTGGCTGGCCGTGATGGGCCGCTACCCGTGGGACCGGATCCCGGTGCTGCCGCCCGAGATGATCCTGCTTCCGCCCCGCGCCCCGCTGTCGCCGTACCGGTTCGCGTGCTGGGCGCGCGGCACGTTCGTGGCGCTGATGATCGTGATGTCGCGCAAGCCGGTGTACCAGCAGCCGATCGGCCTGGACGAGCTGTTCACCGACCCTCCCGGCTCGGGGCCGCTGCCGATGTCCAAGACGCCGGGCCGGTGGACGCCGCTCCTGACGTGGGCGATGAAGCTCGCCGCGGCCTACAACCGGCACCCGATCCCGTGGCTGCGGCGCCTGTCGGAGCGGCGGGTGATGACGTGGATCATGGAGCGCCAGGAGGCCGACGGGTCGTGGGGCGGCATCCAGCCGCCGTGGATCTACTCGATCATCGCCCTCCACACGCTGGGCCTCCCGCTGGACCACCCGGTGGTGAAGCAGGCGATCGACGGGTTCGACGACACGTTCGCCCTCCACCTGGACGACGGCGAGCGGCTGCGCATCCAGGCGTGCCTGTCGCCCATCTGGGACACGTGCCTGGCGGCGGTGGCCCTGGAGGACGCGGGCGCGGACGGCGACGACCCCGCGGTGCGCGCGGCGTGCGACTGGATGCTGTCGAAGGAGGTCACCCGCATCGGCGACTGGCGGTTCGTGCCGCGCCGGGGGAGGGCGGGCGGCTGGTCGTTCGAGTTCGAGAACGAGTGGTACCCCGACACCGACGACACCGCCGAGGTGCTCATCGCCCTGCGCCGCGCCGGCCACCCGCCGTCGCACCCGGCGATCCGCCGCGGCGTCGACTGGCTCCTGGCGATGCAGAGCGCGAACGGCGGCTGGGGCGCGTTCGACGTCGACAACGACCGCCGGATCATGACCCAGCTCCCGCTGTGCGACTTCGGCGAGGTCATCGACCCGCCCACCGAGGACGTGTCGGCCCACGTCGTGGAGGCGCTGGGGGAGTGCGGGGTGCCGCGCACCCACGAGGCGGTGCGGCGGGGCGTCGCGTACCTGTGGCGCACGCAGCGGCCCGACGGGTCGTGGTGGGGCCGCTGGGGCGTCAACCACATCTACGGGACGGGTGCCGCCCTGCCGGCCCTGGCGGCCGCGGGCGAGGACATGCGCTCCCCGGCGGCGCGGCGGGCCATCCAATTCCTGGCCGAGCACCAGAACGACGACGGCGGCTGGGGCGAGGACATCCGGAGCTACGCCGACCCGGCGTGGATCGGCCGCGGCGTGTCCACCGCCTCGCAGACCGCGTGGGCGCTCCTGGCCCTGCACGCCGGCGACCCGGCCCACCCCGCCGTCGAGGGCGGGCTGGCGTTCCTGGCGCGCGCCCAGAACCCGGACGGGTCGTGGGACGAGGAGCCGTTCACCGGCACCGGCTTCCCCCTCGACTTCATGATCCGGTACCACCTCTACCGCCAGGTGTTCCCGGTCAGCGCGCTCGGCAGGATCCTCCGATGAGCGCGGTCGCGCCGAGCCGGGCGCCCGGGCGGGAGGCCGTCCGCGCCCACGACGAGAACTTCCCCGTCGCGTTCCTGCTCGCGCCCCGCGACGTGCGGGCCGACATGGCGACGGTCTACTGGTTCTGCCGCACCACCGACGACATCGGCGACGAGGGGCCCGGCGGAGCCGACGAGAAGCTCGCCGACCTGGACGCGTTCGAGGCGGACCTGCTGCGGGCGGTCGGCGGCGGGGACGCCGCGCCGGGGCTGGTGGCCACGGCCGACGTCATCCGGCGCCGGGAGCTCACCACCGACCCGTTCCTGCGGCTCATCGAGGCGAACCGCATGGACCAGCGGCGGCGGCGGTGGGATACGCACGAGGACCTCGTCCACTACTGCCGCCACTCGGCGACGACGGTCGGCGAGATGGTGCTCGGCGTGCTCGGCTACCGCGACCCGTGGCGCCTCGGCATGAGCGACGCCACCTGCATCGGGCTCCAGCTCGCGAACTTCTGGCAGGACATCGCACGCGACCTCCGCGACCGCGACCGGATCTACCTGCCGCGCGAGTCCATGGCCCGCTTCGGCGTGACCGAGGACGACCTGCGGGCGCCCTCGGCGTCGCCCGACGTGCGGGCCCTCGTGGCCGCCGAGGTGGCGCTGGCGCGCGGGTACCTGCTGCGGGGTGAGCCGCTGTACCGCTTCGTGCCGCGCCAGGTGAGCCTGGACCTGCGGATGTTCAGCGCCGGCGGCCTCGCGCTGTGCGACGCGATCGCCGCCCAGGACCACGACACGCTGCGGCGACGCCCCGCACCCGGGCGCCTGGGGCGCGCCCGAATCGCGGCGTCGGCGCTGCGCCGCGCGCTGCGCGGACGCGGATGACGCTCGAGGAGGCGCATCGCCACTGCCGTGAGGTGGCCCGCCGGGAGGCGCGGAACTTCTACTACGGGTTCATCCTGCTGCCGCCGGAGAAGCGCGCGGGCATCTACTCGGCGTACGCGTTCAGCCGCCGCGCCGACGACAGCGTCGACGACGACGGCCCCGACGCCGGCCGCGAGGCCGCGGTCGCGGCGTTGCGCGAGCAGCTCGACGCGGCGGTCTCGGACGCGGCGCCCCCGGACGACCCGGTGCTGGTCGCGCTCGCGGACACCATCGACCGCTTCGCGATCCCGCGCGAGCACCTGGACGCCCTGATCGACGGCGTGGAGATGGACCTGACCGTGTCCCGCTACGCCGACGAGGAGGCCCTGCGCGTCTACTGCGACCGGGTCGCCGGCGCGGTGGGGCTGGTGAGCCTGCACATCTTCGGCTTCGACGACCCGGCGGCCCCCGGCCACGCCGAGGAGCTCGGGGTGGGCCTCCAGATCGTCAACATCATGCGCGACGTGGCCGAGGACGCGGAGCGCGACCGCATCTACCTCCCTGCCGACGCGATGGCCGCCCACGGCGTGACCGAGGAGCAGATCAAGGCGGGGGCGGCGACGCCGGGCTTCAAGGCGCTCATGGCGGAGCAGGGCGCCCGTGCGCACGCGTTCATCGCCCGCGGCGAGCGCCTGCTGCCGCTGCTCGACCGGCGGTCGCGGATGTGCGTCTCGATGCTGTCCGGCCTGTACCGGCAGATCCTGACCGAGATCGAGGCGCGGGACTACGACGTGATGGGCGGGCGCATCTCCCTGTCGGGCGGCCAGAAGCTGGCGCTCATGGCGCGCCGCACGGCCGGGGCGCTGCGCTGACTCGCAGCCTGGAGACCCCGCAGATCGTGGATGCGGGGCGCGCGGCCGCCGCGCCAGGCGGGATTCGGGGCCATGGACGCAGCGTGACCCCTCGGCCTGACCCGAATCCCGCATGGCGTCTGCGGTCCGTGCGCATCCGCGCCGCGAGATCGGGGGATCCAGGCTGACAAGCCCCCACGTGGTGGTCTGCGGCGGCGGCCTGGCCGGCGTCGCGGCGGCCTGCGAGGCCGCGGGCCTGGGCGCGCGCGTGACGCTGGTGGAGCGGCGCCCGTTCCTGGGCGGCAAGGCGTTCAGCTTCACCGACGCCGCCAGCGGGCGCGAGATCGACAACGGCCAGCACGTGTTCCTGGGGTGCTGCACGGCCTACATCGGGCTGCTGCGCCTGCTCGGCACGCTCGGCACGACCACCCTCCAGCGGCGCCTGGACGTCCTGGTGCGGGACCGCGCCGGCACGGAGGGCCGCCTGCGCGCCGCCCCGGTCCCCGCCCCGTTCCACCTGACCGCCTCGTTCGCCACCTACCCGCACCTGACCGTGGCGGAGCGGGCCGCGGCCGTGCGGGCGCTGCTGGCGCTGGTGGCGCTGCGGCCGGGGGCCCGCAAGGCGCTCGACGACCGGACCTTCGCCGACTGGCTCCTCGACCACGGGCAGTCGGAGCGGGCGGTCGCACGCTTCTGGGACCTGATCGTGCTGCCGACGTGCAACGACCGCTCCGACCGGGTGTCGGCCGCGCTCGCGGCGTTCGTGTTCCAGGAGGGCTTCCTGCGCACGAGCACCGGCTCGGCCGTCGGGTGGCCGCGGGTGGGGCTCACCCGGGTCGTCGACCCCGCGGCGCGCGAATTCCTGGCGGCGCGCGGGGGAACCGTCCTCACCGGCCGCGGCGTCGCCGCGGTGGGCGAGCACCACGTGGAGCTGCGCGGCGGCGAGCGGCTGGAGGCCGACGGGATCGTGCTGGCCATCCCTCCCCGGATGGCCCACGAGGTGGCGCCTGACGCCCTGCCGCACGAGCCGGGGCTCAACGCCTCGCCGATCGTGAACGTGCACCTCTGGTACGACCGCCCCGTCATGGACGAGCCGTTCGAGGCCGTCATCGACAGCCCCGCCCAGTGGGTGTTCAACCGCTCGGCGATGGACCACGACGGCGCGGGCCGCGAGGGCGAGCACCACCTGGCGGTGTCGATCTCCGGCGCCCGGGGCGAGGTGGAGGTGCCGCGCGACGAGCTGGCGGCGGCGATCCGCGCCGAGGTGGAGGCCCTGTACCCGCGGGCGCGGGACGCGGAGCTGGTCGCGAGCGCGGTGGTGAAGGAGCCGCGCGCCACGTTCGCGGCGGCGCCCGGGCAGGCCCCCCGCCGGCCGGGCGCGGCGACCCCCGTCCCCCGGGTCGCGCTGGCAGGCGCGTGGACCGACACCGGCTGGCCTGCGACGATGGAGGGGGCCGTCCGCAGCGGCATCCGCGCCGCCCGGCAGGTACTCGGCACCCGTTGACGTAGGTCCACACATGCCGTTCCCGCGCCGCCTGACCGTCGCCCTCACCTGCACGGCGCTGCTGGGCTCGGCCGCGCCGGTCCTCGCCGCGCGGATCCTGCCGCCGGGCGACCGGTACGGCGGCGCCGCGGTGGACCTCAGCACCAACGGCCGCGCGGTCGTCGCCTACGAGCGCGCCCTGCCGGGCCCCGACCTCATCCGGGTCGCGATCCGGCGCGCCGACCGGCTCAACCGGCCCACCGTCGGCCGGGACATCGGGCGCGGCAGCCTGGAGCTCGTCCGGGTCGGGGGCGTCGCGAGCGGGCCGCACCTGGTGGTGTGGCGGCGCCGCGGCGAGCTGCTCGCGTCGGTCCTCACCCGGGGCCGCTGGCGCACGGAGCGCCTGCCCGCGGACGTGCGGTCCTTCCACGCCCTGACGGCGGCGATCGCCGGGTCGCAGGTGATCTTGGTCGCCGGCGACGGCGACGACGCCGTCGCCGTGGTCCGCACCGGCCCCGGCACCTGGGTCTCGCGCGCGCTCCCGGCCGGCCCGGCCCGTGCGTCGCTGGTGGCCCGCGCGTCGGAGCCCTCGGGCCGCGTCGTGGCGGCCTGGACCGAGTCCGGCGTGACCGGGCCGTCCGTGGCGGCGTCGTCGTTCGATCCGGGGACGCTCCAGTGGTCGCCGCCCACCACGCTCAGCGCCGGGACCATCCCGTCGCCGGTCCCCGACGACGTGTACCTGACCGGCCGCGGCGACGCGATCGTCTCCCTCGTCACCGCCGAGAACTTCACCGGCACCCGGCCTGCCGTCGCGCAGGTGCGGTTCCTGCCGGCGGTGTCGAGCACGTGGACCGTCCTCCCCGACGTGGCGGTCGCGTCCTCCGTGCCAGGAGCCCTGGAGGTCGCGGTGACCCCGTCCGGCGTCCCGGTGTACGCGCGGCTGGGCGACGGGGTGCGCGCCGCGTTCTACGTCGGCGGCGCCTGGGCGGCCGAGGAGGTCGCGTGGAGCGGTCCCTCCGACCCCGATCTCGGCTCCCTCTTCGAAGTGGACGACCTGGCGGTCGCGCAGGGCGGCCGGGTGGTCGCGTCGGTGGCGGTCGACCCGGGGCCCGGACCGGACGACCACGTGTTCCTCGTCCGATCCCCGGTGGGCGGCGCGTGGAGCGCGCCGAAGACGTTCGCGTCGCTGTACGGCCCGCCCGAGCTGATCGTCGGCGGGCGGCGCGTGGCCGCGAGCTGGGTCCAGGACGCGTCCCTGAGCGGGCTGCCGGAGGCCGTGCTGGCCCCCTAGGGCCACCATCCGAACGGTCAGGCTTGGACGAAGTGCCCGATGTTACGATCGCGGGCACCGCATCATTCGCAACCCGGCGGTCGCCGTGGCCAGGATCCGACACGAGAGGCTCCACCTCCGCGCCGCGGGCGCCGCGCACCCGCGCTGGGATGCGGCCCGCGGGACGGCCCTGGAGCTGGGCCGCGGATGGTGGACGTCTCTCGCCGCGGCGTGGGCGTGGCTGCTCGCGTCCCTGCGCGCCGCCCGTCGCGTGGCCGCCGGCACGGGGAGCGGTTTCCGGGAGCTGGTGATCGCGCTGTCCGCCTACGGGGCGTACAGCCTCGTGCGCGGGCTGTTCGGCGGCACGCTCGCCGAGGGCCGCGACAACGCCGCCGACCTGGTCAGCCTGGAGAAGACGCTCGGCATCTACTGGGAGCCGGACGCGCAGCACTTCTTCGTGTCGCACTCGCTGGGCATGCCCTTCTGGAACAGCCTGTACGTGGTGAGCCAGGTGGTGGTGCTCCCGCTCACCCTGTTCCTGGTGTACCGCTACCGCCGCCCCGCGTACGCCTTCGTCCGGAACATGGCGATCATCTCGTGGTCGGCCGGGCTGGTGGTCTACGCGCTGCTGCCGGTCGCGCCGCCGCGGCTGCTGGCCTCCGGCTTCACCGACACCGTGAGCCAGCAGACCTTCTTCGACCTCGACTCGGAGTTCATCCGGGCCTTCTACAACCCGGTCGCCGCGATGCCGAGCCTGCATGTGGGCATGGCGCCGGTGGTGGCGTGGGCGCTGATCAAGCTGACCCCGTGGACGTGGACCCGGGCGCTCGGCTGGGCCTACCCGGTGCTGATCGCGGTCTGCATCGTCGTGACGGGCAACCACTACGTCCTGGACATCGTCGGCGGGCTCGCGGTCGTGCTGCCGGCGGCGGCGCTGGCAGCGTGGATCGTGCGGGCCCGCCCGGGCGCCGCGCCTGCCGCCGACCCCGCCCGGCAGCGGCGGGAGCCCGTCCGGACGTGACATCCGGCCCGTCGACCGCGGCGGTCGGCGGCGCGAGGATGCAGGAAGCAGCACACCGACCGTCCGGCCGGCCCCTGGAGGCGTGTCCGTGATCGACCCCGTCGCGCACCTCGCGGGCCTGGCACTCCAGGCCGGGGGCGCCCTGGGCGCGACGGCGGCGGAGCAGGACCACGTGTTCCAGGCCCGCCAGATGCAGGCCCTCTCGCTCGGCTGGCACATCATCATCGTGTGCTTCGGCGTCGCGTTCCCGGCGATCGTCCTGACGGTCGAGGCGCTCTACCTGCGCACCGGCGACCCCTTGTACCGGACCCTCGCGAAGCGCTGGTCGAAGGCGATGATCGTGCTGTTCGCCATCGGCGTCGTCTCGGGCACGATCCTCTCGTTCGAGCTGGGGATCCTGTGGCCCCAGTTCATGGCGACCTTCGGGGACGTCTTCGGCCTCGCGTTCGGCTTCGAGGGCTTCTCGTTCTTCGTCGAGGCGATCTTCATCGCCATCTACGTCTACGGCTGGGACCGCCTCCCGCGGAAGGTCCACTTCCTGACGGGCATCCCGGTCGCGATCGCCGGCATCGCGGGGTCGCTGTTCGTCCTGACCGTCAACGCGTGGATGAACGACCCGACCGGCTTCGACATCGTCAACGGGGAGGTCGTGAACGTCGACCCGTGGGCGGCGATCTTCGGCAGCTATGTCTGGCACGAGCTGGTCCACATGCTGCTCGCCGGCTACATGGTCGCGGGGTTCAGCGTCGCGGGGGTCTACGCGTACGCCTGGCTCCGGGGCAAGCGCGACCGCTACCACCGGATCGGCCTCGTCGTGCCGTTCACGATCGCCGCGCTCGCGGCGCCGGTGCAGCTCGTGGTCGGCGACTGGGCGGCCCGGTCGGTCGCCGACACCCAGCCGGTGAAGCTCGCCGCCCTCGAGGGGCTCGGGCACACGGAGGAGAACGCCCCCATCCACATCCTGGGCTGGTACTCCGACGGCGAGGTCCACGGCGGCATCAAGTTCCCGTACCTGCTCTCGATCCTGGCCCAGCACGACCCGGACGCCGTGGTGCAGGGGCTCGACACCGTCCCGCCCGACGAGCAGCCGCCGGTCAACGTGGTGCGGTTCGCGTTCCAGGCGATGGTGGGGCTCGGCACCGCGCTCGCCGCGCTGGCGCTGATCTACCTCCTCACCTGGTGGCGGCGGCAGCGCCCGCCCCGGTCCAAGTGGTTCTACCGCGCCGCGGTGCTGGCGGGGCCGGGGGCGGTTGTCGCCCTCCTCTGCGGCTGGATCGTGACGGAGGTGGGGCGACAACCCTGGATCGTCTATCAGGTGATGACCGTCGACCAGGCGGTGACCGGGGCCTCCGGGATCCCCTTCGGGTACGCGACCGTGATCGTCGTGTACGTCGCCCTCACGGTCATCGCCGTGTCGCTGCTGCGGCGCGTCGCGCGCACCCCGTTGGACGATGAGGTGCCCGGCGCCGAGTCACTCCCGAGGGCGGGCGCGGCATGAGCCTGGCCGACTGGTGCGGTGCGCTCATCGTCGTGGGCCTGACGGCCTACGCGGTGCTCGGCGGCGCCGACTTCGGCACGGGGATCTGGGACGCGACGTCGGGCCGCGGCGAGGAGGGGTCGCGCGTGCGGCGCCTGATCGAGCACTCGATGGGACCGGTGTGGGAGGCGAACCACGTCTGGCTCATCTTCGTGCTGGTGGTGTTCTGGACGGCGTTCCCGGTGCCGTTCGGGTCGGTCATGTCCACCCTCTGCGTCCCGCTCTTCCTGGCGGCGATCGGGATCATCCTGCGCGGCGTCGCGTTCGCCACCCGCGGGGTCCACGGCGGGACGCCCCGCGCCGAGCGCGCGTATCGCGGGCTGTTCGCGCTCTCGTCGCTGCTGGTGCCGTTCTTCCTCGGCGCGGCCGTCGGCGGGGTGGCGTCGGGGCGCGTGCCCGTCGGCAACGCCTCCGGCGACCTCGTGACGAGTTGGTGGAACCCGACGTCGGTGATGACGGGGCTCATCGCCGTCGCCACGGGCGCATACCTCGCGGCGGTCTACCTCGCCGCCGACGCACGGCGGATCGGTGAGGAGGACCTGGCCGACCGCATGCGGCTCCGCGCGCTGATCGCGGGCGTCGTCGCCGGCGCGCTCGCCGTCGCGGGGCTGGGCGTGCTCCACGAGGACGTGCCGGAGCTGTACGACGGGCTCACCACGGGAGACGGACTGCCGCTGGTGATCCTCTCGGCCGTGGCGGGGGTGGCGACGCTCGCGCTGGTCTGGTGGCGGCGGTACGGCGCCGCGCGGCTGTCCGCGGCCGTGGCGGTCGGGGCGATCCTGTGGGGCTGGGTGGTCGCCCAGCACCCGGCGTTCCTGCCCGGCGAGCTGACCATCGACGAGGCGGCCGCCCCGCGGGCGACGCTCCAGGCCCTGCTGATCGCCGTCGCGATCGGCGCCGTGGTGCTGGTGCCGTCGCTGGTCTACCTGTTCCGACTGTTCCTCACGGGCCGCCTCGAGAAGGACGCCCCCGAGGACGCGAGCGGGAGGCCGCTGCCGTGACGGCGCGCCGGCGGGGGCTGGTCGCGGTGGCGTGCGGCGTCGTCGGCGCCGGGCTCGCCGTGCTCGTCGAGTCGCCCGTCGCGCTGGGGATCGGGATCGCGCTGATGGTCGCCTTCATCGCGATCGGCACCGCGGCGATCGCCACGCCCGACTACCTCGGGCGGGACGACGACTGGCAGGAGGGGTCCGGGGAGCCCCCGGACCCGGGGGGCGGCGGCTAGGCGGCCTGGGCCGGCGGGATCGCCACCATCGGGCGGTCCGGGTCCGCGTCGGCGCGGCGGGCGACCTTGACGATCGCGTGCAGCAGCTCGCGGTAGTCGCCGGGGTTGCCCACGCCGGGGACGTCGAGCTCCGCCGCCAGACGGTTCGCCCAGGCCACCACGCTCGCCTGCGGCTCCGCCGTCGGGTCGAGCAGGGCCAGCTCCACCACGAAGCCCCCGAGGCCCTTCAGCTCGGACCTGACCACGATGCGCTGGCGCGGCGGCTTCGGCTTGGCGCGGCTGCGGCGGCGGGTGGTCGGGGCGGGCTGGGAGGGAGGGGCGACGAGAGGGGCCACGGGTTCTCCTGGGAGGCGGTCGACCCGTCGTTGCGGGTCGCGGGCTGGCGATACCCACCCTTCGGCAGGAACCGGCGATTCCAACGTCCCCCGATCGGGGGATCAGCCCGGGAGAGCCGCTCAGAGGCCCTCGTGGGGGTGCGGGTTCTGCCGCGAGTTCTGGGCCACGATGTGGACGAGGCGCTGGGGGTCCGCGATACCCGCATAGCGGAAGCCCGCATCACTCTGATCGGAACCTGCGGTGTCGAACTCAACGGCCCCCACCTTCAGGAGCCGGTCCATCATGCTCTGCGACACCTCCACGTTCTGCACGCGCTCGAAGCGGGCGCTCTGCTCGTGGCGGGAGAGGATCCCGTGGCGGACGCGCAGGCGCTGGTCGGTGACCACGTAGAGCGTGGAGTACCGCCGGAGCGCGTCGAAGACGACGACGCACACGACCAGCAGCAGCGAGATCAGGAGCCACTGGTAGTAGGGCAGGCCGGTGTCCTGGTCGTTCGCGGTGAGGATGCCCGCGATGATCACCGGAAGCAGCGCGAGCGGGATCCAGACGATGAAGTACGAGATCTGGGCGCGCCACGAGGGGCGTCCCTGCCAGAGGATGTGTTCCCCCTCGACCAGCTCCATGGACCGCAACGCTACCTGGTCGCCGCGGACGGCGGTTCCGCGCGCGACGCGTGGCCCCGGGGGTAGCATCGCGATGTCCCGGTGCAGGGCGTAACAAGGAGCGACGGATGAGCAGCGACGGCCCGACGATCACGTCCCTCGAGCTCGAGGACCGGCGCTTCCCGCCGCCCGCCGGGTTCGCGGCGCAGGCGAACGCCACCGAGGAGCTCTACGCGCAGGCGGCCGGCGACCCCGAGGCCTTCTGGCTCGCCACCACGAAGGAGCTCCTGAGCTGGGAGACGGAGCCCACGCAGGGCGTGGACCGCTCCAACCCGCCGTTCTTCACGTGGTTCGCCGACGGCACGCTCAACGCGAGCGTGCAGTGCCTCGACCGGCACCTGGCGACGAAGGGCGACCAGGTGGCGTTCCACTGGGAGGGCGAGCCGGCCGACGAGCGGATCGAGGTCACGTACCGCGACCTGTACGAGCGCGTCTGCCGCCTCACGAACGGCCTGCGCGAGCGCGGCGTCGGGAAGGGCGACCGGGTGGCGATCTACCTGGGGATGATCCCGGAGATCGTCGTCGCGATGCTCGCCTGCGCCCGCATCGGCGCGCCGCACACGGTGATCTTCGGCGGCTTCTCGCCCACCTCGGTCCGCGACCGCGTGCTCGACTGCGGCGTCACCGCGGTGATCACCGGCGACGGCGCGTGGCGCGGCGGCAAGCTGGTGCCGCTGAAGGCGAACGTCGACGAGGCCCTCGAGGGCGCGCCCGACGTGCACACCTGCGTGGTGGTGCGCCGCACCGAGAACGAGATCGGCTGGGTCGAGGGGCGCGACGTCTGGTACCACGAGCTCGTCGAGGGCCAGGCCGCCGAGGCCGAGCCGGAGATCGTCGACGCCGAGCACCCCCTCTACATCCTCTACACGTCCGGGTCGACCGGGAAGCCGAAGGGCATCCTCCACACCACCGGCGGCTACCTGACCGGGGTGTCGGCCACCCACAAGTGGGTGTTCGACCTGAAGGACGACGACATCTACTGGTGCGCCGCCGACGTCGGCTGGGTCACGGGCCACAGCTACATCGCCTACGGCCCGCTCGCGAACGGCGCGACCAGCGTCCTGTACGAGGGCGCCCCCGGAACCCCGGACAAGGACCGCTGGTGGGAGATCATCGCCCGCTACAAGGTCTCGATCCTCTACTGCGCCCCGACCGCCATCCGGACGTTCATGAAGTGGGGTGTCGAGTACCCGCAGCGCCACGACCTCACGTCGCTCCGCCTCCTCGGCTCGGTGGGCGAGCCGATCAACCCGGAGGCGTGGATCTGGTACCGCGAGAACATCGGCGGCGGCAGCTGCCCGGTGGTGGACACGTGGTGGCAGACCGAGACGGGCGCGATCATGATCTCGCCGCTCCCGGGCGTCACGACCCTGAAGCCCGGCTCGGCGACGCGGCCGCTCCCAGGCATCACCGCCGACGTGGTGGACGCGAACGGCGAGAGCGTCCCGCTCGGCGCCGGCGGCTACCTGGTGCTGACGGAGCCGTGGCCATCGATGCTGCGGACCCTCTACGGCGACGACGAGCGCTTCATCGCGACGTACTGGAGCGAGTACGAGGGCAAGTACCTCGCGGGCGACGGCTGCCGGCGCGACAAGGACGGCGACTACTGGCTGCTGGGCCGCATCGACGACGTGATGAACGTGTCGGGCCACCGCCTCTCGACCATCGAGATCGAGTCGGCCCTGGTGGACCACCCGAAGGTGGCCGAGGCGGCGGTGGTGGGACGCACGGACGAGACGACCGGCCAGGCGATCGCGGCCTTCGTGACGCTGAAGGGCGACGTGGTGGGCGACGAGGAGCTCATCGCCGAGCTGCGCCAGCACGTCGCGACGAAGATCGGCGGCATCGCCCGCCCGAAGTCGATCGTGCTCACCGACGACCTCCCCAAGACGCGCTCCGGAAAGATCATGCGCCGCCTGCTGCGCGACATCTCCGAGAACCGCCAGCTCGGCGACGTCACCACCCTCGCCAACGAGGACGTGGTGTCGGACATCGCCAACCAGGCGGAGGCCGCCCGGGCGTCCAACAAGGAGGAGTAGGCCTGGCGCAGACTCCTCGATCGGCCAGTCGCGGGTGCGGCCGGGGGCCCATAGGCTCCCGGCGGTTCCTTGACGACGAGGGGTGAAAAATGAGCCAGCGGCGATTGGTGCGGGTGCTCGGCGGGAGCGGCGTGGCGGCGCTGGCGTTCCTCGTCGCCGGGGGCGGCGCGCAGGCGGTCCCACCGGGGCCGCCGCCGTTCCAACCCGCGCCGGGAGAGGCCTGCACGCCGTCGCCGGCGTGGGTGTCCGTCGGCGCGACCGAGCGGTGGCTCACCAGTGCGCCGGGCAGCTGTATCCGCCAGGCGCCGAACGGCGGCTGGGGTGAGGTCAGCGCCGGCGGGTCCGGTCCCGTTTCGCCCGCCACGCCACGTCTCGTCCTGCGCGTCGGCCAGACGGTGACGTTCCACTTCACCGCGGCGCCGCAGTCCGTCGTCGTGCTGCGCACCCTCGCGTCACCGCGGGCGACGACCGGCCGGGCCTACCGGCTGTCGCCGACCAACCCGACGTGGCGGGTGCGGAGGGGGAGCGGGGTGCTGGACATCCAGACGACCCAGATCTCGGCGGTCCCGGATGGGTACCCGTTCCCGCCGCGCGTCGCGGTGGTCTCCTTCTCCGCCGTCTACCGGGCGGTGGGGGGCGCCCGGGCCGCCCACGAGGAGGAGTGAGTCAGGACGGGTGTTCCCCGCCCGCATTGCGGACTGATCCCGCACTGACGGCGCGGCGCGGACCTCCCCAACCGGCGGCCACCCCCGCCGGCGTGTCAATTGAGACTCCGCGGTTCTCAATTGCACCGCCAAGGAGGACGAGGGATCGCTCCCCGCGGGCACCCCTTCGTTGAAGGGGTTGACCGACGGCGCGGCGCGGAGTGTCCCCCACCGCGGGCGCCCCGGCCGGCCTCTCAATTGACACTCCGCGTTCTCAATTGCACCGCCAGGAGGACGAGGGCCCGCGACCCGGCGCGAACCCCTTCATTGAAGGGGTTGAACTGACGGCCCGGCGCCGACGCCCGCCAACCGCGGCGCCGCGGCCGGCGTCTCAAGTGAGACCCAGCGGTCTCGATTGCACCACCAGGATGACGCCGGCCCGGGACCGGCCCGAGATCAGGCGGCCGGGACGACCCCTTCGGCGGAGGCCTCCTGACCGCCCGACATGTCCGCGGCGGGCAGGTAGGGGGCGCGCAGGAGCGGGCTCGAGAGGATGAAGTCGGCGGTCGCGCGGTTGCACGCGATCGGGACGTCGTGGACCACCGCGATCCGCAGGAGCGCCTTCACGTCCACGTCGTGGGGCTGGGGCTCCAGCGGGTCCCAGAAGAAGATGACGATGTCCAGGCGCCCCTCCGCGACGCCGGCGCCGACCTGCTGGTCGCCGCCCATCGGGCCGCTCAGGAAGCGGTGGACGTGGAGGTCCAGCTCGGACGCGATCAGGCCGCCGGTGGTGCCGGTGCCGAACAGCTCGTGCTCGGCGAGGGTGCCGCGGTTGAAGGCCGCCCAGTCCAGGAGGTCGAGCTTGCGGTTGTCGTGCGCGATCAGCGCGATGCGCTTGCGGTGTTCCATGCGGCCACGGTAGCGCGCTCCCGCCGCGACCCCCCGTAACTGCGGGCGGCGCGCGTTCGCGCCAGGAACGCTAGGCGGGGAGGCCCGGCCGGCCGGACTCCCGGAGCCGCCCGTTGGCGTGCGCCAGCGCGAAGGACAGCGCGTTGCGCGGCGCGGCCCGCCGGTCGGACTCGCGGAACCACGCGATCACGCCCTCCGCGCCCAGGGCCAGGGGCAGGCGGTCCTCCTCCCGGTCGACCGCCAGGACGATCAGGAGCGCAAGCGCGGCGACTTCGGCGAACGGGCCGCTCTCATTCGGGCGGTCGGCGAACCGTGGCACCGGCCCGGCGTGCGAGTCGAGCATCTCCACCACGACCCGCGCGCGGCCGGGCCCCTCCCACGGGACCACGGCGAGCCCGCTCGGGCCGCCCAGCGGACGCAGGTCGACCAGGTCGCTGGGAAGGGGGCCGGGCTCCGCCGTGGCGAGCCGGCCGGCGAGCGCGGCGAGGGCGTCGCGGAACGCCGGCCAGCGCGCGTCCGGGCTCGTCCCGCCGGCCAGGGCGGCGAGGCCCACCCCCAGGACCAGGCGATCGGCCGGCTCGTGGTCCGGCCAGCGCCCCGGCGCCGGGTGGAGCATCACGGCGGCCCGGCCCGGACCGTGGATCGCGACCTCCGCGGCGGCGAACGGCGTGCGTCGGAAGAGGGGTGCCACGGCCTCCGTGATCGGGCGAGTTAGCCGTGGCTAGCCCGGCGGGCGCACGGCGGTCGGCGACTTGACTTAGCAACAGGCTAAATCACTACCGTCCTCCTCCGTGGACACGAACGCGCGCCGCAACCGGGCCGCCGCGCTGCTGTCGCTGGCCTCCAACGCGACCCTCACGGTCGCGAAGCTCGTCGTGGGCCTCGTGACCGGGTCGGTCGCGGTGCTGTCGGACGCGGCGAACTCGGCCGGCGACCTCGTGGCCAGCGGGATCGCGTTCGCCGGGGTGCGCGCCGCCGCCCGCCCCGCCGACGAGGACCACCCCTACGGCCACGAGCGCTCCGAGAACCTCGCCGCCCTCGTCGAGGGACTCCTCGTGCTCGCCGCCGGCGGCGCCGTGGCGGTGGAGGCGACGCGCCGCCTGATCGCCGGCTCATCCGGGCTGGTGTCGCTGGACATCGCCGTCGGCGTGATGGTGGTCTCCGCCCTCGTGAACGTGGCGGTCTCCGCCCGGCTGCGCCGGGTCGCCCGCGCCACGGGGTCCCCGGCGATCGCCGCCGACGCCGCCCACATCGCCTCCGACGTCTGGACGTCGGCCGGCGCCGCCGCCGGCCTCGTCATCGTCTGGGCCACCGGCTGGACGCGCGTTGACGCGGCCGTCGGCGTCGCGATCGCCCTCTACGTCGTCGTCGTCGGCGCCCGCATCGCCTGGCGGGCCGGCCAGATCCTGATCGACCAGGCCCTGCCCGACGAGGAGATGGACCTGATCTCCACCACCCTCGACGCCTTCGCCGCCCGTGAGGGCGTCGGCTTCCACGCCGTGCGGGCGCGGCGGTCCGGCACGAAGCGCCACATCGACATGCACATGGTCGTCGACCCCGACACGACGGTGCGGGAGGGCCACGCCCTGTCGGGCCGCGTGAAGGCGGCGGTGCAGCGGGCGCTGCCCGGCAGCGAGGTGCTGATCCACCTGGAGGACCACGACCAGGGCGCCGAGGATCGCGGGGAGGAGCCTGCAGGCGCACGTCGAAGTGGGCGCGCATGACCACGAATGCCCTCACCCTCCCCAACGACGAGGACACCCAGCGGGTCGCGCGCCCGCAGACGGCGGAGGACCTCCTCCCGCCGCGGCGCCTCGCCGAGATGGACCTCGATCCGCCCTCCGGCCCCGTCCCCGCCGAGGTGCTCGCCTACTTCGAGCGCGCGGTCGACGGCGAACGGCGGCGCAGAGCCGCCTAGGCCCCCGGCGGGGCTGGCCGCCTCGACGCGTGCGGCCGGGTGTGGTGTGGTCGACCGGGACCACACGCGGCCGGAGGGCCCATGAGCGACCGACCGGGACGACCGGGGAACCTGGTGACGCGCGGGCACATCGCCCGCCGCCTCCACCTCACGCGCGCCCGCACCGAGGCCGCCGTCGCCTCCCCCGGCTTCCCCGAGCCGCTCGGCCACCTGGACGGCTCCCCCATCTGGCGGTGGAGCGACGTCCGCGCCTGGGCGGAGAACGCCGCCGGCAGCCCGGCCGGGCCCTCCGAGGACGGGCTGCGTCTGGCCGGCATCCGCGACCGCTTCCGCGCCGCGGGGTTCCGGCTGAAGATCTCCCCGGACGCCGACGGCCAGGGCTGGTCGGCCGTGCGGGTGGCGCCCGGCCGCCGCTCCTCGCTCGGCGACGCGTTCCGGGGCGCCACGGCGGTCGAGGCCGCCGAGAACGCGCTCCAGTGGCTCGAGACGCACCACTGACGGAGCGCGTCTCACCCTCAACTTCAGCCTGAGCTAAACGTCCTCGACGAGGAGTCCGGTCGCGTCCTCGAGGCCGGTGAGCACCAGGACCCGGTGGACCGGCCCGCCGGCGGGGGCCCGCACGGTCAGCGTCGCCCCGGCGGTCGCCTGGCGCGCCGCGAGCTCCACCAGGAACCGGACGCCCGAGCTGTCGAGGTAGGCGACGGCCGCCAGGTCCAGCCGCAGGTGCGCGTCGGGCGCGCAGGCGCGCCGGATGCCCTGGCCCACCGCGGCCGCGCCGGCGGCGTCGATGTCCCCGCGGACCACGGCGACGGGCCGCGCGGGGTCCGCGTCGTCGACCGCGACCGACGCGGTGCCCTCCGCCCCGGCCGGGGGCCGGCGCGCGGAGACCAGCGGCACCCGCGGGCGGCGCACCATCCGGATGGTGGTCCCCGCCTCGCCGCGATCGATGTCCACGTCGTCCATCACGGCCCGCATGATCCGGATCCCCTGGCCCCGCAACCCCGGGTCGCGGGTGGGCGTGCGCCACCCGCCCTCGTCGGCGACGAGCAGGACGACCTCGCGGCCCGGGCCGAGCCCCATCTCCAGGCGCATCCGCTGCGAGCCGTCGCCCGGCGAGCCGTGCTCCACGGCGTTGGCCAGGGCCTCGCCGGCGGCGAGCACCACGTCCTGGACCGCGTCCGCGCCGGCACGCGCGGCGGTGAGCCACTCGCGGACCGCGGCGCGCGCGACGGCCAGGTTGTCCGGCGTCGCCGGCAGCTCCAGCTCCAGGGGCGACGGGGTGGCGTCCCGGCGCGCGACCAGCAGGGCCACGTCGTCGCTCGACACCGGCCCGGTCAGCGCGCCCACCACCCGGTCCGCCAGCACGCCCGCGGGCTCGGCCCGCTCGGCGGCCGCGGCGGCCCCGAGGCGCTCCAGCCCCACCTCGAGCGCCTCGGAGCGGCGCTCGACCAGCCCGTCGGTGAACAGCAGCAGGCTCGCGCCGGCCGGCACCTCGGCCTCGGCCTCGGTGTATCCGCGGTCGGTCACGCCCAGCGCGGGCCCCCGGCCGTCGCGGAGGATGCGGACGCTGCCGTCCCCATCCACCACGACGGGGTGGGGGTGCCCCGCGCAGGCATACGTGACCCGGTCGGACCCCGGGTCGATCACCACGCACAGGGCCGTCGAGACCTCGGCGCCGGGGATGCCGGCGGCGAAGCGGCTCAGATGCTCCAGCACCGCCTGCGGGCGCAGTCCCGCGAGGGCGTACGCGCGCATCGCACTCCGCAGCTGGCCCATCACGCTCGCCGCGACCGTCCCGCGGCCCACGACGTCGCCGACCGCGAGGAACACGGTCCCGCCTGGCATCTCGACCGCCTCGTACCAGTCGCCGCCCGCCTCGGTGTGGGCCGTCGCGGTCTGGTACCGGGCGGCCAGCTCCAGCCCGGCGACCTCCGGCAGCCGGTCCGGGAGGAGGCTCCGCTGGAGGGTGGTGGCCACGTCGACCTGGGCCTCGTACAGGCGGGCGTTCTCGAGCGCGATACCCACGCGCCGGCCGATCTCCTCCGCGGGCAGCAGCTCGGACAGCAGCCGGCCCGGGTGCTCGTGGAAGACCAGGGCGATCGCCCCGGCCGCGCGCCCATGCGTCGCGATGGGCGCCACCAGCAGGCCGGAGGCGACGCCGGCGAGCTCCACCGCCGTGCCCGCGTCGATCACCCCCGCGGCCACGAGCGACGCGAAGGGGCCGCCCTCGTCGTCGTCGCAGCCCAGCACCTGTCTCTTATACAAGCGACGCGAAGGGGCCGCCCTCGTCGTCGTCGCAGCCCAGCACCACCCCCTCGTCCGGGTCGGCCAGCCACGGCCCGCCGCGGCGCAGGACCCCCTCCACCGCCGGCTCCGCCGCGCCGATCGCGGCGCGCATCCCGCCGTCCGCGCCGGGGGCGGTGATCACGCAGCCGTCGGCCCAGCGCGGCACCAGCAGCTTCCGCAGCCGGTCGATGCGGCCGGCCAGCCCCAGCTCGGAGTCGAGCGTCACGCTCACGTCGGCCAGCAGGTCGGCGTGCGCCCGGCGGCGGGCCTCGCTCTCGTGCAGGCCCGCGCGCACCAGCGACATCGCCGACATGCGCGCGAACGCCCGCAGGGTGTTGCGCCTGTCTCTTATACACATCTAGATGTGTATAAGAGACAGGCCGTCGGCCCAGCGCGGCACCAGCAGCTTCCGCAGCCGGTCGATGCGGCCGGCCAGCCCCAGCTCGGAGTCGAGCGTCACGCTCACGTCGGCCAGCAGGTCGGCGTGCGCCCGGCGGCGGGCCTCGCTCTCGTGCAGGCCCGCGCGCACCAGCGACATCGCCGACATGCGCGCGAACGCCCGCAGGGTGTTGCGCTCGGCCGGCTTGAACGACCGCGGCCCCTGGAAGCGGAGGCCCAGCACCCCGACGATGCGCTCGTCGAGTTGGAGCGGCAGCGCCGCCAGCGCGCCGAGCCCCGGCCAGGCCAGCGGCAGGCCGGCCGCGGCGGGGTGGCGCAGCGACACCTGGACGTCGTCCTCGGCGAACAGCGCCGTGCCGGCCAGCGCGGCGACGGTCGGCACGTCCTCGTCCACGGCGCTGACGCCCGCGGGGCGCGCGAGGGCGTCGTCGAACCCGCCGACCGCGACGGTCCGCAGCGTCGCCCCGTCGGGCGCCAGCAGGCGCACCCCCGCCGCCGCGGCGCCGAACGTGCGGATGGCCTCGCGCACGATCGTCTCGGCCACGTCCTGCCGGCCGCCGGCCGCGGCGAGCGCCTCGGTCGCCGACTGGAGGGCCTCGACCTCCTGCCGGGATATGCGCTCCGCGTCGTGCAGGCGGGCGCGCTCCAGCGCCTGGCTGCACTGGGCCGCGAAGGCGGCCAAGAACCCCGCCTCGACCTCCTCCCCCGCGCCCAGGTCGTCGCGGGGGCGCGACAGGGCCAGCACCGTGCCGTCACCGCCCAGGGGCATCGCCACCCAGGGCACCCCGGCGGCCGCCCCGTGCTGGGCGCGCCCCGCCGCCCGGGCGGCGCCGACCAGCGCATCGGCCGGCGACGCCGGCCCGGGCGCCGCGCCCGGGTCGAGCAGCACCGCGTCGGCCACGCCGGGCAGCCCGCGCGCCTGCCGGACGATCTCCGCCGTGACCTCCGCCCGGGTCAGCGCCGTCGCCAGCCGGTCGCCGGTGGCGTTGAGGCGCCGAAGCTCCTCCTCAGCGCGGTGGCGCTCCGTGACGTCCATCGCGATGCCGATGAACCGCTCAGGCTCGCCGTCGCCGTCGCGGTACACGCGCCCCCGGGTGCTCAGCCAGCGCGGACCGCGGGAGGGGTGGACGACGCGGAACTCGTCCTCCCACGTCCCGCCGGTGCGGACGGCGTCGGCGATGCGGGACTCCACCCGGTCGCGGTCGCGCGGGTCGATCGTCGCGAGCCACTCGAGCGGCCCGCCACCCTGGGTGGCGGGGATGCCGACCAGGTCGGCGTACTCGCCCGACCAGCGGACCCGGTCGGAGGGGAGGTGCCAGTCCCAGACGCCGGACAGGCCGGCGCGCTGCGCCAGCGCCAGGCTCTCCTCCATCCCCCGCCGGGCCGCCTCGCGCTGGAGCCGCGCGTTGAGCTCGAACAGCTCCACGAACAGCGTGACCTTGGAGCGCAGGATGACCGGGTCCACCGGCTTCAGCAGGTAGTCGACGGCCCCGGCCGCGTACCCGTCGAACATGTGGTTCGTGGCGCTGGTGATCGCGGTGACGAAGATGATCGGGATGCGGCGGGTGCGGAGGCGCCCGCGGATGAGCCGCGCCGTCTCGAACCCGTCCATCCCCGGCATCTGGACGTCGAGGAGGATCAGCGCGAAGCGCTCGCCCAGCAGCAGCCGCAGCGCCTCCTCCCCCGACTCGGCCAGCACCACGCGGCGACCCAGGGGCGTGAGCAGCGCCTCCATCGCCACCAGGTTCGCCCGCCGGTCGTCGACGACCAGGATGCTCGCGCGGTCCGGGGTCGGGGGGTCGGCGGGCGTCGCGTCGGGCGGCCCGGGGACGTCCACGGGCGGGACCAGGGAGGGGTCCACCAACGGCTAGCCGTCGAGGGCGAACGCGCCCGGAGGCTCGGTGGCCGGGTAGAGCCAGATCCCCATCAGCGCGAGCAGCTGGTCGGTGTCCACCGGCTTGGTGATGTAGTCGGAGGCGCCGCACGCGATCGCGCGCTCCCGGTCGCCCGGCATCGCCTTGGCCGTGACCACGATGATCGGCAGGCCGCCCACGTCCGGCATCTCGCGGATCGCCCGGGTGGTCTCGTAGCCGTCCATGCCCGGCATCATCAGGTCGAGCAGCACGATGTCGACCTCGCGCTCCCGCGTGAGCAGAGCGATCCCGTCGGCCCCGTTCTCGGCGAAGACCACCTCCATGCCGCGCGACTCGAGCGCCGACGCGAGGGCGAAGACGTTGCGGACGTCGTCGTCCACGATCAGCGCCCGCCGGCCGGACAGCACCTCGTCGTCCGGGCCCGCGATCCCGGCCCGGCGGGCCTCCGACGGCGCCGTGTCGCGCAGCGCCTCGGTGAGCCGCTCCGGCGACACCGGCTTCATCGAGACCGTGGTGGCGCCCGCCTCGAGCGCCGCCTCCGCCTGCCCGACGCCGGTGACCACGTGGACGGGCACGTCCCGCGTGGCGGGGTGGCGCCGCAGGTGGGACAGGACGGTCCACCCGTCGAGCACCGGCAGGCCGAGGTCCAGGACCACCGCGTCCGGGTGCACCTCGTGGGCGAGCCGCAGGCCCGTGTCGCCGCGGGTGGCCGCGACGCAGGCGAAGCCCGCCGCGCGCCCCACGTGCACCAGGCCCTGCGCCAGCGACGGGTCGTCCTCGATGATCAGGAGCACCCGCTCGGCGCCGTCGAGGTCGTCGCGGTCGTCGATGATCTCCGCCGGCGCGGGGGCCGCCTCGGACGTCTCGGACGAGGCGCGGCCGTCGTCCGCACCGTCCCCGGCGCGGTCGGGGATCGCCCGGGGCAGGTAGAGCGTGAACGTGCTGCCCAGCTCGACCGTCGACTCGATCGCGATCTCGCCGCCCAGCAGGTGTGCGATCTCGCGGCTGATCGACAGGCCCAGGCCGGTGCCGCCGAATCGCCGGCTGGTGGTGCCGTCGGCCTGCTGGAACGCCTCGAAGATGAGGCCCAGGCGGTCGGCGGGGATGCCGATCCCCGTGTCCGTGACCGCGAAGGCGATCACGCGGTCGGCGTCGTTCAGCGCCGGCGACGCGTACCCCATCCCCTCGGGGGCCGCGCCGATCCGCAGCCGCACCGCGCCCTGCTCCGTGAACTTCACGGCGTTCGAGAGCAGGTTGCGCAGGATCTGCTGCAGGCGCTGCTCGTCGGTCACGAGGGCCGCGGCATCCTCGGCCTCGAGGTCGACCTCGAACGCGAGGCCCTTCTCCTCCACCAGCAGGCGGAACGACCGCTCGACGTAGTCGACCACCTCGTCCAGCCCGACGCGGCCGGGGTTGACGTCCATCTTCCCGGCCTCGACCTTCGAGAGGTCCAGGATGTCGTCGATCAGGTCCAGCAGCTCGTTGCCGGACGCGAAGATCGTGCGGGCGAAGTCGACCTGCTTGTCGCTCAGGTTGCCGTCGCCGTTGTCCGCCAGCAGCCGGGCCAGGATGAGCAGCGAGTTGAGCGGCGTCCGCAGCTCGTGGGACATGTTGGCCAGGAACTCGGACTTGTACTTCGAGGAGAGCGCGAGCTGCTCGGCCTTCTCCTCGATCGCCAGGCGGGCCATCTCGATCTCGCGGTTCTTGACCTCGATGCGCTCGTTCTGGTCGGCGAGTAGCGCCATCTTCTCGGCGAGCTCGGCGTTGGTGCCCTGCAGCTCCTCCTGCCGGCTCTGGAGCTCCTGGGTGAGCGACTGCGACTGCTCCAGAAGCTCCTCCGTCCGCATGTTGGCGACGATGGCGTTGATCACGATGCCGATCGTCTCGGCGAGCTGCTCCAGGAACGTGCGGTGCACCTGGTCGAACGGGGTGAACGACGCCAGCTCGATCACGCCGAGCACCTGGTCCTCGAAGAGCACCGGCTGGACCAGGATGCTGCTCGGCGCCGCGCGCCCCAGGCCGGAGCTGATCTGGATGTAGTCCGGCGGCGGCGACTCGATCAGCACGGGGCTGAGGTCCAGCGCCGCCTGCCCCACCAGGCCCTCGCCGAGGCGCAGCGCGCGCACCTCGTCCTGCGGCCGGTAGCCGTAGCTCGCGGCCAGGGTGATCGCCGGCTCGTCGGCCGGGCTGCCCTCCACCAGGAAGAACGCCCCGAAGCGGGCGCCGACCAGCGGGGTCAGCTCGGACATGATCAGGTCCGACACCACCGCCAGGTCTCGCTGGCCCTGCATCATCCCGCCGAACCGGGCCAGGTTGGAGTTGAGCCAGCTCTGGTCGGCGTTGCGCCCGGTCGTCTCGCGCAGGTTCAGGATCATCTGGTTGATCGTGTCCTTGAGCTCGAGCACCTCGCCGCGGGCGTCCACGCCGATGGACCGGGTCAGGTCGCCCTGGGTCACGGCCACCGACACGGCGGCGATCGCGCGGACCTGGTCGGTCAGGTTGGCGGCCATCGAGTTCACCGAGTCGGTCAGGCCGCGCCACGTCCCGGAGACGCCCTCCACGTTCGCCTGACCGCCCAGCTTGCCCTCGGTGCCCACCTCGCGGGCCACGCGGGTCACCTCCGCCGCGAACGACGACAGCTGATCCACCATCGTGTTGATGGTGTCCTTCAGCTGTAGCACCTCGCCCTTCACGTCCACCGTGACCTTGCGGCCCAGGTCGCCGCGGGCCACCGAGGTCGCGACGTGCGCGATGTTCCGCACCTGGTCCGTCAGGTTGGCGGCCATCGAGTTCACCGAGTCCGTGAGGTCGCGCCAGGTCCCGGAGACGCCCTCCACGTTCGCCTGACCGCCCAGCTTGCCCTCGGTGCCCACCTCGCGGGCCACGCGGGTCACCTCCGCCGCGAACGACCGCAGCTGGTCCACCATCGTGTTGACGGTGTCCTTCAGCTCCAGCACCTCGCCGCGTGCATCCACCGTGATCTTCTGCGACAGGTCGCCACGGGCGACGGCGGTGGTGACCTCCGCGATGTTGCGCACCTGGGTGGTCAGCGACGACGCCATGAAGTTCACCGAGTCCGTCAGGTCCCGCCACGTACCCGAGACCCCGCGCACGTTCGCCTGGCCACCCAGCTTGCCCTCGGTGCCCACCTCACGCGCCACCCTCGTGACCTCGTCGGCGAACGACGACAGCTGATCCACCATCGTGTTGATGGTGTCCTTCAGCTGCAGCACCTCACCCTTCACGTCCACCGTGATCTTCTGGCTCAGGTCGCCCTTCGCCACGGCGGTCGTCACCTCGGCGATGTTGCGCACCTGGTCGGTCAGGTTCGACGCCATGAAGTTCACCGAGTCGGTCAGGTCACGCCACGTCCCGGAGACGTCCTCCACCCGGGCCTGACCACCCAGCTTGCCCTCGGTCCCCACCTCACGCGCAACGCGGGTCACCTCCGCCGCGAACGACCGCAGCTGATCCACCATCGTGTTGATGGTGTCCTTCAGCTGGAGCACCTCGCCGCGCGCGTCCACCGTGATCTTCTGCGACAGGTCGCCGTCGGCCACGGCGGTGGTCACCTCGGCGATGTTGCGCACCTGGTCCGTCAGGTTCGACGCCATCGAGTTCACCGAGTGGGTCAGGCCGCGCCACGTCCCGGAGACGCCCTCCACGTTCGCCTGACCGCCCAGCTTGCCCTCGGTGCCCACCTCACGCGCCACGCGGGTCACCTCCGCCGCGAACGACGACAGCTGGTCGACCATCGTGTTGATGGTGTCCTTCAGCTGGAGCACCTCGCCGCGCACGTCCACCGTGATCTTGCGCGACAGGTCGCCCTGCGCCACGGCCGTCGTCACCTCGGCGATGTTGCGCACCTGGTCCGTCAGGTTCGAGGCCATCGAGTTCACCGAGTCGGTCAGGTCGCGCCACGTGCCCGAGACCCCGCGCACGTTCGCCTGGCCGCCCAGCTTGCCCTCGGTGCCCACCTCACGCGCGACGCGCGTCACCTCGTCCGCGAACGAGGAGAGCTGGTCCACCATCGTGTTGATCGTGGTGGCGAGCTCCAGGATCTCGCCGCGGGCGTCCACGGTGATCTTCTGGGAGAGGTCGCCCTGCGCCACCGCCGTGGACACGTGGGCGATGTTGCGCACCTGGGTGGTCAGCGACGACGCCATGAAGTTCACCGAGTCGGTCAGGTCGCGCCAGGTGCCGGAGACGCCCTCCACGTTCGCCTGACCGCCCAGCTTGCCCTCGGTGCCCACCTCACGGGCCACGCGGGTCACCTCCGCCGCGAACGACCGCAGCTGGTCCACCATCGTGTTGACGGTGTCCTTGAGGTCGAGCACCTCGCCCTGGACGTCCACGGTGATCTTCTGCGACAGGTCGCCACGGGCCACCGCCGTGGTCACCTGCGCGATGTTGCGCACCTGGGTGGTCAGCGACGACGCCATGAAGTTCACCGAGTCCGTCAGGTCCCGCCAGGTGCCCGACACGCCGCGCACGTTCGCCTGGCCACCCAGCTTGCCCTCGGTGCCCACCTCACGCGCCACCCTCGTGACCTCGTCGGCGAACGACGACAGCTGATCCACCATCGTGTTGATGGTGTCCTTCAGCTGCAGCACCTCACCCTTCACGTCCACCGTGATCTTCTGGGACAGGTCGCCCTTCGCCACGGCGGTCGTCACCTCGGCGATGTTGCGCACCTGGTCCGTCAGGTTCGACGCCATGAAGTTCACCGAGTCCGTCAGATCGCGCCAGGTGCCCGACACGTCCTCCACCCGCGCCTGACCACCCAGCTTGCCCTCGGTGCCCACCTCACGGGCCACGCGCGTCACCTCGGCCGCGAAGCTCCGCAGCTGATCCACCATCGTGTTGATGGTGTCCTTCAGCTCCAGCACCTCGCCGCGCGCGTCCACCGTGATCTTCTGCGACAGGTCCCCGCGGGCCACGGCGGTGGTCACCTGCGCGATGCCGCGAACCTGGCTGGTCAGGTTGCCGGCCAGGGTGTTCACGTTGTCGGTCAGGTCCTTCCAGACGCCGGACACGCCGCTCATCTGGGCCTGACCGCCCAGCTTGCCCTCGGTGCCCACCTCGCGGGCCACGCGCGTGACCTCGTCGGCGAACGAGCGGAGCTGGTCCACCATCGTGTTGATGGTGTCCTTCAGCTGGAGCACCTCCCCGCGCACGTCCACCGTGATCTTCCGCGACAGGTCGCCGTCGGCCACCGCGGTCGTCACCTCGGCGATGTTGCGCACCTGGTCCGTCAGGTTCGATGCCATCGAGTTCACCGAGTCGGTGAGGTCCCGCCACGTCCCGGACACGCCCTTCACCCGGGCCTGGCCGCCGAGCTTGCCCTCGGTGCCCACCTCACGGGCCACGCGGGTGACCTCGCCGGCGAACGAGGAGAGCCGCTCCACCATCTGGTTGACCGTCGCCCGGATGCGGGAGAACTCGCCGCGGACGGGGTGGCCCTCGATGCGGGACGGCATCCGCTCCGACAGGTCGCCCTTCGCCACCGCCTCGATCACGCGGGCGAACTCCGTGGTGGGCCGCACCAGGTCGTCGATCAGGCTGTTGAGCGAGTCGACGGAGCGCTGCCAGGCGCCCGACGCGACCGGCGGCGTGGCGCGCTCGCTGATCAGGCCGTCGCGGCCGACCGTCCGCCGGACGCGGGCGAGCTCGCGCTCCATCCCGGCGTTCGATTCGACGAGCCGGTTGAAGGCGAGGGCCAGGTCACGGCCGATCCCGTCCGCCGGGGGCGCCACGCGGGCGTTGAAGTCACCGCCGGCGGCGGCCTCGAGCCCCGCCAGCAGGGCGACGAGCTCGGGATCCGCCTGCGCGTGCCCGTCGGCCGCGGCCGATCGCGATGCCCGCCGCCGCCCGGCGGCGCGTCCGGTGTTGACCTCGACTGCTGCCACGGTTCCACCCCGATCCGAAGCGACGACAAGGAGTCAAACGTTCAGTAGTCCCCGATCATTCCCCGGGTCAAACACGCTCGCGCATTTCGTCCGTGACGCGGATCACCAGCAGCGCCCGGTCGTCGCTGGCCTCGGCCGCGCCGAAGCGGGCGATCGCCGCCTCGAGGGCCTCCGCGATGTCCTCCGCGCTGCCGGGCGCCGCCTCCGCGGCGACGGCGGCGAGGCGCTCCATCCCGAACAGCTCGCCGTCGGGCGACCGGGCCTCGATCACGCCGTCGCTGAACAGCACGAGCGTGTCGCCGGGCTCCAGCGCGAAGCCGCTCTCCGCGAAGCGGATGTCGTCCATGATCCCCAGCAGCGGCCCGGCCGGGCAGAGCGTCTCCACCGACCCGTCGGACCGCACGAGCAGCGCCGGCGGGTGCCCCCCGCGCGCCAGGCGCACGTCCACCGCCCCGTCCTCACGCCGCAGCCAGGCATAGGTGGCGGTGAGGAACCGCGAGTCGGTGCCCTCGCGAAGGATCGCCCGGTTCAGCCGCCCGAGCACCTCGGCGGGCGACACCTCCTCCGACTCGGCGCGGAGGGTGTGGCGGGCGAGGGCGGTGAGCGCGGCGGCCTCCGTGCCCTTGCCGCACACGTCGCCGAGCACGGCCGCCCATCCGCCGCCGACGACGGGGAACAGGTCGTAGAAGTCGCCGCCCACCTCGACGCCCTCGCCCCCGGCGACGTAGCGGGCCGCCACGTCGAGACCCTCCACGTCCGGGAGGCTGGCGGGCAGCAGGCTGTCCTGCAGGGTGCGCGCGATCTCGCGTGAGCGGTCGAGCAGCATCGCGTTGTCGATCGCGAGCCCGGCGCGGGCGCCCAGGTCCTCCGCGAACGCGAGGTCGTCGGTGGTGAACCGCCGGCCCGACTCGGCCGAGACCAGCGTCAGCGCGCCGAGGATGCGCCCGCGCGCGGTGAGCGGGACGGTCATGCCGGCGACGATGCCGAGGGACGCGATGGCGTCGCGCCGGTCGCCGGGCGGCACGAGCTCCTCGATCAGCTCGGGGGTCAGCGCCGGGATGAACTCCGGCCGCCCGGTGCGCAGCACGGCGCCGACGCCGGTGGGGTCCTCGGGCCCGGCGGGGTAGCGGCGGTTCAGCTCGTGCGCCAGCGCGACCTTCGCGGGGTCGGGGTGGGCGACGGCGACCACCTCGATGCCGTCGTCCGCGGGGATGCTGACGGTGCACCAGTCGGCGAGGCGCGGCACCGACAGGTTCGCGAGGGCGGTGAGGGTGGCGCGGGCGCCGAGGGGCGCGTCCAGCAGGGTCCCCGCCTCGGCGAGCAGCTGCTGGCGCTCCGTCTTGCGCTGCTCCAGCTCGTAGAGGCGGGCGCGGTCGAGCGCCTGGGCCGTGAGCTCCGCGATGGAGGTGAGGAACGCCCGCTCGTCGTCGTCGAAGGCGCGCCGGTCGGGGAACGACAGCGCCATGCCGCCGATCGGCTCCCCCTCCACCACGAGCGGCAGCGCCGCGACGGCCTCGTGGGACATCGACTCGTGGAACCGGCGCAGATGGGGGTAGGCGGCCCGGACCTCGTCGCGGTCGTGGAGCCACACCGGCCCCTCCCGGATGCTCCGCGGCGTCGGCAGGTCGGCGGTGATCAGGTACGACGGGAACTCCCGGCCGACCGCCTCGTTGTAGCCGACGAGCACGAGCGTGGTGATGGTGGTGCCGTCCTCGTCGATGAGGGCGACGGACCCGGCCGCCGCGCCGGTCGCCTCCCGGCCGCGCTCCAGCACGACCCGGCCGACCTCGCCGGGCGTCGAGGCGGCGGACACGCCGGCGGTGATCTCCTGGAGGCGCCGGACGCGTTCCTCGGCGGTGCGGGCGTCGTTGTACTGGCGCTCGAGGCGGCGGCCGAGCATCAGGGCGCCGGCGATGCCCAGGGCCACCAGCAGACCGAGCACCCCGAGCTCGATCGCCAGGGTCTCGCGGGCGTCGGCGAACACCGACGACTCGCTGTCGTCGATGATGAACGTCCAGCCGGAGGTGGCGGCCTCGGTGGCGAAGCCCAGGACGCGGTCGTCCTGCCCGATCGGGTTGCGGACGCCGGTGAGGCTCCCGACCACGGCCTCCGAGACGGGGCGCGTCGGCGACATGCGGATGCGGCGGATGACGGGGTCGTCGCCGAGGGCACGCGACCCGGCGAGCCCGGGGGCGACGAACAGCTCGCCGGTGCGGTCGAGGATGAAGACGTTGCCGCCGCGGAACTCCCGCCGCTCGACGGCCCGCTGGTTCAGGAAGTCGACGGACACGCCGCCGACCAGGTTGCCGTTGATCCGGCCGGCCGCGTCCCGCGTGGGGACGATGATCGCGACGATCGGCTCCTCGTACGCCGACGCGTCGATGCCGCCGCTCACCTGCGCCGTCCCCCCCGCCGTCGCGGCGCGCAGCAGGCGGCCGAGCTCGCCGTCGGCCCGAGCCCCCATCGCGATGCGGGCGCCCACGGAGGCACGCGCCACCCCGTCGGTGTCGAACCAGGTGATCCCGTCGCCGAGGGTCAGCTCCTCGGGGTCGATCCGCTCCAGCCGGCGCTGGATGCCGGCGGTGTCGCCTTCGACGATGGTGTCGCTGGTCGCGATCGCCTCCAGGACGTACTTCCGGCCGAGCAGGAACTGGGAGTAGTCGCCGGCGGCGACGGCGGCCGAGTTCTCGAGCCGGGCGACCTGGTCGTCCTTGCTGCTCTGGTACGAGCGCACCGCGAGGATCGAGCCGACGACGCCGAGCAGCACCGCGGCCCCCACGGCCACCGCCACGAGCGCGCGGATCCGGCGGAGCCCCTCCTCCCTCGATCGCCGGGGTGACGGTGGCGTACCCACGGTCAACGTCCTCCGGCCATGGGTCGAGCTTATCCCGGGGTGACGTGCCGCCGGGCGGCACCCGGCGCGTCAGGCCGCGAAGATCACGATCACCACGCCGGCGGCGAGGACCACGACCAGGAGCAGCAGCGGAAGGGCCTCACCCAGCTCGCCGCGCGCGGCGCTCGTGTCCTCCAGCACCGAGCGCCACCGGTCGCGCCCTCCGACGAGGGCGGGGGCCACGAGGAGCGCCAGGGCGATCAGGCCGGCGCCGGCGAGCACCGCGAGCCAGAGGACCTGGCCGGCGGGGCCGCCGGCGCCCGGGGCCGCCGACGGCGCGCCGATCCCGCCGATCCACCCGAACCACCCGCCCAGCGCCGGCGACGCGACGGCCGGCGCCCGCCGGGCCGGCACGGCGGCGGTCGCTCGCTTCCGCCGCGGATTGCCGGGTCGCGAGGCGATCGCCGCCGTCCGCACCCCGGCGCGTGCCTGAGCGCTCACCACCCGCGCCCGCGCCCGGCACACGCCCGCCACGCGGGCGAGGGCGCCGACCCAGCGCGGCGGCGCGGCAGCCGCGCCGCCCGCCGGCGACGACGCGGCCGGCCGGGTCCCGCCAGACGCGCTCGCGGGCGACGGCGAGGAGCCGGCCGAGGCGGTCGGGGCGGCTGCCGGCGCCGACGTCGAGGGCGCCGGCGACCGGGATGGCTGCAACGGCGAGGACGGCGACGGGGAGGACGGCGACGGGGAGGACGGCGACGGGGAGGACGGCGCCGGCACCGATGGCGCCGGCGTGGGGGCCGACGGCGGCGCCGGGAGCACCGGCGCGGGGGCCGACGGCACCGGGACCGGTGGCTCCGGCACGGGCAGCGGGGCCGGCGACTCGGGCACGGGGATCGGGAGCGGCACGGGGGACTCGGGGAGCGGGACCCCCGGCAGCTCGGGTACCGGCACGGTCGGCAACGTCACCGCGCCGGCGGGAGCGCCCCCGGCGAGCAGCGAGGCCACAGCCGCGCCCACCACCACCACCGCTCGCACCCGGATCATGCTTGGGGGCTACCCGGGTGGGGGGAGGTTCACCCAACTTTGGTCGCGCGCGGGCCTACGGCGTCCGCGAGGCTTGCGGAACCGCAACGAAGGGCCTGTGGAGGGTGGAGATGATCGTGAGCGTGCTCGTGCGCCGGCTGCGGGAGGGCAGCACCTTCGACGACTTCCTGGCGGAGTGGGAGGCCGACGAGGGCTTCGGGGTCCCGACCCGGGTCTTCGCGGCCCAGAGCATGGACGACCCGCGGGAGGTCATCACGATCGGGTTCGTCGCGGCGACGCCGGACGAGCTCGCCGACTGGGCCGCCACCGCGTCCGCCCCCGAGGCCGTCCGCCGCGCCCGCATCGACACCGTGATCGAGTCGACCGCGCTCCGGGCGTTCTACGACCTCGGCGGCGAATACGACTTCACCGCGTCGCCGCGCCGGATCGCCGAGGGGTCGCCGGAGAGCCTCCTCCGGGCGCTGGGCTGATCGCGGCTGGGACACGCCGCGCCGGACACCGCTTGCACGTCCGGCGCGGCCTGGTGGATGCTGCCGCGCGACGACGGCTCCCGGGGACGTCGGAGGCAGGGGTGGAGGTAGGGACAGGGAACCCGGCGCCCGAGACGGTCGACGACCGTTCGCCGCCGCCTGCCGCGACGGCATTCGACCGGCCGTCCATCGGGGGCTTCCTGATCGAGGGCGAGGCCGGGCGGGGCGGGATGGGCGTCGTCTACCGGGCCCGCGAGCCGCGCCTCGACCGGCGGGTCGCGCTGAAGATCATGGCGCCCGGGCTGTCGTCGGACGCCCGCTTCCGGCAGATGTTCGAGGACGAGTCCCGCCGGGCCGCGGCCCTCGAGCATCCGAACGTGCTGCCCGTGTACCGCAGCGGCGAGGAGGCGGGCCGGCTCTACATCGCGATGCGGTTCGTCGAGGACGGCAGCCTCCAGGACCTGATCCAGCGCCGCGGGCCGCTGCCGCTCGGGATGGCGGTGCGGATCGTCGGGGGCGTGGCCGACGCGCTGGACGCCGCCCACGGTCACGGGCTGGTCCACCGTGACGTCAAGCCGGGGAACGTCCTCGTGGCCGACCCGGGCGGGAGCGGCGAGCGGGTCTACCTCGGCGACTTCGGCCTCGCGATCGACGTGGATCAGGCCCGCCGCGGCAGGAGCGGGGGCGGCACCCCCGGCTACCTGGCACCCGAGCAGCTGGCGGGCGGGACGGTCGGCCCGTGGACCGACGTGTACGCCCTCGGCTGCGTCCTGCTCGCGGCGCTGACCGGGGAGCCGCCGTCGCGCGCCCGCCTGGTCCCGGGCAACGGGGCCGCCCCCGACCTGGCCGGCCTCCCCGCGGGGCTCCCGGCGGTGATCGCGCGCGCGACTGCGCCGCGCCCCGAGGACCGCTTCGCGTCGGCGGGCGCGCTTGCGCAGGCCGCCGCCGCCGCGCGCCGCGACGTCGTGCTCGTGCACCACCGGGACGACCGGGTCCGGGCCGGCCGGCTGGAGGCCCGGCTGCGCGCGCAGGGCGTCGACGCCCGTGTGTCGGACGGCGCCGGCGACGACCTTGCCACCGCCCGGGCCTGCCTCGTCCTGGTCGGCCGCGCCGGACTCGACGGGTGGGCGCGCGACGCGCTGTCGGCGGCCCGCACGGTGACGGCCACCGACCCCGCGTTCGTCCTGGGGGCGGTGCTGCTGCCCGGCGCCCCGGACATGCTCGAGCCGGCCCTCGCCGCCTTCGCGAGCCGTCCCGCACTGGACCTGCGCGCCGACCCGGACGACGCCGAGGCGATCCCGGACCTGCTGCGGCTCCTCGGGACGGCGCCGGCGCCCGTCTCGCCCGGCGCGGTGGCGGGCTGCCCCTACCGGGGGCTCGCGGCCTTCCGCGAGGACGACGCGCCCCTGTTCGTGGGTCGCGAGCGCGAGACCGCAATGCTGCGTGAGAAGCTCCGCGGCGGTCGCTTCCTGGCGGTCCTGGGCGCCTCGGGCACCGGCAAGAGCTCGTTGATCGGGGCGGGGCTCCTGCCCGCCCTGCGCGCGGAGGACCCGCGCACCGCCGTCTGCACGCTGACCCCCGGCAGGACGCCGGCCGCGTCGCTGGCCGCCGCGCTCGCGCCGGTGCTCGGGGCGCGCGCGCCGTCGGCGGCCGACGTGTCGGACGACCCGCGGTCGCTCGACCGGGCCGGGGAGCGGGTCGCCGCCTCGCCGGACGGGCCGCGCCGGCTCCTCGTGGTCGTCGACCAGTTCGAGGAGGCCTTCTCCCTCACCACGAGCGTCCGGGAGCGCCGGGCGGTCATCGACGCGCTGGTCCACGCGGCGACCGTGCCCGGCGGGCACACCGTCGTCGTGCTCGCCATGCGGTCGGACTTCTACCCGCGGTGCGCCGAGCATCCGGAGCTGCGGGCGCTGGTGGCCGACCGCCAGTTCCTCGTCGGCCCGCTCGCACCCCGCAGCCTGCAGCGCGCCATCGAGGAGCCCGCGGCCGCCGCGGGCCTCACGCTCGAGGACGGGCTGACGCGGCGCATCCTCGCCGACGTGACCGCCCAACCCGGGGCGCTCCCGCTGATGGAGCACCTCCTGCTCGAGCTGTGGGAGCGACGGCGCGGCGCGTTCCTCACGCTCCAGGCCTACGAGGAGTGCGGGGGCGTGGGCGGCGCGGTCGCCCGGCGGGCGAACGAGGTCTACGACGGCTTCACCCCGCCGCAGCGCGCGGTGGCCCGGCGCATCCTGCTCCGGCTCACGCAGCCCGGCGAGGGCGCGGAGGACACCCGCCGGCGCGCCGAGGTCGCGGAGCTGGCGACCTCGCCCGCGGAGGAGCCCGCGGTCGACGGCATCCTCGAGGCGATGTCCGCAGCCCGGCTGGTGACGGTCGCGACGGATCCGGCGACCGACGCGCCCACGGCGGAGGTCACCCACGAGGCGCTCATCCGCGGATGGCCGGAGCTGCGTTCCTGGATCGATGAGGATCGCGAGCAGCTGCGGTTGCACCGGCGGTTGACCGACGCCGCGGGCGAGTGGGAGGCGGCGGGCAGCGACGACGCCCTGCTCTACCGGGGATCGCGGCTCGACGCGTGGTCCGGCCGCCCGGAGGACGACCTGAACGACCGCGAGCGCGCGTTCCTGGAGGCGGGCCGCGGGCGTGAGGCGCGTGAGCAGTCCGCGCGCCGGCGGCGCCTCCGGCTCACCGTGGGCGCGCTGACGGCGGGTGTCGTGGCGCTTGCCGTGCTCGCGGCGCTGGCGCTGGTCTCCCGCGGCCAGGCGCGGACCGAGGCCACCGCCGCGCGGGAGGACGCGTCGCGGGCGCTGGCCGCGCAGTCGCGTCTGGCCGCGTCGAGCGGCGGCGACCCCTTCACGCTCGCGCAGCGGTCGCTGTCCGAGGCGCAGACGCCCGAGGGGGCGGAGGCGCTCCGGCTGGCGGCCCAGCAGCCGCTCCGGCGGTCGATCCCGACCGGCCATGGCGGGCTCTGGGCGCTGGCCGCGCTGTCCGACGGCCGGATCCTGACGGGCAGCGAGAGCGGCCAGGTGGAGGTCTGGGACCCTGCGGCTCCGGGCCATGCGCTCGCGTCGGTCGCGACCGGGCACTCGTCGGTCTACGTGCTGCTCGAGCTGCCGGGCGGCCGGGTCGTGAGCGGCCACGACGACGGCACGCTGGCGGTCTGGGACCGGTCGCTGGGGACGCCGGTGGCGTCGGTGCAGACCGGGCACGGGTCCGTCTACCAGGCCGCGCTCCTGCCGGGCGGCCGGATCGCCATCGGCAGCGGGGACGGTTGGATCCAGATCCGCGACGTGCGCGATCTGAGCCGGACGCTCGGCGGCTTCCCGACGCGCCACGAGGCCATCGACGCGCTCACGGCGCTTCCGGGGGGACTGCTCGCGGTGGGCAGCGACGACGGCTGGCTCCAGGTGTTCGACCCGAGCCGGCCGTCACAGCCGGTCGCGGGCGCCGACACCGGGCACGGGGCGGTGTACTCGATCGAGCGGCTGCCGGGTGGGCGCCTGGCGGTGGGCGGTGACCCCGGGTGGGTCGACATCTGGCGCGTCGGTCCCCCCCTCGTCCGGCTCGTGACGACGCAGACCCGCCAGGGCACGACGTGGAGCGTCGTCCCCCTGGACGCACGCCGACTCGCGGTGGCATCCGACGACTCGACGGTCGAGGTGCGGCCCATCGATCACCCGGAGCGGGTGATCGAGCGCATCTCGGCCGACCACGGCCCCCTCCTCAAGGCCGTCCGGACGGCCGGCGGCGGGCTGGTGACCGGGAGCAACGGCGGCGAGCTGCAGATCTGGGACCTCAACGACGCGACGCCGCCGCTCGTGTCGGTGGCGAAGGCCACGGGGGCCGCCGGCGACGAGGGAGCCGGGGGCCTCGCGACGCTCGGGATCATGTCCGGAGGGCGGATCGCCATCGCCGGGACCGGCCGGCTCACGGTGCTGGACGGCGACGACCCGACCCGCCCGCTCGCGCGTGTCGAGACGGGGCTCACCCCGACCAGCGGGCTCGCCGTCCTGCCCGGCGACCGGGTGGCGCTGCTCGGCGGCGTGGACCTCCAGATCTGGGATCCCCTGCGGCACGACCGGCCCGTGGCGGCCGGCACCATCGGGACCGCCGACGGCATGTCGCTCGCCCGGATCGGCGACGGCCGCCTGGTCACGACCGACACGAAGGGCATCGTCGCCGTCTGGAACCCGGCGGACCTCACCCGGCCCGTCGCCCGGTGGAGCTCCCGGCACGGGCGCGTGTGGGGGATCCTCCCGCTCGCGGCCGGGAGGTTCGCGACGCTCGGCGACGACGGGACGATGACGTTCTGGGACGCATCCCGCCCCGGCGCGCCGGAGGCCACCTTCGAGGCCGGCCACGGCCCCATGTTCGCCGCCGCGACGCTGCCCGACGGCCGGATCGTGACCTCGAGCGGCGGCGACGGGAAGATCACGATCTGGGACCCCGCGGACCCGACGCGGCCGGTCGCCTCCTGGACGTCGGGCCACAGCATCGTGTACGCGCTCGCGGTGCTGCCGGACGGCCGCGTCGTGACGGGGAGCACGGACGGTCAGATCCAGGCCTGGGATTCCGCCCACCACGGGCGCCCGCTCGCCTCGATCGCCACGACGGGGGGGTCGATCAACGAGATGGGCGTACTCGACGACGGGCGGCTCGTGACCGGGAGCGGCGGCGGGCGGCTCGAGATCCGCAGCGAGGCTGCGTTCCTCACTCAGAGCCGGGCGCGGCAGATCGCCGCCGGCTGGCCGCTCACCGGCTGAGCCGAGGCGCATGGCCCTGTTCGATCTCGATGCGCTCCGCCGCGCCCTCCAGTCGGTGGAGTCCGCCGCGCTCGCGGGCCTCGGCGCGGCCGTGCTGCTCTCGGTCGCGGTGCTCCTGCTCGAGCGTCAGCCGGGCGTCGGGTCGTCCGGCGACGACCTGGCGTGGTACGCGGACTCCGGCAACCGGTTCACGGTCTTCCTCGGGCTCAACCTCGCGGCGCTCGGCGTCGTCGCGTTCCTGTGGTTCATGGCGGTCATCCGCCGTCGCCTCGGCGAGCGGGAGGACCAGTTCTTCGCGACGGTGTTCCTCGGGAGCGGCATCGCCTTCGGGGTCCTGACCATCGCCGCCGCCGTGTGCGCCGCCGCGCCGACGTTCGTGGTGCACTTCGGCAGGCTGGAGGACCTCGACGGGTCCAGCGTCGCGCTCGCCCACGGCCTCTGGTTCGGCCTGTGGGGTGTGAGCGCGTCGCGGCTGGCCGGCGTGTTCATGGCGGCGACCTCGACCATCGGGATGCGCTTCGGCGCGCTCCCGAGGTGGCTCGCACGACTCGGGTTCGTCCTCGGCGCGCTGCTGGGTCTGACGGGCGCGTTCGCCGGCCCGCTCGACTTCATCTTCCCCGTGTGGCTCGCGACGGTGAGCGTCACCCTGCTGTTCACCGAGCGGAGGCGCAGCAGGGCAGCCGCCGGCGCGGCCATGGGTTAGGGTCGCGGGCGACCCCGACGGAGCGCCGATGCGCCTCGATCCACCTGTCGTCCCCTGGGACGAACCGCTCGATCCGGCCATCTTCCGGGCGCCCGCGGAGTTCGTGGACGCCGCGAACGACGAGCGGCTCATCCCCATGCTGCGGGGGGCGGCGAAGACCCGGAACCCCGTGCTGATCCTGGCCTGGGCTGCGACCGAGTTCTTCCGGGCCGAGCGCCTGCGGCCGTCGGACGCGGAGCGGGCCGACGCGACCGCCGCCCTCGCGACCGCCCTGGCCGACCTCGCCGTGACGGGCCGGGAGGCCTACCGCCGCTTCCGGGGCGGGGTGAGCACCCTGTCCCTCGAGGGGACGACCCGGCTCCGGATCGAGGCGCAGGTCGGCCCGCCGCGGGCGACGGACGCCGAGATCGCGGCGGCCATCACGAAGGCGCTCGACCGCGCCTTCGCCGTCGCGTGGGCCCTCCGGGGCCCGGTCGAGCTCCGCGCGACGCTGCGCGGGCGCCTCGGATGGTGCGCGGTCTCCGGCGAGGACGACACGCCCCACCGCCCGGTCAACATGCCGGCCCCGCCCTACGAGCAGTACGAGGTCACGGTCACGGTGCCCGTCCCGGAGCGCGCGCCCCTCGGGTTCGCGACCCGCTTCTTCGTCGCGTGCGCCGTGGACGGGCCGCGCGACCCCGAGCCCGTCGCGGCGCGCCGTCCGCCGACGGATCAGATCCCGGACATCCCCGCGGACCACGACGTGCTCCTGTTCCTCCACGGCCACAGCTCGGGGGCGGAGGAGGCGCTCGACATCGTCCCGCACCTGCTGGAGCAGGGCCTGCGCCGGGGCAGGCGCTACGCCGTCATCGCCTTCGACCTGCCCAACAACGGCTACTCCGAGACGTTCGACCACACCCGGATCGCCCCGGCGAGCGCGACGACGTTCCCGTTCCTCCCGACCGACAACACGCCGATCGCCACGCCGATCCTGGACTTCATCGAGAACTTCGTCGTCGCCTTCGTGGACAGCGTCGACAACGCGGCGATCGTGAACGGCAGGGCGCCCATCAAGGACCGCATCGCCGCCGTGTTCGGGGGGAGCCTCGGCGGCAACCTCGGCCTGCGGCTGGGCCGGCGGGCCGGCGCGCCGCCGTGGCTGCGGCGCGCCATCGTCTCGTGGAGCCCGGCGTCGGTGTGGACGGCGATGGTGAAGAACAACCCGAACCGGGAGGGGCCCCGGGTCGCCCGCGACAACATGAACGAGCCCGAGTCGGCCACGTCGCGCTGGACGTACTTCAACGAGGTCTACGACCGGGGCGACCCCCTCCCGGGGGTCATCAAGCGGCAGACCGTCTACTGGTACCGGCGGGGGTTCCCGACGACGGAACTGCACCTCGCGGTCTCGCGCCTGGCGCGACGCGAGATCTACAACGCCTTCTACCGCCAGTGGCACTGGCGGGTCGCGTGCGAGCAGCTGATCTACAGCCACGTCGAGAACGAGGTGTACGGCGACGCGTCGACGCCGGTGCGCTACACGAAGAACCGGACCCCGATGCTGCTCGCGGCCGGCTGGATGGACAACTCCTCCGGCACGATGATCTACGACGCCACCCGGAAGCTCGGCCAGCTCATGACGCGCACGCCCGGCCGCCTGCTGCTCGTGCGCGACACGGGCCACTCGATCCACATCGAGCGCCCGCAGTGGTTCGGCGGGCAGATCCTCGACTTCGTGGGCGCGAAGTGGATGGAGATCCGCTGCGTCGTGCTCAAGGCGGGCCGGATCGACCGCGTCGGGGGGTTCGACCACAGCGGGGGCGCGCCGTTCACCATGTCCGTCCAGGAGTGCATCGCGCGGATCGCCGGCGGCGACCAGTTCTACGCCGTCGCCTCCAACGGGGACGTCGCCGCGGTGGTCGTGGCGCAGATGCAGGGGGCTCCCGGGCCGCTCGGCACCACGCAGTGGTTCATCAAGACCGAGGCCGACGACGCGCTGACCAACAACCTGCTGTCGCTGCCGTCCTGCTGAGGGTGTGGACCGCGGCGCCTTCCGTGGGGTACGTTCGCCGCCGCTCGCCGCCGAAGGGGCCCGCCGAGGCCCCGCGAACCAGGAGGGGTCCCATGTCCGCCGTCCGCCGTGCCCGGCTGATCGCGGCCGCGCTCCTCGGCGGGGCGGCGATCGCCGCGCTCGCCACCGCCCCGCTTGCGGCGGGCGCACCCCTCCCCGTCTCCGCGCCCGCCCTCTTCGTCGCCGGCGGCGACCAGGGTGAGCTGCGGCCGGTGCCCGGGAAGCCCGGCAGGTTCGTCCTCGATCTGAGGGGCGCCGGCGTCGTCACGAGCTTCACCGACCGCCCCGCGCGCGCCGCGGGCAGCGAGTCGCTCGCCGGCTTCGTCTCGCGCTGGCGCGCCCGGGGCTTCGTCGCCGACCCGCCGAACGCCGCCCTCGAGCTGCCCGGCGCGCCGTCGGGCCGGGACGTCGTGATCGTCGAGCTCACCCGGCCCCGCCTCGTCGCCCCGGAAGCCGTGCGCTTCCAGGCCCGCCGCGTCGGGTCCGCCTCCCCGGCGCTCGCCCGCTTCACGCGCCGCGGCGACGCCCGGACCGCACGGGAGTTCGGCCGGTGGAACCTGTTCGTCGACCCGAGCGCGGCCGCCCCGGTCTCCGTCGGGGTCGAGGTGTCGATGCCGGCGGGCACCGTCTCGCTGGCCTTCGCCGGCGCGCCGCTGGTCACGGAGGACTCGATCAGGTTCGCCGGCGCCGCCGGGACGTTCCTCGGGAGCATCCTCACCACCGACCACGGCCTGGCCGTCACCGCCCAGAACCCGGTCCAGTTCTCGGTGTCGCTCCTGGTCTCGGGGACGTCGGGCGCGACGCTGACCGGGACGGCGGTGGTCCCCGCCGGCGCCTCGGTCACCGCCACCGGACCGGGCGGCCCGGTGAACATCACGAACGGGGCGTTCGCGATCCCGCTGAGCTGATCCCGGAGCCGGGGCTCACTTCACTTCGAAGTGCATGAAGTCCTTGGCGCCCCCGTAGTCGCCGCCCCACCCGAGGCCGGCGGTCTTGAGCGCCTCCACCAGGTCCTTGTCGAGGTCGAGGAAGCCGCGGCTCGCGTAGCCGCGCAGCGTGTCGTCGTCGCGCGCCTTCGTCGCGGCGTCGAGCTGCTTCTGCTTGCGCTCGATGGCGGCGGTCTTGTTGGCGATCGCCGTCTTGCGGGTCGTGATCTCCTTCGTGAGCGCCTTCCCGGTGGGGGCGGCCTCGCCGGCCTTGAGGGAGCCGCCCGCCTCCAGCGTCTTCAGCTCGGCCGTCACGGCGTCGATCTCGGCCTCGACCGTGTCGATCGCCTTCTGGGCGTCGGCCACGGCCGTGTCGAGGGCCTCGAAGCGCTTCTTCTCCTTCTCGAGCGTCTTGCGGGCCGCGACCTGGGCCGCGATCTCGGCCTGCTTCGCCTTCAGCTTCGCCGTGAGCTTCTTCGCCTGGTCCTTCTGCTCGGCGCTCGGCTTGGCCTCCCCCTTCTTCCTGCCCGTCGGGATCAGGTCGAGCGCATCCGCGATCTCCTTGCGCTCCTTCTCGAGGTCCGCCTCGTCCTGCTTGATGTCGTCGATCCGCTCGTCCATCCCCTTCAGCGAGTAGCGAGCCTGGAATCGCTCGGAGGCCTCCTTGCTCGCGTCGTAGCTGTCCTGGCCCGTGCCGGCGCCGGGGTTGGCGGCGGAGATGTCCGTCTCCGTCAGGGCGCTGATCACGTCGCGGTGCCCCTTGTCGAGCAGGCGCGGGTTCGTCACCTCGTCGAAGTCGATCGCCTTGCCGTCGGCGTGGTTGCTCCACTGCCCGCCGGTCTGGGTGCGGGGGTTGAACGCCCAGAGCTTGGTGAACGGCGCGTCGGTCACGCCCGCCTTCTTCAGCGCCGTCTCCGCGGCCTTGAGCGGCGTGTAGAGGCTGGAGTGCATGTACGTCCCGTGGCCGAAGAACTCGCGCCACACGATGTAGTCGTTGACGTACTTGAGGGGACGGGCGATGCCCTTCGCCTTGTAGAGCGGGCACAGGACGTCGTAGCGCTCCCGCGGCGTGCCGGTCGGCCGGTCGTCGCCGGCGAAGTGCTTCTGCGCCTTGGCGAACGCGGGATCGTTCCAGTCCTCCTCCCACTGCTCCGCGTCGGTCTTCGGCTTCGGCGGGGTGTCGACCTTCTGGCGCAGGAGCGTGCCGACGGCCTGGTTGCCCGCGGTCTGCTGCATCCAGAGGAGGTCGCCGGCGCCCGGCGATTCGGACCGGGGCTCAGCGGTCGCGAGGCTCCCCGCCGGTCTGACCGGGTCGGCCCCTCGCGCTCTCGGGCGGGCTCGGCGGCTCACGATCCTCGCCGCGAGCATATGGCGGCCGGCGGCGGGCGGCCAGACGTTCCCTCGTCGTGATGTGCCTATCCGATCGCGTCGAGCAGGCTCGCGCATGCCTCCTCGCAACGCCGGCAGGTTTCGGCGCAGATCCGGCAGTGCTCGTGGTGCTGGGCGTGGCGCTCGCACTCCTCGGCGCATGCCGAACACGACCGCCGGCAGCTCTCGACCTGCGCTCTCGTGGTCTCCGGCTCGTATTCGGTCTGACGACTCACCACACGCCCGGTGGCGACGCAGACATCGGCGCAATCGAGGCACAGGCGGATGCATCGCCGCATCTCGGAGAGGTGTTCCTCCGCGAGATCGGCGTCCGCGCACGCCGTGCAGCTGAGCGCGCAGTCGAAGCACCCGGCGACGCAGCGGGCGAGCGCCTCGCGATCGACCTCGCTCGGCTGCGGGTGGGTGGCGAGTAGCTCGGCGACGTCGGTTGCGCTGGCCATGGCCGCTCCTCCGTTGGTTCGGGCTCGATACTCGTTGACGTGATTCTCCCCCAGGTTCGAGAATGAGCGGTTCCTTACCCGGAGGGAGGTCGACGATGTCCTGGAGCCTGAAGGGAAGCTACGTCGAGACCTGTTCCTGCGATCTCATCTGCCCGTGCAATGCGACGTTCGACCACGGCGCCACCTATGACTTCTGCCGCGTGACGCTGGTCTTCAACATCCGTGAGGGTGAGGTCGACGGCACGGACATCGGCGGGCTCAGGGTCGCCATGATCGCGGACACGCCGAAGGTGATGACCGAGGGCAACTGGCGCCTCGGGGTGTTCATCGACGAGCGTGCGACCGACGAGCAGCTCGACAAGCTCGTCCAGGTCTTCGGCGGGCAGCTCGGCGGGCCGATGGCGGGGTTGGCTCCGCTCGTCGGCGAGATGCTCGGGGTCGAGCGAGCGGCGATCGAGGTGGACGACGACGGAGTGCGCCACAGCGTCCGGGTCGGCGAGGTGATCGACTTCGAGATCGAGGACATCGTGCCCTTCGGCGTCGAGACGGGTGAGCCGGTCCGCTTCCAGGGCATGTTCCACCCGGTGGCGTCGGACCTCACGATCGCGGAGGCGAAGCGCTCGCGGATCAACGCCTTCGGCATCGAGTACGAGGGCAGGACCGGGCTCTCGACGTCCGAGTTCTCCTGGGCCGCCTGAGCATGTGATCACCGCAACGCCCGAGCGGACACTCCGCGGCGCGGGCCTCGCCCCGGCCTACGCGGCCGCGCGCGCCCGCCTCGGGCTCATCGCCCTGCTCCTCGCCCTGGCCGGCGTGAGCTGGTGGTGGACGCTCGACCAGATGCGGGGCATGGACGACGGGCCGTGGACCGGCCTCGGAGCCCCGGCCTGGTTCCTCGGCGTCTGGGTCGTGATGATGGCGGCGATGATGTTCCCGTCGGTCGCCCCGACGGTCGCGCTGTACTCCCGCATGACCCGGGAGCGCTCGCCGCGCTCGCCCCTGCTCTTCACCGCGGGCTACCTCGTCACATGGGGCGGCGCCGGCGTGGTCGCGTTCGCGATCGCGGTGGTGGGCGCCTGGGCGGTCGGAGACGTGCTGTCGTGGGATCAGGCAGGCCGATGGATCGCGGGCGGGACGCTCGTTCTCGCGGCGATCTACGAGCTGACCCCGTTCAAGGACGTCTGCCTCGGGAAGTGCCGGAGCCCGCTCGGTTTCCTGCTCGGCGCGTGGCGCGATGGCTGGTCGGGCGCGCTGCAGATGGGGGCCAGGCACGGCGCCTGGTGCGTCGGGTGCTGCTGGGCCCTCATGGCGTCGCTCTTCGCGCTCGGCGTGATGGGGATCGGCTGGATGGCCCTCGTCGCAGGGCTGATCGCCGTCGAGAAGACGCTGCCCTGGCGTCGCCCGGCGACCTGGGGGACGGCCGCCGTCCTCCTCGTCCTCGGCATGCTCCTGCTGGTCGCGCCCGACGCGATCCCCGGGCTCACCATCCCCGGAGGCGCCGCGATGGATCAGATGGGGATGCCGGGTTCCTAGCCCCCGCCACTCCGGGCCCGGGACCCGATCGCGGAAAAAACGGGCGTTTCTTCCAGAAAGAGTAAGCAACGCTGGTCGGCAGGACGTGGCGCGGCTTACGATCGCGCCGTGCTGCGGATCGTCCTGATCGCTGCGGCCTTCCTGACTGTGCTGAGCGCCGCGGCGCACGCGCAGAGCCCGCCCGTGAGGCTGGCCGCGGCCAGCGACTGCGAGCGCAACACGAACTGCGTGCCCGGGTTCCGGCGTGCCTACGGGGTGGACCCCTCCGGGTCCCTGGTGCGGCTCAAGGTCGCCGATGCCGGCATCCAGGCCCTCGATGACGGGCTGGCCGAGGTGGCCGTGGTGTTCTCCTCGAACCCGATGCTGTCGCGACCCGACATCCTGGTCCTGCGCGACGACAAGCGCATGGTCACGCCCGACCACGTCGTCCCCGTGGTGAGCAGATCGCTGCTGGAGCGCTACGGGCCGGCGCTGCGGCGGCCGCTCAACGCCGCGTCGCGACTGCTCACGACGCTGCAGCTGCGCGGTCTGAACCAGCAGGTCATCGACGGCCGCCTCCCCGAGGCCGTCGGCGGCGAGTTCATCGACGCCAACGGGCTCGGCGGCGATCCGGCGCGCCGGCGGGCCGGGCCGCGGATCGTCGTCGGCTTCCAGGAGTTCGCGGAGAACGAGACCCTCGCGTACATGTACGCCGCCGCGCTGCGCGGCGCGGGCTTCCGCGTGGCGGTGCGGAGCACCGGCGGGTTGCGCGCGCAGGCGATCTCGGCGATGCGCCACGGCCGCATCGGGCTCTGGCCCGGCTACTCCGGCTCGCTGCGCGGTCACCTCGGCGGCCGGACGCTCAGGCGCGCGCTGGCCCGCATCGGCGCCGAGCCGCTCGCGCTCGCGCCGGCCCAGGACCGCAACAGCTTCGCGATGAAGACGGACGTCGCGCGGGCGCTCGGCGTGAGCACGCTCTCGGAGCTGGCGCGGTACTGGCCCGCCGCATCCGCCTCCCCCACGCAGACGCCGGACTCCGCGCCCGACGGGCGCCAGGGCGAGCAATGGGCGGTGGCGCCCACCAGCGTGCTCAACCTGCCCGACGCCTGGCAGCTCTCACTCGGTGCCGGCGTCACCGTCGCGGTCGTCGACACCGGCACCAGGCTCGATCAGGAGGATCTCGGGCCGAACATCTGGACGAACTTCGCGGAGGTCCCCGGCAACGGGATCGACGACGACCACAACGGGTTCACCGACGACGTCCACGGCGTCGATCTGACGACGACCGCCTCGCACCAGGATGTGACGGACGGAAACGGCCACGGTACGCACGTCGCCGGCATCATCGCCGCGGCGATCAACGGGCGCGGCGTCGTCGGCATCGCCCCGAAGGCGAGGATCATGACCGTCAAGGTGCTCGACGCGAGCGGCCGCGGGCACTCCGGCGGCATCGCCGACGGCATCCGGTACGCCGCCGCCATGGGCGCGCGCGTCATCAATCTCAGCCTCCAGTACCCGGATCCCGACCCGCGCGTCGACGCGGCGATCGCCGACGCCGCGGCCGCGAACGCGCTCGTCGTCGCGGCGGCCGGCAACGACGGTCGCGACATCGACGTCCGGCCGACCTATCCGGCGGCGATCCCCGCCCCGAACCTGGTCGGCGTCGCCGCGACCGTGCCGGACGACGGGCGTGACATCGCCTCCTTCTCCAACTTCGGCAGCCTGACCATCCAGCTCGCCGCGCCCGGCGAGGCGATCCTCTCCACGTTCAACGACGGCGGCTACGCCTTCGAGTCGGGCACCTCGATGGCGGCGCCGATGGTCTCCGGCGTGGCCGCGCTCATGGCCAGCGCCAACCCGCGACTCGGCGCCGCCGAGCTGCGGGCGCTGCTGCTGCAGAACGCGACGCGCTCGCGGCTGCGGGTCTCCGCCGGCTACGTCGATGCGCAGCGCTCGGTCCTCGCGGCGGCGGTCGCGGTCGGCTACGACGCGAGCCAGGCGCCACGGCTGCGGGTGCTCCAGGCGACGACGAAGGGCGGGCGCACGCGATTCCAGGTCGCGGTGCTCGGCTCCACGGCCGCGATCACGCGGTACGTGGTCAGCCTCGACGGCCGGCGGGTGGCGGGGCTGGCCGCGCGCGCCTCGCCGTTCAACGTGACGCTGGCGCAGCAGGCTCGCCGCGTGCGGGTCCAGGCGCTCGACGCGTCGGGGCGGACGCTGGCCGGCGCGCAGCGGACGGTGCGCGCGCTGCGCTCCGGGAAGCGCAACGCATTGACCGGCGGCCAGGTCGGGACATGAGGTGGGCCGCGCTGCTGGTGGCGGTCGGGGCGCTCTCGGCCGCGGTGCCGGCGCAGGCGGCGCGGCCCATCACGATGAGCGGATCCGTGGCGACGAGGGCGCTCGTCGCCGATCTCGCGTACTTCTATCGCCACGCGGTCGACGACCCACCCCGCTTCTCCCTCGTCGGCGGCGTCACCGGGACCGGGATCGCCGACGCCGAGCGGGGGATCACGGACGCGGGCATGGTGGCCCGCAACCTGATCCCCGGAGACCCGGCCGGCCTCGTGCTGACGCCGCTCGCGATCAGCGGGGTGTGCCTCGTGACCAATCGCGCCAACCCCGTCCCGGGCATCACGCGCGCACAGATCCAGGACATCGTGGCCGGCCGCGTGACGAGCTGGGGCCAGGTCCCGGGCTCCTCGCGCACCGATCCGATCGTCCCGGTCGGCCTCGACCCGACGAGCGGCAGCGGGCAGGTGTTCCTGTCGGTGTTCGTCGACGACGACACGCCGCTGGTCTACCGCCCGGTCACGCTCGCCACCGAGACGCAGGTGCGCGACTACATCGCGCAGACGCCGGCGGCGTTCGGCTACCTCGACCGGGCGCTCACCGGGGCCCTGCACGTCGCCGCCTTCGATGGCGTCGGCTGTACGCGCGCCACCATCAGGGACGGCACGTACCCGGCCGGGCGCCCGCTCGGCGTCGTGACCCGCGGCCCCCCGCGCGGCGAGCTCGCCGGCTTCCTGCGGTGGGCCAGGACCAGCCGGACGGCCCGGCGGGTGATCTCGACCCGCTACCTGCCCCTCGGCGCGGCGTCCGGCCAGGAGCCGGTGATGCGGGTCGGGGGCGATCGTCGATCCCCCGGCTCGCCATAGGGTCGGTGCGGTCACCTTGACCGCTCAATGCCCTCCCGAGCCGCGGAGGCGAGCGGCTGGCCGGCGGCGTCGGGCGCCCGGCCACACCACCTGCCGGACGCGCCAGGCCGGCACGTAGTCGGGCAGGCCCTGGACCTGCTGCTCGGCCAGGCGGCGGGCGCTGGCAGCGTGGGTCGCCCAGACCTCCCGCTCGTGCACGTCGCGGCGGATGAAGCGCTCGCCGCAGGCTTCCCAGAGCGCGAAGGTCACGGTGTACGGGTGCGTGCCAGGGGCATTCGGCGTGAGCACTCGCAGGAGTCCGAGAGACCAGCCCGGCTCCGCGCCTGCGCGCTCCGCGAGCGCGGCCTGAGCCAGCTCGCGGGCCCGGGCCACGGCGGGAGCGCGAAAGCGCACGCGACCCATCACTCGGGCCCGACCGCTGCCGGGCGGGCGCCGAAGCAGGAGCACCTCCCAGGCGGGCGCGGCCGTGCCCCGCCGCCGACCGATCCGGGGCGTGGGTCGTGCCGGGGGCGCGTGCGAGGGGACCGCTGCAAGGTGCTCGCGGTCGGGGTGGAGATCGATGGCCACAGGGCCCCGCTTCTGCCGGCCGAACGTGGCGGGCGAATGCAGGGAGGAGGCAGCCGGCGACAATCTCCTCCCACCGGGGCCTCATCAGTCCGGGCGAGGAAGTCTCCAAGGGACGGTACTCCCTTGCTGCGCACGACGCGCGGGCCTTGCATAGCGGGAGGCGGAGGGCCACTGTGGTGGTACGAGCGTGAGCGCGGTCGGGCCGCCAGGTCCGGCGCTTGCACACTCGCACCGTGGGATCGAGAACGTGATCGGGATGCATCGGCGCCAGCAGGTCAGCCACGCACCCGCCTCCTGTCGGGCCGAGGGCCCGGGGAGCGAGACGGAGTCGCCACACGGCGCCTCGTGGCTCACCGGAGCGGGCGTCCCGAACGACATCTGGGCCACGTCCACCGTCCCAACGCGCGCCGTGAAGCGGCGCACCGGCACTGGTCGTATCCGACCAGGCGCGCAACCACACCGCGCCCGCCCGGGCGCGGCAGCGCCAGGGAGATGAGGCCTATGGATGCGGCCATACCGGACGGTTCCTCGACCTGAGCGTGGCATTGGGGGGACCGTCCGCGAACTCCACGAAGGCAGGTGCCCGCGCCGGCGCCCAGACGAGGCAGCCGAGCGCAGGGCGCCGACCAAGGAGTGCAGAGAGGGGTCGTCGGAGCTGGTTCTGCCAGGCGACCCCTCGCCCGGTGACCCTTCGACGCAGCACTGACGCGGCCGCGGGGCCTGCTCGAACCCTTCACCGAAGGCCAAATGCCGGAGCCGGGGGTCGAACCCGGATGCCCGAAGGCAGGGGAGTTTAAGTCCCCCGCGTCTGCCAGTTCCGCCACTCCGGCCTGAGCCGAGGCTACCCCAGGCGGCCGGGCGTCAGCGGCCGAAGCTGGCGGTGCCGGGGGTGCGGTCGACTGCTGACAGGCGGGTGGTCTCGACCGCGCGCGCCCAGCCCTCCGGGATGATCGGCCAGCGATCGAGGATCTCGGCGTGGCGGATGTGGCGCATGTTCGCGCCGGTGGCGAGCAGCGTGCGCCGTCCGTCCATCACGTCGCTCGTGTGACCGCCCGACGGGGTCGGGATCCCGTTCGCCGCAGTGCTCATCGGCCGGGATTCTACGGATACTTCGTGACGTTCGGAACCAGCCTCACGGATGGGGGAGGTGCGCCATCGCCACCCCGTCGAGGAGGTCCCGCTCGCTCACCCGCATCGCCTCCAGGCCCGCCCGGTCGAGCACGGCGCGCACGATCAGGCAGGCGCCGTGGATGATCGGGGCCCGCAGCGCCTCCAGGCCGGGGATCTCCGCGCGCTCCGCGACCGTCATCGCGCACAGCCGCTCCGCCATCGCCGTGACCGCCCCCCGCGTGAGGACGTGCCCGTCGACGACCTCGGGGTCGTAGCGCCCGATCTCGATCGCGGCGAGCGACGTCACCGTGCCCGCCACCCCCACCGCCGGCGCGGGCCCGCCGATCGTGGCGAGGCCGCCGTCCACCAGCGCGCCCGCGTCCTCCAGGAGGGCGCCGACCTCCTCCGTGAGGGGCGGGTCGTGGTGCAGGTGCCGCTCCGTCTGCCGGGTGCCGCCCAGCTGGAGGCTCACCGCGCCCTCCGGCCCCCCGGGTCCGCCGCGGACAAGCTCCGTGCTGGCGCCCCCGATGTCCACCACCATCACCACGCCGTCGTCGTCGGGGACGCCGAGGCGGGCGCCGGCGAACGACGCCCGGGCCTCCTCGTCGCCGGTCAGCACCCGCGGAGAGACGCCCAGGCGCGCCCGGACGACCGCCGCCACGTCGCCCCGGTTCGGGGCGTCGCGCGCGGCGCTCGTCGCCACCGCCACCACCTCCGCGCCGCGGAACCCGGCGATCCGGGCGGCGTAGTCCTCGAGGCACGCGTCCAGCCGGGCGAGCGCCTCCGGCGCGATCGACCCGTCCGCCGCTGCGCCGCGGCGCAGCGCCGTGATCGTGGTGCGCCGCGCCCCCGCCGGCCCGCCCGGCCCCCAGCCGGTGCACAGGAACAGGCGCGTCGAGTTGGAGCCGATGTCGACCACCGCGACGCGGTGACCGGCGGAGGTCACCGCCCGATGTAGCGCAACGGCGCGCGGAGGACGTCGGCGGCGTCGGAGGCCGCCGTCGCGAGCACGCCCAGCACCCGCACGCGCATGCCGAGGGAGGCGACGGCGTTCTGCACCTCCGCCTGGCGGTCCGGCAGCGCCGCCATCGCGGCCGACAGCCGGTCCGCCTCCGCGCTGAGCGTCGCGGCGGCCGCGCCGATCCGCTTCTGCGTGGCCTTCAGCACCTTGAAGAGCCGCCAACCGCTGAGCGCCAGCACCGCGAGGCTCACCAGCACGAGGGCCAGGAGCGCCAGCGCCGACAGCCAGACGGCGTTGTCCACGATGAAATCCACGCGCCCAGTATCTCAGCCCTGCTCCGTCGTATCTCGCGGCGCGGCTGCGCGACACCGCACGCGCCATGCGAGACCCGGCGCGACCCGAGGGGTCGCCCTACGGGTGCGACGCCGGCTCTCGCCTGACGCGGCGGTCTCGCGCCCCGCATCCACGATCTCCGCCAGAGCAGGGCTCAGCCTGGCTAAGGTCCGCCGCGGATGGCGGCCTCCGACGACCTGGCGCGCGGCCTGCCCCGCGTGGCCGAGGGGGCCGTCCTCGTGCCCCAGGAGGAGCTCGCCGGCGCCCCGAACGTCGTCGTCGACGGCCCCCTCATGCCCAACACGGTCCTGTCGCTGTCCCACTGGCGCGGCAGCGGCACCCCCGACGCGCTGCGCGACGACACCAGCGCGCTCATCGTGCAGCGCTACCTCGCCGCGGACGCCGGCGGCCCCGAGGTCCACGCCGTGACCAACAACCACTACGACGAGGACGGCCTCTTCGCGATCTGGCTGCTGCTGGAGCGGCCGCCGCAGGGCGCGCCGGCGCGGGACCTCGCCGTCGCGGCCGCGGAGGCCGGCGACTTCGGGACGTGGACCGACCCGTGGGCGCCGCGCGTCGCGATCGCGTCGATGGCGATGGCGGAGCGCGGCGCCACCCCCTTCCCCGAGGTCGGCCGCATCCTGGCCACCGCGGGCGCCGTGGACCCCGCCGGGCGGCTCTACCGGGCGATCCTGCCGCGCGTCGCCGGCCTGCTGGACGACCCGGACCGCTACCGGATGCTGTGGCGGCTGCGCTGGGCGCGCGTCGAGGCGGACATCGCCCTGCTCGACGCCGGCGACGCGACGATCCAGGACGTCCCGGCCGCCGACCTCGCCGTGGTCCGCGCGCCCCGCCCCCTGGACCCCATGGCGGTCCATCCGCGGACCCCGCGCATGCGTATCCTCACGGCGCTCCCCGACGGGACCGTGACCGTGACCTACCGCTACGAGACCTGGGTCGACTACGCCTCGCGTCCCCTGTCGCCGCGCGTGGACCTCAGCCCCGTCGCGGCCCGCCTCCAGTCCGAGGAGCGCAACCCCGTCCGCTGGCTGTTCGAGGGCGTGCAGGTCATCACGCCGCGCCTCATGGCCGCCGGCCCGAAGGGCCGCCCCGCCCCCACCTCGATCCCGCCCGAGCGGGTCGTGGAGGAGCTCGCCGCGGCATGAGCCGGCTCGCCTGGGTCGACGTCTTCGCGGCCGCCGGGGCGATGAGCGGCAACCCGCTCGCCGTGGTCCTCGACGCGGGCGGCTGGACGGAGGCCCGGATGCAGGCGTTCGCCGCCGAGCTGGGCCTGTCCGAGACCACCTTCGTGATGCCGTCCCGGTCCGGCGCCGACCACCGGGTGCGGATCTTCACGCCGGTCCGCGAGCTGCCCATGGCGGGGCACCCGATCGTCGGCACGGCCTGGGTCCTGCACGCGGCGCGACGGATCGGCGACCGCGCCGTGCTCGAGACCGGCGCCGGCGACCTGCCGGTGCGGGTGCAGGGCCAGGTGGCCACGATGGACCAGGCCGCGCCCGAGGCCGGGCCGCTCGTCGACGCCGCCGTAGTGGGCGCCGCCCTCGGCGCCGACCCCCTCCCCGACCCGCCCGCCCAGGTGTGGAGCACCGGCGTGCGCCAGCTGATGGTGCGCGTCGGCTCGCATGACGCCCTCGCCGCGCTGCGCCCCGACCACGACGCCCTGGCCCGCCTGGGCGAGCGCGACGGCTGGATCGGCGTGAGCGCGTACGTCCTTCCGGATCCGGTTGACGGGCGCCTGCGCGTCGACGTCCGTCACTTCGCCCCCCTCGTCGGCGTGCCGGAGGACCCCGTCACGGGGTCGGCCGCCGGGGCCCTCGGCGCGTGCCTGGCCGCGGCCGGCGTCGGCGCCGGCGGCGACCTGGAGATGGTGGTGTGCCAGGGGGCGTCCCTCGGCCGTGCCGGCGAGGTGGCCGTGCGGGTGGCGTCGGAGGACGGGTCGCCGCGACGGGTGCGGGTGGGCGGGCGCGTGGTGCCCCTGTTCGAGGGGCGGGTACTTGAGGAGGGTCCCCCCGCCGGACCCGACGGCGGGCGCTAGGCTGGACTGACGGTCGACGCGGAGAGTCCCGGATGAGCGATGCCGAAGACGCCCGGGCGCGCGTGAGGCGCCTGCTCCTCTCGGGCGACAACACCCTCAAGAACCGCCACGACCCCAAGAGCCGGGACCGCGCCCGCGCCCGGTTCGAGGAGGCCCTCGCGCTCGCCCGCGAGTCGGACCTGGACGACGCCGTGACCATCATCGAGCGCCGGCTCTCCCTCATGGAGCCCCCCGCGACTGCCTCCTGAGGGGGCCAACGGGACGGTCGCCGGGCCGCCGCTGTGGGAGCGGCGGCTGCGCTTCGTGCTGGGCAAGGGCGGCGTCGGCAAGAGCACCGTGTCGGCCGCGCTCGGCCTGGCCGAGGCACGCGCCGGCCGGCGCGTCCTGGTCTGCGAGGTGGCGGGCCAGCACCGCATCGCCCGCCTCTTCGGCGTCGCGGAGGTCCTCGACGAGCAGGCCGTCGAGCTGGCACCCGGCCTCTCCGTCGTCTCCATCGACCCGGAGCGCGCCACCGAGGAGTACCTCGCCGGGCAGCTGAAGGTGCGCCCCGTCGTGGAGATGCTGACCCGCAGCAAGGCGTTCCACACGTTCGCGGCCGCGGCGCCCGGGCTCCCGGAGCTCGTGACCGTCGGCAAGGTCTGGAGCCTGGCGATCGCGCTCGACGACGACGGCGTCCCCCTGTGGGACGTGCTGATCGTCGACTGCCCCGCCACCGGCCACGGGGTGGCGATGCTCGAGACGGCCGCCAACGTCGAGGAGATGGTGGGCCAGGGCCCGATCGCCGCCCAGGCCGCCCGCATCCACGAGGTGGTGTCGCACCCCGCCGCCACCGGCATCGTCGTGGTGGCGCGGCCCGAGGAGCTGGCGGTGAGCGAGGCCGTGGAGGCGGTCGGCATCCTGCGGGCCGACGGGCTCCCGGTGGCCGCGACGGTGCTGAACGGTGTGCGCGACCCCCGGTTCTCCCTCGAGGAGCGCGACGCCCTGGCGGCCGCCGCCGCCACCGGGCCCACCGCGGTGCGCGCCGCCGCCGAGGCGGCCCTGCGGCACCTGGGCCACGAGGAGGACGACGCGGCCTACCGCGAGCGCCTGGCCGAGGCGGGCGTGCCGGTGCTGACGCTGCCGGAGGTGGTGCTGCGCCGGTTCGACGTCGAGGCCCTCGAGATCCTCTCCGGCCACCTCGCCGCCGGCGCGGGGGCGCCGGCGCCCGCGACGTGATCGCCGACCTCGCCGACCGCCGCCTGGTGGTCTGCGCCGGGGCGGGCGGCGTCGGCAAGACCACGGTCTCGGCCGCCGTCGCGCTCCGCCTCGCGCGCGCGGGCGCCCGGACGGTGGTCATCACCATCGACCCGGCCCGCCGCCTCGCCACGGCCCTCGGCATGACGGGCCTGGCGGACACCCCGCAGCGGGTCCCCGCCGGGCCGGAGCTCGGCGCCGGCGAGCTGTGGGCGCTCCAGCTGGACGCCCGCGCCACCTTCGACCGCCTCGTGAGCCGGTACGCCCCCGACGAGGAGGCCCGCGAGCGGATCCTGGAGAACCGCATCTACCGGCACCTCTCCGGCACGGTCGCCGGCGCCCAGGAGTACATGGCGGTCGAGCGGCTCCACGAGCTGATCGACGAGGGCCGCTTCGACCGGATCGTGCTCGACACGCCGCCCGCCGCGAACGCGCTCGACTTCCTGGACGCGCCCGCCCGCATCACCCGGTTCATCGAGGGCCGCGCGCTGCGGCTGCTGCTGCGGCCGGCGAACGCCGCCGGGGGCTTCGGCTGGAAGATCCTGCACGCCGGGAGCAGCACCGTCATCTCCGTGCTGGAGCGGCTCACGGGCGCGCAGCTCCTGCGGGACGTGGCCGACTTCCTCGCCGGGTTCGAGGGCATGCACCAGGGCTTCGCGGACCGGGCGAACGCGGTGCGGGCGCTGCTGATGTCCGACGACTCCGCGTTCCTGGTGGTCTCGGCGCCGGAGGCCGACCCGCTGGCCCAGGCCCTGTCGCTCGCCGACCGCCTCCGCCACGACGGCTTCCCGTTCCTGGGCGTGGTGCTGAACCGGGTCCACCCCCTCCCGCCGGGCGGCCTGCCGAAGCACGAGGCGATGCGGGAGGCCCTTGCGGCGGCCGGCGCCGCCGACGCCGACGACCTGGCGGCGCGGGCGATCGCGACGCTCGCCGAGGACCAGGTGCTGGGCCTCCGCGACCTCGACGCGCGCGAGTTCCTCCGCACCGCGCTGCACGGCGGGCAGGTCGTGGAGATCCCGGCCTTCACCCACGAGCCGGTGGAGCTGGCCGGCATCGCGGAGGTCGCCGCCGCCCTCGGCGCATGAGCGCCCGCGCCGTCGTCCTGGGCGCCGGCGTGGTGGGAGCGGCGTGCGCCCGCGAGCTGGCGCGCGCCGGGTGCGACGTGCGGGTGATCGACCCGGGCGCGGGCCGCGCGGCGGCCTCGTGGGCGGCGGCGGGGATCCTGTCCGCGTCGGTGCCCCAGGACCTCCCGGAGCCGGTCCACACCCTCGCCGCGCGGTCGCTGGAGCTGTGGCACGCGATCGCGGGGGAACACCCCGAGGTGGAGCTGCGACGGACCGGCGCCGTGCTGATCGGGGTCGACGAGGCGTGGCGGTCCTGGCGCGCCGCTCGCGGGCTGCCGGCCGAGCCGGTGACCATCGCCGCCGCGGACGGGACGACCTCCGCGGGGCTGCGCCTGCCGGAGGTGGAGGTGGTGCGCACGCCGCGGGCCACGCGGGCGCTGCTGGCGGGCGTCGCGGTGGAGGCCCGCGAGGCGCCGCCGCTCGCCGCGCTGCGGCGGGAGTGCGACCTGCTGGTGGTCGCCACGGGGGCCTGGGCGTCGCCGCACCTGGAGGAGCTCGGGATCGCGCTGCGCGTGTCGCCGCGGCGGGGCCAGATGATGATGTTCGACCGCGGCGAGCTGGACGTCGTGCTGATGGAGAAGGCCACCGAGGGCGTCGCCGTCCCCCGCGCCGACGGCCGCGTGGTGGCGGGCACGACCCTGGAGGACGTGGGGTTCGACGCCCGCACCGTCCCGGAGGACCTCGACCGGCTGGAGGCCTGGGCGCGGCGGTGGATCCCGGGCCTGGGGGGGCGGGAGGACGCATGGGCCGGCTTCCGCCCCTGGTCCCCCGACCCGGTTCCGACCGTCGCGCTCGCGGCGCCGGGGGTGGCGGTGGCGGTGGGCCACCACCGCAACGGCATCCTGCTGGCGCCCGCCACCGGCGAGCTGGTGGCCGACCTGCTGCTCGGGCGGCCCACCCGCGTGCCCGCCGCGGACTACGCGGCGGTTACGATCGGTTCGTGACGCCCGACGCCGCAGCCACGACGCCGCCGCCCGCGCCCCCGAAGGGCCCGCGCGAGGTGCTGGACGAGATCCGCGCCGAGGTCGCCGCCGGGACGCCGCTGACCGGGGACCTCCTCACCCGCTTCCACCGCGCCGTCCACGCCCTCGACCCCGCGGCGACCGAGGATTCGCTGGCCGTCCTGCCCGGGAACCGGGGCGTCCACATCTACGACACGCTCGTCTCGTGGGCGCCGATGGTGGCGGGCGAGCAGGTCATCGACATCGGCTGCGGCTCCGGCGGCGCGACCCGCGCGGCGGCGCGGGCGGTGGGCCCCGAGGGGATGGTGGTCGGGATCGACCTCAGCAACGAGGCGCTCGCCGAGGCGCAGGCGCGCACCCCCGACGACCTCACGATCCTCTACCGCCGCGGCGACGCCCGGAACATGTCCACGGTCCCGGACCGGACGTTCGACTGCGCGGTCGCGAGCATGAGCCTGGAGCAGAACGAGGACCTGCGCCCGCTGGTCTCGGAGGTGTACCGGGTGCTCCGGCCCGGCGGCCGCTTCGTCGCGAGCGTCACCGCCTTCGACCGCCTCCGCCCGATGGACGCGTCGTTCATGGGCGCCGTCCTCGCCGTCGTCGGGCGCTACGCCCCCGGCGCGCTGGCGGGCCGGGCGAGCCGCGCGAGCATCCCCCACGAACCGCTCGACGCCCTGGCCTTCAAGGAGGCGGGCCTGGCGACGGTGGAGGAGCAGGACGTCCAGCTCGCCGTGGTGATGGAGGACCTCGACGACGCCTGGCGGGTCTTCTCCCGCACCTACATCGCCCACGTCCTGGACGACGAGGGGCAGGAGGAGCTGCGGCGGATCCTGAAGCGCCGGATGCCGCACACGCTGTACCTGCCGCTGCGCTTCCTGCGCACGCGGCGCCCGGGCTAGGAGGCGGCGGCCTTCAGGAAGTCGGCCGCGGCCTCGTCGCAGCTGTCCGCCGCGCCGAGCCAGTCACGGCCGTACTCGCGCATCGCGTCGACGATCGGCACGAGCGCCCGCCCCTTCTCGGTGAGGCGGTACTCCACGCGGGGCGGCATCTCGGCGAACTCGCGCCGGGCGATGATCCCCTCCTCCTCCAGGGCCCGCAGCCGGACGGAGAGGGTGCGCGGGCTGATGCCGCGCAGCGACCGCTGGAGCTCACTGAAGCGTCGTGGGCCCTCGGCGAGGTCCCGGAGCATCAGGAGCGTCCACTTCCCGGCCACGACCTGGGCCGTCGCGAGGACGGGACAGACGGTGCCGGGAGGGGTCTGCACGGGTGCGGTTGTCCCCATGATCGTCACAAATCGTACCAGGGTGCGACGGGGATCCCGAGGGACCCGTCACACACCGACGTCAGTCGTACGTCAGCGGTATGTGCGACGGGCGTCAGGCGTACTGGTCGGCGTTCCGGCGGGCGGCGCCGGCGTCCAGCATCAGCTTGAAGTCGTGCGGGCTGGAGGCGGCGTCCATCGCGGCCGAGAGCGGCACGCGGCCGGCGGTGACGTGGTCGAACAGGCTCTGGTCGAACGTCTGCATCCCGTAGAACTCGCCGTCCCGGATCACCTCGCTCAGGCGGCCGGTCTCGTCGGCGTTCAGGATCATGTCCCGCGCGCGGCCGGTGGTGATCATCACCTCGCAGGCCGGCACGCGGCCCTGGCCGTCGGCGGTGCGCACGAGGCGCTGGGAGATCACGCCCTTCAGCGTGCCCGCGAGCATCGCCCGCACCTGCTGCTGCTGGTGGAGCGGGAAGAAGCCGATCGCGCGGTTCACGGTCTCGGTGGCGTCCAGCGTGTGCATCGTCGAGAGCACGAGGTGGCCGGTCTCGGCGGCGCTCAGCGCCGTCTCCATCGTGACCAGGTCGCGGATCTCACCGATCATGATCACGTCGGGGTCCTGGCGGAGGACTCGGCGCAGGGCGGACGCGAACGACTCGGTGTCGAGCCCCACCTCGCGCTGGTTGACGAGGGAGCCGCGGTCCACGTGGAGCATCTCGATCGGGTCCTCGATCGTCACCACGTGCTTGTGGGACGTCCGGTTGATCCGGTCGATCATCGCCGCGAGCGTTGTGCTCTTGCCGGAGCCGGTCGTACCGGTCACCAGGATGATCCCGCGCTCCTCGTCGGCCAGCTTGGACACGGCCGGCGGGAGCTGGAGGTCCTCGACGCTCAGCACCTTGAAGGGCACGACGCGAAGGACGAGCGAGACCGAGCCGCGCTGGCGGAAGATGTTCACGCGGAACCGGCCGAGGCCCTCGCGGGCGTGCGACAGGTCCGTCTCGCCCGTGCTCTCGAACTCCTCGCGCTTGGCGTCCTGGCCGGCCAGCAGCTGGTCCGCGAAGCGGAGCGTGTCCTCGCCGGCGAGGACCGCGGTGCCCGGCACCTGCACGAGCTCGCCGTTCACGCGCACGATCGGGCGGGCCGGCACCTTCAGGTGCAGGTCGCTCGCCTTGCGCTCGACGGCGTGGGCGAGGAGCGCCCCGAGGTCGGGCGGCGCGGCGGGTCGTGCGGAGGCGTCGGCTGCCACGAGATCTGTTTCGGCAATCGGGGCCCGTCTCATGAGCCCCCCGCGGACGACCGTCCCCACGGGGCGGGACGCCGGGCGCTGGCGCGGGCCGCGGCACCCTGCGAACGTCCCTGATGGTGTCCGCCGCCCGATCACCCCGGCTCCGCCCCATCCTGGTCGTCCTCGGCGTCTGGATCGTCGTCACGGGCATCGCCATCGCCTGGGCCGCCGCGCTCGACGAGCCCGTGGGCGCCGGATCGCGCGACGAGGCCCAGCCGGCCGCCGTCGGCCAGATCGCGGACCCCGGGGCCACGGGGTCCGGCGACGTCTCCGCCCCGGAGGGCCTGCCGCCCCTGGCGCTGGTGGTCGACACGCCGCTGCCCGCCGACCTGGCCGGGCTCGACGCGAGCGACGCGGCGGTGCGGCTGCGCGACCGGGTCCTGGCGGGCGGGACCGCCGAGGAGTGGGTGCTGCTCGGGTCCCTCCTCCAACAGCTCGACCGCGGGCCGATGGCGGCCGGCTCCTACCGCGCGGCGCTCGAGCTGAGGCCGGACGACCTCGCGGCGCAGGTGGGCCTGGCCCTCGTCGACGGCGCCACCGGCCCCGAGGGGGCGGCGCGCGCCGCCGCCCCCCGCCGCCCGGGGCGCCCGGCCCCGAGGGGGCGGCGCGCGCCGCCGCCCCCCGCCGCCCGGGGCGCCCGGCCCCGAGGGGGCGGCGCGCGCCGCCGCGGAGCTGCAGCGCCTCGCGGCCGCGCACCCGCAGAGCCAGGTGGTCGCGTTCAACCAGGGCTGGCTGGCCGCCTACCGGCGCCAGGCGGAGCCCGCGCGGGCCGCATGGCAGCGGACCGTCGCACTCGATCCCGGCTCCGGCCTCGGCCAGAGCGCCACCACGCTCTTGAACGCTCTCGAAAACGGTCTCACCCGCCGAAACCCATAGAGGAACGTGCGTGAGAACTTCACCGGGCGGGCACGACTGCTTAACCCTCGCGTAATGCGGCACTGGGATCATGCCCGCGGCCCCGGCGGCAGGAAGCCGCCTCGAGGCCGAGAACGCGCAGTGGTACGACCCGGGAAAATTATTTCGCGCAAGGGCTAAAGGTCAGGGGCATTCGTGCCGATAGGGGTGAGCCCACCCCGCCGGAGACCCCTTGACTTCAGGAAATGAAGCGGTACTTTATCGAACGGTTGTTCGTCCAGGGCACCGTTCGTGGGTTGCGTGCACGGGTACACGCACCCCGTTGGCGCCCAGCCGGAGGTGAAGCATGACGGTGAGTGAGATGGTCGAGCTTGAGGAGGTCCAGGCGCTCCTGGCCCGGGGCCAGGAGCACGGGTTCCTCAGCATCGACGAGGTCGCGAAGTCGGTCGAGGGCATCTCCCTCGACGAGGGCGCCGCGGAGGAGCTCTACAAGCACCTCGACGAGGTGGGCGTGGAGCTTGTCGAGGAGACCGAGGCGCGCGACCGCATGGCCGCGATCGCGGAGGCGGCCGACCGCCCCCCGCGCAAGCTGAACCTCAAGGCGGACACCAGCACCGACGCGCTCCAGCTGTTCCTCAAGGACGTGGGACGCGTGCCGCTGCTCACGGCCCGCGAGGAGGTCGAGCTGGCCAAGCTGATCGAGCTGGGCGACCTCCAGGCCAAGAAGAAGATGGTCGAGGCCAACCTGCGCCTCGTCGTCTCCATCGCGAAGAACTACCGCAACCAGGGCCTCGCCTTCCTCGACCTGATCCAGGAGGGGACGCTCGGCCTGGTCCGCGCGGCGGAGAAGTTCGACTACCGCAAGGGCTTCAAGTTCTCSACGTACGCGACCTGGTGGATCCGCCAGGCGGTGGCCCGCGCCATCGCCGACAAGGGCCGGACCATCCGCATGCCCGTGCACGTCGTCGAGAAGCTCAACAAGATCAACCGCGCCGAGCGCAAGCTGGTCAGCGAGCTGGGCCGCGAGCCGTCGATCGCCGAGATCGCCGACTCGGTCAAGCTGCCCGAGTCCGAGGTGGAGTCGATCAAGCGCAGCGCCCAGACGCCGGTGTCGCTCGAGAAGCCGGTCGGCGACGACGAGGAGTCGGAGTTCGGCCAGTTCCTGGCGGACGACAAGGCCGTGGCCCCCGAGGCCGCCGCGGAGACCGTGCTCCGCAACGAGGCCCTCCGGGACGTGCTGAACTCGCTCAGCTACCGCGAGCGCCGCGTCCTCGAGCTCCGCTACGGGCTCGGCGGCGAGCACCCGCGCACCCTGGACGAGGTCGGGCGCACGTTCAACGTCACCCGCGAGCGCATCCGGCAGATCGAGAACCAGTCCCTGCAGAAGCTGGCGAGCCTCGCCGAGGCCCAGCGGCTGCGGGACGTCGCCTAGCGACACCCGAACCACACTTCCGGCGCGATGCACGTAGGGCCCCTCACGGGGCTCTACGTCATTTGGAGGATGCGCCGAGGGGCGCAGCAGGCATAGATTCGCCGCACGATGCGCCGGTCCCGGATCCTGGTGTGGGCGCTCGCCGCCCTCGCACTCGGGGCCGCGGCGGCGATGGCCGGGGGCCCGGCCGGCCCGGAGGCTCCGAGCGTCGTGCTCGTCACGCGCGATTGCGCGAGCCGCAACTTCATCTGCCCGGGGTTCGTGCAGGCCGCCCGGCGGACCGGCACGCGCGCCCGCATCGTGTCGCCCGACGCTCGCGAGGACATCGCCGCGGCGTTCGCCCTGCTCGCCCGGCAGGGGCACGACCTCGTGATCGCGGGGCTGGACCTGGCGGCGGAGGTGGGGGCCGCGGCCGACCGGTTCCCCGGCACTCGCTTCGCCGTCATCGATGCCCCCCTGGCCGACGCCGCCGACCGCCCCCCGAATCTGGCGGTCCTCGAGATCCGGCCTCGTGAGGCCGCGTACCTGGCCGGCTGGCTCGCCGCCCGGATGGAACGCCAGCGGCGTGGGGCGGACGTGGTGGGCGTCGTCGGTGGGGACATCGTCCCGGTGGTCGATGACTTCATCGTCGCGTACTGGGCGGGCGCCCGGCGCGCGGTGCCCGGCATCCGCGCGCTGGTGGGCTATGCGCGCAGTTTCACGGACCCCAACGCCTGCGCGGCGGTCGCGGAGCATCAGATCGCCCGCGGCGCCGGAACCATCTTCGACGTCGCCGGCGGCTGCGGTCCCGGCACCCTGGCCGCCGCGCGATCGGCGGGTGTCTGGGCGATCGGCGTCGACCGGGACCGGTCGGGCCTCGGGCGGCACATCCTGACGAGCGTGGTCAAACGGTACGACCGCGCCTTCGCGCTCCTCATGCGACAGGCTCGCGATGACCGTCTCCCGCCAGGACGTGGCCTGGTGCTCGACCTCCGCCGGGGCGGCGCCGAGCTCGGGCGGATCTCCCCGCGGGTCCCAGGGCCGGTCCTGCGGGAACTGGCCGCCGTCCGCAAGGAGATCGTGCACGACCGGATCCGGGTGCCCGGTGTCATCTGAGCCGTCCCGGACAGGGCACGGTCGGCGCGGGCTCGTGGCCGCGGCGCTCGCCGCGATCGCGGTGGCGGCGGCAGCGCCTGCCGCGGGGACCCGTGCGGCCGAACCGCCGAGCGTCGTGCTGGTCACGAGGGACTGCGCCGCCCTCGACAACGTCTGCCCTGCCTTCCGGCGGGCTGCCCAGCGGACAGGCGCGACGGCCCGGATCGTCGCGCCCGACGACCGCGAGGACATCACCGCCACGTTCGCCCTGCTGGCGCGGCAGGGCTACGACCTGGTCATCGGCGACCCGGGCCTGGTGCCGCAGCTCGCCGAGGCCGCGGAGCGGTCCCCGGACGCCAGGTTCGCCGTCCTCGACATGCCCGTCGCCCTGGCCGGCCCACGGCCGCCGAACGTCGCGGTCATCGAGGTCCGCGCGCGGGGCGCCGCCTACCTCGCAGGGTGGCTCGCGGGCCGCATGGAGCGCCTCCGCCCGGGGCCGGACGTCGTCGGCGCCGTCGGCGGACTCCAGATCCCGCCGGTCGATGAGATCATCATCGCGTTCCGGGCGGGCGCGCGCCGCGCCGCGCCGCAGGTGCGCATGCTGCGCGGGTACTCCGACAGCTTCTCCGACCCGACGGCCTGCGAGGTCGTCGCCGAAGGGCAGATCGCCGAGGGCGCCGGGGTGCTCCTCGACGCCGCCGGCGGCTGCGGCACCGGCACGCTGGGCGCCGCGCGCAGCGCCGGGCGCTGGGCGGTCGGGGTCGACCGCGACCGCGCCGGGCTCGGCCCGCACATCCTGACGAGCGTGGTGAAGCGCTACGACCGGGCCTTCGCCCTCCTGATGCGCCAGGCGCGCGACGACCGCCTGCCGGCCGACCGGGCGATCGTGATGGGCATCCGGCGCGGCGGGGTCGAGCTCGGGCGGATCTCTCCGCGGGTGCCGTCCCGGGTGCTGCGGGAGCTCGCTGCCGTGCGGCGGGACCTCCTCGCCGGCCGCATCCGGGTGCCCGGTGCCACGTAGGGCGCATCGGGGTGCGCGCCGCGGCGGCGTCGCGACCCTCGCCGTCCTCGGGCTTGCGGCGGCGGCAGCGGCCGGGCACGCGCCGGCAGCCGAGCCGGCAAGCGTCGTGCTGGTCACCAGGGACTGCGCCGCCCTCGACTTCCTCTGCCCCGCCTTCCGGCAGGCCGCTGAGCGCACGGCCACGACCGCGCGGATCGTCGCCCCCGACCCCCGCGAGGACATCACGGCCACGTTCGCCCTGCTCGGCCGCCAGGGCCACGACCTCGTGATCGGCGACCCGGACCTGGGGTTCCAGCTCGCCGACGGCGCGGAGCGCTCCCCGCAGGGCAGGTTCGCCGGCTTCGACGTGCCCATCGCCCTTGCCGGGGATCGCCCGCCGAACGTGGCGGTCATCGAGATCCGGGCGCGGGGCGCCGCATACCTGGCCGGGTGGCTCGCCGGCCGCATGGAGCGTCTCCGTCCAGGCCCGGACGTCGTCGGCGCCGTCGGAGGGGTCCGCATCCCGCCGGTCGACGAGCTCGTCGTCGCGTTCCAGGCGGGGGCACGGCGCGCCGCGCCGGACGTGACGGTGCTGCGCGGGTACTCCGGCAGCTTCGCCGACCCGACGGCCTGCGCCGTCGTCGCGGAGGGTCAGATCGCGAAGGGCGCCGGGGTGCTCCTCGACGCCGCGGGCGGCTGCGGACGCGGAACCCTGGACGCCGCACGCGGCGCCGGCCGATGGGCGGTCGGGGTCGACCTCGACCGCGCGGGCCTGGGCCCGCACATCCTGACGAGCGTGGTGAAGCGCTACGACCGGGCCTTCGCGCTCCTGATGCGCCAGGCGCGCGACGACCGCCTGCCGGCGAACCGCGCGATCGTGATGGGCATCCGGCGCGGCGGGGTGGAGCTCGGCCGGATCTCCCCCAAGGTGCCGTCCCGGGTGCTGCGGGAGTTGGCGGCCGTGCGCGAGGCCGTCGTGCGCGGCCGGGTGCGTGTGCCCGGTGTCTCCTGAACCCTCACCGACGAGGCGGAGACTGCGCGGGTGGGTGGCCGCGGCGCTCGCCGGTATCGCGGTGGTGGCCGCGGCGCACGGCGGTCTCGCGGTCCCGGCCGAGGAGGCCGGCGCGAGCGCGCCGGCGAGCGTGGTGCTCGTCACGTGGGACTGCGCGAGCCAGCGCCTCGTCTGCCCGCCCTTCATCCAGGCCGCCCGACGGACAGGCACGCTGGTCCGCATCGTCTCGCCCGACCCCCGGGAGGACCTGGCCATGACGTTCGCGCTGCTGGCCCGCCAGGGGCATGACCTGATCATCAGCGACTTCGACTTCGCGGGTGCCGCACTCGCGGTTGCCGAGCAGTTCCCCGATCAGCGGTTCGCGATCGTCGATCCGCCGTTCCCGATCCAGCGGCGGCCGGCGAACATGACCGTACTCAGGATCCGCCCGGGGGCGGCCGCGTACATGGCGGGCTGGCTCGCAGCCCGGATGGAGCGCCGCCGCCGAGGGCCGGACGTCATCGGCGCCGTCGGCGGGTTCCCGGTCCTGCCGGTGGACGATTTCATCGTCGGCTACCGCGCGGGCGCCCGCCGCGCGGTGCCGGGCATACGCATCATCACCGGCTATGCCAACAACTTCCTCGACCCGACCGCATGTGCCGTCGTCGCGGAGCAGCAGATCGCACGGGGTGCCGGGACCGTCTTCGACGTGGCCGGCGCGTGCGGCCAGGGTACGCTCGCCGCCGCGCGCCGGGCGGGCGTCTGGGCGATCGGCGTCGATCGCGACCGGAGCGGTCTCGGCCCGTACATCCTCACGAGCGTGGTCAAGCGCTACGACCGGGCGTTCGCCCTCCTGATGCGGCAGGCTCACGACGACCGGGCGCCCGCCGGCCGCACGATCGTGATGGACCTGCGCAACGGGGGGTCGGAGCTCGGGCGGATCTCCCCCCGGGTGCCGCGGCGGGTGCTGCGCGAGCTCGCCGCCGTGCGCCGGGACCTCGTCGCGGGCCGCATCCGGGTGCCTCGCGCGGCGCGCGGGTAGGGCTCGCGCCCCCTGCCGGAGCCGTCGTAGGCTCGCGCCGATGCGGACACGGGTGAGGATCGCGCTGGCGGTGCTCGCGGCCGTCGCCGCGGCGCTGGCCTGCGCCGCGGCCGCCGCGACCGGCCCGCGGGCGACGCAGGCCGACCCGCCCGACGTCGTGCTCCTCACGGGCGACTGCGCGAGCGGGAACTTCCTCTGCAACGGATTCATCCGCGCCGCGAAGCGCACGGGGGCGCGCGCCCGGATCGTGTCGCCGGACGCGCGGGAGGACATCGCCGGGACGCTGACGCTGCTGGCGCGGCAGGGGCACGATCTGGTCATCGTGGACTTCTCGTACACGGCGGAGCTCGCGGAGGTCGCCCCCCGCTTCCCCGCCACCAGGTTCGCGCTCCTCGACGCGCCGCTCGCGATCGTCGACGGGACGCCGGACAACGTGGCCGCCGTGGTGACGCGCCCGAACGAGGCCGCGTACCTGGCCGGCTGGCTGGCGGCCCGCCTCGAGCAGCGACGCCGGGGTCCCGACGTCGTGGGGGTCGTGGGGGGCGAGCCGATCCCGCCGGTGCAGGACTTCGTGATCGGCTACCGCGCCGGCGCGAAGGCGGCGTCGCCCGGGATCCGTGTGCTGGCCGGATACTCGAACGACTTCCTGGACCCCACGAAGTGCGCCGCCGTCGCGCGCCGGCAGATCGCGCGCGGCGCCGGCACCGTGTTCGACGTCGCCGGGGGCTGCGGCCCCGGCACGCTCGCGGCGGCCAAGGCCGCGGGGGTGTGGGCGATCGGCGTGGACGAGGACCGCTCCGGCCTGGGCCGGCACATCCTGACGAGCGTGGTGAAGCGCTACGACCGGGAGGTGGCCCTGCTGATGCGCGACGCCGCGGACGGGGACCTGCGGCTCGGGCGGACCACCGTCCTTGGTCTCAAGGCCGGGGGCGCCGAGCTGGGGCGCATCAGCCCGCGGGTCCCGACGCCGGTGCTCGCCGAGCTGGCGGCGGTGCGGCAGCGGATCGTGTCCGGGAAGATCCGCGTCCCCGGGATCACGCTCCCCCGCCCGTAGACGTCCCCTCCCCGCCCTCGGACCCGGATTTCGGCACGGCCACCCACACGTAGCCGGCGCCGACGGCGATGTCGGCGGGGCTCCCGCCCACGGGGATGACGGCCCGCACCTCGCCGGTGTCCGGGTCGACGCGCTGCACGGTCCCGTCCGGCCACGATGCGACCCAGACGGACCCGTCGCTGACGGCGAGGCCGTTCGCGCCGCGGCCGGCCCGCGCCGTGAGCTGGGTGGCGGCCGTGTCCGCGTCGATCTTCCAGAGCCGGCCGTCGTCGGCGGCCCCGACCCAGACGGCGCCCTCGCCCTCCGCCGCGAGCGGCAAGACGAACTCGCCGGCGTAGAACTCGGCGGTCACCCGCCCGGACGCGCGCTCCACCCGCTTCGCCCGCCGGCGGAACGTCGTCGCCCAGACGCCGTCGCCGACGATCACCGCCTGGAGGGCGGATGAGTCGCCGAGGTCGGTGACGGAGCCGACGTCGCCCGTGTCGGGGTCGATCTGCACGATGCCGCCGCGCGCCCCCGCCCAGACCGAGTCGTCGTCGGCCGCGACCGACGACACGGTCGTGGCCTCGATCGCCCCCGGCGCGCCGAGCGGGATGCGGCGGGTCACGCCGCCCAGCCCCACGTCGATCTGCAGGACCTCGCCGAAGCCCCCGGTCGCGGCCCAGAGCCCACCTGCGCCATAGGCGAGGTCGACCACCGGCGCGCCGACGCCGACGGTGGCGACGCGTTGGTGGGTCGTCCCGTCGATTGCGGTGACCGTGCCGTCGCGGGCGTCGCCCACCCACGCGCCCCGGTCGTCGGCAGCGACGGAGATCGGCTTCGAGCCGGTGGCCACGGAGGCGACCACCTCGTCGGTGGCCGGGTCGATCACCACGACCGCGGGGAGGTCGACCGCGACGCCGCCGTCGCCGGAGTCGCGCGTCAGCGCAAGCGCCAGGACCGCCGCCACCACGAGCGCGACGGCGGCTCCGGCGAGCACGATGGTGCGGCGGCGGCGCACCCGCGGGTCGCGGATGGGGGGCGGCACGTGCGGGGGCGCGGCGGGGGCCTCGCGGGCGGGGCCGCCGAGCGCCGGGTCCTGGTTCAGGATCGCCCGGTGGGCCCGGGCCAGCTCGGGGCCGGGGTCGACCCCCAGCTCGGCGGCGAGCGTCCGGCGCCCGCGTTCGTAGAGGTCCAGGGCGTCGGCCTGGCGACCGTCGCGGTACATGGCCAGCATCGCGAGGGCGCGGAGGCGCTCGCGCAGCGGGTGGGTGGCGACGAGCCCGTCGAGCTCCCCTGCCAGGCCGGCCGTGCGGCCCGTCCGCAGCAGGGCCTCGGCGCGGTCCTCGGTCGCCGCGAGCCGCGCCTCCTCGAGCCGGCGGATCTCGTCCTGGGCGAACTCGTCGTAGGCCACGTCGGCCAGGGCCGGGCCCCGCCACAGGCCGAGGGCCTCGTCCAGGGCCTCTGCGGCGCCGGCCGCGTCGTCCTCGTCCAGGCGGTGGCGGCCGTCGGCGGCGAGGCGGGCGAAGCGGGCGGCGTCGACCGCGTCGTCGGGCGCCTCGAGCACGTACCCGGGGGCCCGGGTGACGATCGCGCCGGGGACGATCCGGCGCAGGTGGGAGACGTACCCCTGCACCGCCTTGCCGGCCGTGTCGGGCGGGGCCGCGCCCCACAGCGTGTCGACGATCCGGTCCACCGGCACCACCCGCCCGCGCTCCACCAGCAGCAGCGCGAGCAGCGATCGCTCCCGTCCGGCGGGGATCCGCACGTCGGCGCCGCCCTCGTCGAGAACCCTCATGGCGCCAAGGATCTGGAAGTCCACGACGCGCCCCCTTACCGGCGCCTGACCGCTCATGACCGGGGTCCGACCGGCGGCGCGCAGCCTACGCCGCGATCGGACGCCACGGGGCGTCCGGCAGACCTGAGGAGGACACGATGAGCATCAACGGGACGCGCGTCATGACGAGCCTCGCGGGCGTGGTGGTCGCGGCCGCGCTGGGCGTCGGCATCGCCGCAGGGCAGTCCGGCACGACGGCGGCGACGCAGCCGATGGACCTCGACCCGAGCTGCGTGCTCGGGATCACGTCGGTCGACATCCCGCCGGGTGCGGAGCCCTGGGAGCTCGGCCTCATCGCGCGCAGCGACGCGCTGAACAAGCAGTACGGCCTGGGGCGCTACGCGCCGGGCGGCGAGTGCGCGGACATCCCGGACTGGTTCCGGGCGCTGGTCCTCCGCGGCGACGGGATGAACCGGGAGCTCGGGCTCGGCCCGTACGCGCGGGACGTCCGGTGACGGGTCGCCCCGCACCCGGTCCATCCACCCCACGCCGAGGAGGAACCGTGCGTCCACGCCCCGACCGGATCGCCGCGCTCGCCTGCGCCGCCGGCAAGGCGACGATCCCGGACATGCGCGCGACGCCGGCGGCGGCGTTCTCCGCCGGCGGCGAGGACCCGTTCGCATCGGTGAACCAGCAGGCGGCGGCCCTCGGCCTCTCCGACTGCGCGGGCGACCCGGGCGAGGGGTGATGTCCCTCACGGGCCGGGCGTGCCGCGGTACGCTCGGCCCATGGCCTACGACGATGACGACGAGTGGCCCGAGCCGGAGCGTGACCCGGCGAAGCTGGACGCGGCGCGCAGGCAGCTCGCGGCGGACAGCCGGGCGCTGCGCCAGAAGGTGCTGCGGTACGTGTACGCCGGCCTCGGGATCCTGGTGATCGTGGTGATCCTGCTGGCCACCCTGCGCTGACCGCTGCGGGCGAGGGCGGGGGCCCGCCCCTCGGGATCGTCTCCGACCTGTGGCGGTTCCCGGTGAAGTCGTTCGGCGGGGAGCGGGTGCGCCGGGCGTTCGTGGGCCCGTTCGGCCTGATCGGCGACCGCCGCCACGCCGTCGAGGACGGCGAGGGCACGCCCCTCAGCGCCCGCCGTGCGCACGCCCTGCTGGGGTTCACCGCCCGCTACGCCGACCAGGAGGCCGCGGAGGGCGTGGACGTCACCACCCCGTCGGGCTTCGAGCTCGACCCGCACGACCCGGCCCTCGCCCGGGAGCTGTCGGAGCTGGTCGGCCGCCCAGTGCGGGTGGTGCGGAGCGCGGTGGGCGTCCACGACGCCGCCCCGGTCCACCTGCTGAGCACCTCGTCCCTCGCCGCCGTCGGCGAGTGGCTGGCGGGCGAGGAGGTGGACGTCCGCCGGTTCCGCGCGAACGTGGTGGTGGAGCTGGAGCGGCCGGAGCCGTTCGCGGAGATGGCCTGGACGGGGGCCCTGGTCGAGCTCGGCGCGGGGGGGCCCGTGCTGGAGGTGGTGTCGCCGACGGAGCGCTGCGCGGTGACCACGTTCGACCCCGACACGCTGGAGCGCGACAACCGCGTCCTGGCCGGCCTGGCCCGCGAGCGGGAGAACCTGTTCGGCGTGTACGCCCGGGTCCGGAGACCCGGCTGGGCGGAGGTCGGCGCCACCGTCCGGAGGGCCGTCCCGGCCCGCCCACCGGCTTGACCTACGACAGGATCGTCCTACAATGGACACTCCGCCGCGGGGTGGAGCAGTCTGGTAGCTCGTCGGGCTCATAACCCGAAGGTCGCAGGTTCGAATCCTGCCCCCGCTACTCGCGAAAGCCCGGTCCTCGACCGGGCTTTCGCACGTTCAGGGCCGGGTCAGCCGGTGGGCCGCGTCGAGCGGGTGCAGCGCGGTCCTGATGAACGCGGTCCCGTCGTCGTTCACGCGCACGACCCCGCCCCACTGCGCGCCGTCCTCGAAGTCGACCGTGCACGCGTAGAGCACGTAGTCGTCGATGCGGCCGCCCCGCCGGCATCCGGTCCCCACGGCGGGCGACCCGTCCGGGTCCACCAGCTCTCCGTCCCTGATCATGTCCTTCGTCACCAGGCGCAGGTGCCGGTTCCAGGCCTCCTCGGCGGCGTCCTGCGGCGAGCCCGCGCCGCAGCCGGCGAGCAGGAGGAGGATCACGATGAGGAGCGCCGCGCCGCGGCATCGACCGGCCACGCACGGAATCTAGTCCGGCCCTACCTCCCCACGACGAGGCGCAGCACCTTCACCACGGGCCTGCGACCCGACTCGAGCACCTGGACGCGCACGAGGAACGTGCCGCGCCGGTTGAACCCGAGCGCCACCGGGATCCGCCGGCCCGACACCCGCCCCTGCGCGATCGTCGCGTACGACACCCCGCGCCGCAGCTGCACCCGCAGCAACGCGCCCCGCACCGGCCGGTTGAGGCCGACCCGGATGATCGTCCGCTCGCCCGCCCTCAGCTTCTTCGGCACCGTGACCGCGAGCTTCAGGGGCGTCGTCGAGACCGTCCCGGACGCCTTCGCCGGCGAGGTCGCCGCCGCCGCGCCGGGGATGCCGACGCTCACGCCGGACGTCGTCCCGGTGGTCCCGGGCGCCCCGCCCGGGCCGGTGAGCGTCGGCCCGGAGGGCTCGGGCGTGGCGGTCACCTGCCGGCCCACGGTCGCCGCGTTGCCGGCGGCGTCGACCACCCGCACCGTCACCGGGTACGTCCCCGGCGCGCCGTACGCGTGGGTCACCGCGAGGCCGCTGCCGGTCCCCCCGTCCCCGAAGTCCCAGGTGACGGACCCGATCGCGGACCACCGGTCGGACGGCGCCGTCATCGACATCCCCACCGCCCGCTTCGCCAGCGCCGTCGCCGGGACGGTCACCGCCCCCGGGGTCGGCGGCGTCACGTCGTGGACGGTGTAGGCGATGCTGCGGTTTGCGCCGTCGTCCCGCACCCACACCACGAGCGCGTCGCCGGATGGACTGAACGCGACCCCCGGCTCCGAGCCTTCGGTGGGCGACAGGTTCAGCTGGTGCGCGGGAGTCCAGTCGGCGCCCTGGGGCCGGACCGACGCCTCCGCCACGGACGCGTCGCCGGTGTACCGGGACCACGCCGCCACGGCGTCGCCCGCCGCGTCGAGGCTGACCTTCGGATCCGACGCCCCCGTGCCGCTCAGCGTCTTCGGCGCCGACCAGGTGCCCCCCACCGGCTTCACCGCGGCCGTCGCCCGGTCGTACTCCACCCAGACCACGATCGGCTTGCCGCCGGGGTCGACCGCGATGTCGAACATGTCGTTGGAGCCGCCGCCGCCACCCCCGGCGACCGTGGACAGCGGCGTTCGCGCCGGCCATGACGTGCTGCCCCAGCCGGCCTGGGAGACGTAGATGTCGGAGTCCGCCTGCCACGCCACCGTCGCCGTGCCGTTCGCGTCGATCCCGACCCGGACACGCCCGATCGTGCTGACGTCGTTGACCGGCACCGGCGCACCCCACGGGCCACCCACCGGGCGCCACGAGGCGTAGATCTGGCTCTCCCCGTCGAAGGTCTGGCTCCACACGGCCACGGCGCGGCCGGACGGATCGAGGGCGACGTCGGCGGCATTGACGCTGGGCGCGTCGCCGGGATCGGCCCGGAACACGAGGGGCGTCGGAGCGTCCCAGGCCGCGCCCGGCGTCCGCACGCGGGCGACCGCGGTGCCGTCGACGAATCCCCAGTCGTTCTGCGGCCAGGCGACGATCGCCTTGCCGTCCGGGTCCATGGCGAGACCGTACGAGCCCGTCCAGACCGGCTGTGAGAGGAACTGCGCCTGCGACCAGCTGCCGTTCGCCGGCCGCGTGGACGCGAGGATGCCGGACCCGGACATCGTGCCGTAGAACCAGGTGGCCACTGCGTTCCCCTGGGCGTCCACGGCGAGGTCCGTGTTCGCGAGCCGCCAATCGTCGAAGCCGGGAACCGTCTGGACCGGACGGAACGCGGTGGCGCCCGGGTCAAGGGTGGCGGACTGCATGACGCCGCTGTTGATGTAGGGCCGGGCCCACACCGCCAGGGCGGAGCCGTCGCCCGCGAAGGCGATCTGCGGGCCGCTCAGGCCCGGCACCGCGGGCGCGAAGACGTCGCGGGGCGGGGTCCAGTCGGCGGCGAGGGCGTTGGCCGGAACGGCGAGGACGACAGCGGCGGCGAGGCCGAGGACGAGGCGGCGGGTGGAGGGCATGGACGGGCTCCCGGGATGGTCGAAGGCGCGAGGGTACGCCGCGTCGCGCGCCGGGCGCACCTCCCCGGACGAGGGGGATTCCGGCCGCTCGCCGTACCGAAACGCACGCGGAGGCCCCGTGTCGGACGGGACCCCCGCCGCGATGGTACCGCCGCTAGCTCTGCGGCTTCGCCCACACGTGGGCGCCGCCCCAGTCGATGACCACGGCGGTCTCGTCGCCGACCGTCCAGCCGTCGTGGCCGGGCTCCAGCACCGCCACCTCGCCAGGGCCGATCTCCAGCTCCGTGCCGTCGGCCATCCGGACGCCGACGCGGCCGGAGATGACGTACTGGAAGTGCGGCGCCTCGCACAGCTCCGTGCCGGCGATGGGCTTGATGTGCTCCGACCAGCGCCAGCCGGGCTCCACGTAGAGGCGGCCGACCTCACCGCCGCCGATCTTCACGATCTCAGCTCGTCCATGAGGGAACTCGCGCACCTCGTCCGGGGTGTCGAAGCTCTTCTGCTCCGAACCGGCCATCGTGCTCTCCTCCTCGGGAAGGACCGTGCGGCGCGATGGTCGGCCCACCGCCGCGCCGCCGTCAAGTGACCGTCTCGGCCCGTGAACCGGCCGCGCGGTTAGGGTGCGCCGATGCCCGAGCCGTTCGAGGAGATGTACGCCCGCGCCGGCCGCGACCTCGCCGCCCTGCCGTGGGCGAACCTCGCCCCCGACCGGCACCTCGTCGCATGGCTCGACGGCCCCGACGGGCCGCCGCCGGGCCGGGCGATCGTGGTGGGATGCGGCCTCGGCGACGACGCGGAGGAGCTCTCCCGGCGCGGGCACCGCGTGACCGCGTTCGACGTGTCCCCGACCGCCATCGAACGCTGCCGCGAGCGCTTCCCCGGGACCGTGGCGGAGTACCTCGTCGCCGACGTCCTGGACCTTCCCGTCGCGTGGACGGGCGCGTGGGACGTCGTGGTCGAGAACCGGACCGTCCAATCCCTCGAGCCTGTCCACTGGCCGTACGCCGTCGCCGCGATCGCCGCCCTCCCCGCGGCCGACGGCGTCGCGTTCGTCCGATGCTTCGGCCGCGACGACGACGCGCCCCGCGGCACCACCCGCCCCTGGCCGCTCAGCCGCCGCGACCTGACGGGGTTCACCGACGCCGGGCTGGTGGAGGAGGCGTTCGCCGACCGGGCCGACCCCGAGCTGCGGGGCCGCTCCTTCACCGTCCGCTACCGGCGGCCGGCCGAGGGGGGCGCGGGCTAGCGGTCGCGCCTGCGCCGCACCGGCTCGCGGCCGGGCGGCTGGCGCGGCGCCGGCAGGTCCGGAGCCGGCGGGATCGGGCGGGTGACCGGCTCGCCCGCCGCCACCACGACATCCTCCCCGTGGTGCGCGATGTCGAGCGGCTCGCCGTCCGCCAGCCGGTAGGTCGCCGCGTCCTTCGTCACCTCCACCCGCAGCGTGCTGCCGCGGACGAGCATCCCGAACGTCAGGCGCCGCAGGCGAGCCGGCAGGCGCGGGGCGAAGGCGAGCTCGCCGTTGTGGTCGCGCATCCCGCCGAACCCGCCCACCAGCGCCAGCCAGGTGCCGGCGAGCGACGCGATGTGCAGCCCGTCGTGCGTGTTGCTCGCCAGGTCGCGCAGGTCGATCAGCGCCGCCTCGACGGTGTAGTCGTACGCGAGCCCCAGGTGCCCCACCTCGGCCGCGACGATCGCCTGGATGCACGCCGACAACGACGAGTCGCGCACCGTCAGCGGCTCGTAGTAGTCGAAGTCGGCGAGCTTCTGGTCGCCGGTGAAGGCGTCGCCGCGCAGGTACAGCGCCATCACCAGGTCGGCCTGCTTCACCACCTGGGCGCGGTACAGCTGGAAGTACGGGAAGTGCAGCAGCAGCGGGTACTGCTCCGGCCTCGTGCCCTCGAAGTCCCAGCGGGCGTGCCGGGTGAACCCCTCGCACTGCTGGTGGACGTCGAGGTCCGGGTCCCACGGCACCACCATCCGGTCGGCGGCCCGCCGCCACGACGCAACCTCGGCCGGGCCCGCCTCCAGCCCCGCCGCACGCTCCGGCCAGCGCTCCACCGCCATCGCCGCGGCGCGCAGGTTCCGCTGCGCCATCAGGTTCGTGTAGACGTTGTTGTCGACGATCGCCGTGTACTCGTCGGGGCCCGTGACCCCGTCGATCCGGAACGAGCCGTCGGTGTCGTGGTGGCCGAGCGACGCCCACAGCCGCGCCGTCTCCACCAGCAGCTCCACGCCGATGTCGCGGGCGAACTCCTCGTCGCCCGTCGCCGCCTGGTAGCGCACCACCGCCGCGGCGATGTCGGCCCCCACGTGGAACGCCGCCGTGCCCGCCGGCCAGTAGCCGGAGCACTCGTGGCCACGGATCGTGCGCCACGGGAACGCCGCCCCGCCCAGCCCCAGGGTGCGCGCCCGGTCGCGCGCGAGATCGAGCGTGGAGTGGCGCCAGCGCAGCTCGTCGGCGGCCGCGTCGGGGTGCGTGTAGGTGAGCGGCGGCAGCACGTAGGTCTCGGTGTCCCAGAACGCGTGCCCGTCGTAGCCCGGCCCGGTCAGGCCCTTCGCGGGGATCGCCCGGTTCTCGGCCCGCGCCCCCGCCTGCAGGACGTGGAACAGCGCGAAGCGCACCGCCTGCTGCAGCTCGTCGTCGCCCTCCACCTCCACGTCCGCGCACTGCCAGTACGCGTCGAGGTACTCGCGCTGCGCCGCCACCAGGCCGTCCCAGCCGGTGAGGATCGCCTCCTGCAGCGCGCCCTCCACCTGCGCGCGGATCGCCGGGGCCGAGCGGCGCGCCGACCACCCGTACGCCAGGAACTTCACCAGCCGCAGGCGCTCGCCGTGCTCGAGCCGCGCCGCCACCGTGACGCGGCCGAGGTCGTCGGAGCTCTCGCTCTCCAGCCGGTGACGGGCGGGCGCCTCGATGTGGTGGTCCATGCCCGCGGCCATCCGCAGCCCGCTGTGCCGGGTGGTGTGCATCAGCACCGTCCGGCACCCGTCGTGCGCGTGGTACTCGCCCACCAGCGAGCTGCCGAGCTCCGCCGCCGCGCGCGGATCGTGGGCGGCCGCCTCCGGCAGCGGCTCGTTGGCCACCAGCTCCGACTGGACCACCACCGTCGTGGCGCCGTCGACCGGCTCGACCGTCCACTCGATCGCCGCGATCGCCCGCTGGGTGAACGACACCAGCCGCGTGGAGGTCACCCGCACCCGCGTGCCCGCCGGCGACGACCACTCGGCCGTGCGGCGCAGCACCCCGTCCCGCAGGTCGAGGGTGCGCTCGTGGGCGTGGAGCACGCCGTAGCGGACGTCGAACGGCTCGTCCTCCACCAGCAGCCGGACGATCTTGCCGTCGGTCACGTTGATCACCGACTGGCCGGACTCGGGGTACCCGAAGCCGCCCTCCGGATAGGGCAGCGGCCGGATCTCGTAGAAGCCGTTCAGGTACGTGCCCGGCAGCCCGTGCGGCTCGCCCTCGTCGAGCGTGGCGCGCAACCCGATGTGCCCGTTCGACAGCGCGAGCACGGACTCGCCCTGGGCCAGCAGGTCCAGGTCGAGGCTGCGCTCGCGCACGACCCACGGCTCGACCGCGTAGACGTGATCGGTGATCACGCGGCGTCGAGCAGGTCCGCCAGGTCCTGCACCACCAGGTCGGCCCCGTGGGCGGCGAGGGCGTGGCCCTGCCCGACCCGGTCGACCCCGACGACCAGCGCGAAGTGGCCGGCGTGCCCGGCCTCGACGCCGGCGAGGGCGTCCTCGAACACCGCCGCCTGCGACGGCGCCACGCCCACCGCGCGCGCACCCTCCAGGAACGTGTCGGGGGCGGGCTTGCCGCGCAGGCCGCGCCGCTCCGCCACCACACCGTCGATCCGCTCGTCGAACAGGTCGGCGATCCCCGCCGACACCAGCACGTCGCGGCAGTTGGTGCTGGACGAGACCACCGCGGTCCGCATCCCCGCGTCCCGGACCGCGTGGAGGTACCGCACCGAGCCCGGGTAGGGGGCGACCCCGCGCTCGTGGATGAGCTTCAGCACCCGCCGGTTCTTGCGCGCCCCCAGCCCCGCCACGGTCTCGGCGGTGGACGGGCCGCCGGCGGAGCCCTCCGGCAGGGTGATGCCGCGGGAGGCCAGGAAGTCCCGCACCCCGGCCGCGCGCGGCTTGCCGTCGACGTAGGCGTCGTAGTCGTGCCCCGCGTCGAACGGCACGAACGGGTCGCCGGTGCGGCGGGACCGCTCCAGCAGGTACGCGTCGAACATCGCCTTCCACGCCGACGCGTGGACGACCGCCGTCCGGGTCAGGACGCCGTCCAGGTCGAACAGGCAGGCGCGGGTGCCATCGGGCAGTCCCAGCACCTGTCGAGCGTACCCCGGATGGCCTGCGCGGCGCCTCCCATCCCCGCCGCCTCAGGCCGCCGCGGCCCGGTCCTCCAGGCCACGCCGCAACAGCGCGAGCACCGCCAGCTCCTCCGCGGTGTGCCCGCCGGCCGAGGTCCGCATCCGCGACTCGACCTCCCCCGCGATCGACGCGACCGTGGTCCCGTCCAGGAAGTGATCGATCACCCGCGGGTCGATGTAGCTGGCGCGGCACACCGCCGGCGTGTTGCCCAGCAGCTCCGCGGCGATCCTGCACACGCGCACGACGGCGCGCTGCCGCGCCTTCGCCCCGTCGATCGGCCCCACCTCGCCCAGGGCGACCGCGGCTGCCACGGTCCCCGCCCACGTGCGGAAGTCCTTCGCGGAGAAGTCCTCCCCCATCAGCTCCTTGATGTACGCGTTGACGTCGCCGGAGCGGACGTCCACCACGTCGCCGTCCTCGTCGAGGTACTTGAAGACCTCGTAGCCGGGGAGCTCGTCCATCTCCGCGACGACGGTCGCCAGCCGCGCGTCGGTGACCTCGGCGTGGTGGTCGATGCCGCCCTTGCCCTCGAAGTCCAGGACGAGCGTGTCGCCCTCCACCTCCAGGTGCTTCGAGCGGAGCGTCGCCACGCCGTACGTCTTGTGCTCCTTCGCGTACGCCTCACCGCCCAGGCGGATGTTGGTGCGGTCGATCAGCCGCACGGCGGCGGCCAACGCCTTCTCGCGGCCCAGGCGCGTGCGGCGCATGTGGGCGGCGGTGACGCGCCGCAGGTCCGGCAGGCCGTCGGCGAACCGGAGGATCCGCTCGTACTTCTCGACCTGGCGCTGCTCGTGCCACTTCGGGTGGTACAGGTACTGGCGGCGCCCGGCGGCGTCGGTGCCGGTGGCCTGGAGGTGCCCGCGGGAGCTCTTGCAGATCCACACGTCGGTCCACGCCGGCGGGATCGCGAGGGCCTCGAAGCGGGCGCGCAGACGCGCGTCGCGCACCGTCCGTCCGTCAGCGTCGACGTAGCGCCACCCCTTCCCCCGTCGCCGCCGGGAGTACCCGGGCTCGCGGTCGGAGCTGTGTCGGAGGCTCGGCATGCGCCCCGTGAGGGCTAGGCCACTCTGACGTCGAGCGTCAGGTGGAGCAGGGTGAGCTCCAGCATCCGGCGCACGGGCCCGTCCTCCGCGATCAGCAGGCGGGCCCGCCGGCCGATCGCGGCCTCGGACCGCTTGTTGGCCTCGATGATCGCGCTGAGGCCGGTCGAGTCGACGTACTCGAGCTCCCGGAGGTCGAGCTCCAGGACGTCGGCGTCGAGGGACCGCTCCACCTCGGTCAGGAACCGGTCGCGGGTCGCCAGGTCGAGGGCCCCCTCGACCCTGACTCGCGCCCGACCGTCGGAGACGTGCGAGCGGATGGAGTTTTCGGTGCTCATCGGTCCATGTCCGGGGCCAGGGTGCCCGCCCGCCGACGGATGGAAACCGTCCGCCGGCCCGCCCGGGTCCGCGGGTGCCCACCCGTTGCGTGAGCGCCGGGCGGGCCCCGATCGGGTGTCGGCACGCCGCGGCCGGGGAACCGGTCCCCCGCCACGACGAGCCCGGAGCGGAGGGAGCACCGCATGAGCGTCATCGAGTCCATCCGCGGCGTCCTGTGGGCCCGTCGGCACCAGCCCGACCAGCTCGCCATCGTCATGGGGGCGTCCCACGAGCGCTTCGGTCCGCAGGAGCTCCTGCGCCAAGCGGTGCTCGCCGAGGAGGCGGGCTTCGACGGGGTCGCCGCCTCGGACCACCTCACCCCCTGGTGGGTCCCGGGGGGCCTCGCGCCCGCCCACTGCGCCAACGCCTGGGTCTGGCTCGGGGCGGCGTCGCAGGTCACGTCGTCGATCGCGCTCGGGACCGGCGTGACCGGCGTGATCCACCGGTACAACCCGGTGGTGGTCGCCCAGCAGGTCGCCACGCTCGAAACGCTCGCGCCCGGGCGGGCGTTCCTCGGCGTCGGGTCCAGTGAGGCGATGAACGAGGTGCCGGCCGGGATGGCGTGGCCCGACACGGCCGAGCAGCTCCAGCGGACCGCCGAGGCGCTCGAGATCGTCGTGCGGCTCCTCGACGGCGAGACGCTCGACTTCCAGGGCGTCTACTTCACGACGACGGGCGCGCGCCTCTACGACCGCCCCGCCCGGCGGCCGCCGGTGATCGTGTCGGCCTTCCACGAGCAGATCGCCGAGGTGGCGGGGCAGCTCGCCGACGGGATCTGGACGCTCGGGAGCCCGACGATCGCGCCGGGCGTCATCGCCGCCTACCGGCGCGGCGCGGAGAAGGCCGGCCGGGAGCCGGGCGAGATCTGGCTCCAGGCGCTCGCCGCGACGGGCGGCGACGACGACGCGGCCCTCGAGGGCAGCCGCGAGTGGAAGCCCGCTTTGGCGCAGGAGCTCTACACCGACGACATCCACACGCCCCAGGCCATCCAGGCGAAGGGCGACGACGTGTCCGACGGCCAGTTCACCCGCGCCAACCTCGTGTCGGCCGACCCGGACACCCACGTCGCGAAGCTCACGCTCCTCGGCGAGCTGGGCGCCACGGGGATCGTGGTCGTCAACGCCTCCGGGGCGGACCCGGAGGGGCTCATCAGGCTGTACGGCAGGGAGGTCATCCCCCGCCTTCGGGCCTAGCGCGCGGGCACCGCACGGGAGGGGGCGCGCCGGACCTGCCGGCGCGCCCCGTTCCGCTAGTTGTTGGTGACCTCGCCGCGCCACGCGCCGGTCTCGCGGCCACGCGACTCGATCATCTCCTTGAAGCGCTCCAGGTCCTTGCGCACCCGGCGCTTGGCGAGGCCGACGGCGTCGGCGGCCTTCTCGGCCATCGTGTCGGCCTCGGTGTCCATGATGACCATGATCTGGGTCGTGTCGTCCGACAGCTTGTGGAAGTCGACGGCGCCCGCGTGCTTCGGCCCGTCGGTGGTCGTCCACGCGACGCGGGTGTCGGGGATCTGCTCGGTGATCACGGCGTCGAACTCCTCCGTGCGCCCGGCCGCGGAGACGACCCAGTGGAGGTGCGTGTCGTCGACCTGGTCGATCCGGTCGACCGTCTCCATGAACGAGGGGAACTCCTCGAACTGCGTCCACTGGTTGTAGGCCGTCCGGACGGGGACCCCGACTTCGATGGACTCCTCGATCTGCGACATGGGCAGCGCCTCCCGGCATCGTTTTCGTCTGCTGCCGTAGGGGTACCCGGGCGCCTCCCGGCCGAACGGGGATCGGGGGCTGCACCGCGGCGGGTTGCGCCGGATGCCGATCCGGGGACGCCGGGCCGTGGGCTCCGATCGGATCGTGATCGTCGGCGGCGGCCCGGCGGGCCTGTCGCCCGCGCGGGGCTACCGGGCCGCCGGCGGGCGCGCCCCGGTCGTGATCCTGGCCGCCGAGCCGCACGCGCCCTACCGGCGGCCGCCCCTCACCAAGGAGTTCCTCCGCGGGCGGATCCGACCCGAGGAGCTCCCGATCGAGGACGACGCGTGGTTCCGCCGGCACGGCGTGGAGTTGCGGACCGCGACGCGGGTCACGCCAGCAGATCCCGCTCCGCGATGCCGTCGGCGGCGTCGCCCGGTGTGTCGAACACGGCGGCCGCCCCCGCGTCCGCCAGCTCCTCCCGGCAGTAGCCGCCGCTGAGCACCGCCACCGTCGGCACGCCCGCGCGGGCGGCCGCCCGGCAGTCCCAGGTCGAGTCGCCGATCATCAGGGCCGGGCCGCCCCCCGCCCGCTCGAGCCCGGCCTGGATCAGGTCGGGGGCGGGCTTCGTGGCCTCCACGTCCTCCGCGGTGGTCCAGCCGTCCACCAGGTCGCGCGCGTCGAGGAGGTCGACGTAGTGCTCGGCCTCCTCCGGCTTCGCGGAGCTCGACAGCACCACGGCCCGTGCCCGCTCTGCCAGCGTCTCCAGCAGCCGCCGCGCGCCGGGGAGCGCGGTCACCTCGTCGATGACCTCACGGAAGATCGCCGACTCGGCCGCGCGGAGGGCGTCGCCGTGGCGGCGCTCCACGTCCTCGCCGGCGGCGGCCGTCACGAGCTGGTCGCCGCCCATGCCCACCAGGTGGTGGAGCACCCGGACCTCGCACGTGACGCCGTGGCGCCGCATCGCCCGGAACCATGCGAGCGCGTGCTGGTAGTTCGAGTCGACGAGCGTCCCGTCGATGTCGACAAGCGCCGCCCTCGGTGATCGGCCGGATCCGGACACGACCGGCCCATACCCGGCGGTGCCCCCGGTCAGTCCCGGGCCGCCTCCAGAAGGGCCCGGTTGCCGGACGGGTCCGCGACCTCCAGGCCCCCGTCGCGCGGCTCGGCGGCCACGCCGGCGGCGTCCAGGCGGTCCGCGACTGCGCGCAGGTCGTCCGCGGTCGGCACGACCACGCGATAGCGCACCAGCCCGCGCGCGCCGGGCGGGGGCGGCGGCGCGCCGCGGGTGCCCCACGTGTTGAGCCCCAGGTGGTGGTGGTAGCCGCCGGCCGACACGAACAGCGCCCCAGGGTAGCCGCGCACCGTCACATCGAAGCCGAGGCCGCCGGCGTAGTGGCGCTCGGCCTCGGGGACGTCGGCCACCTGGAGGTGGACGTGCCCCATCACGGTGCCGTCGGGCATCCCCTCGTCGTGCGTCCCCTCGGACGCCGACGCGATGACGCCCTCCACGTCCATCGGCAGCGTCGCCATCTCCAGGGCGCCGGTGGCGTCGCGGCGCCACTCGTCGCGCGGCCGGTCCCGGTAGATCTCGATGCCGTTGCCCTCGGGGTCGTCGAGGTAGAGCGCCTCGCTGACCAGGTGGTCGGAGGCCCCGGTGAACTGCCAGCCCGCATCGATCACGCGGCGCAGCGCCACGGAAAGGTCGGCCCGGGCGGGCACCAGGATCGCCTGGTGGAACAGCCCGGTGGAGCGGCCCGGCCGCGCCGGCGCCGACGGGTCGCCCTCGAGCTCGACCAGCACCGTGCCGTCGCCGGTGCCGAGCAGGACCTCCGACCCGGAGCGCCCCAGCTCGTGCAAGCCGATCGCGCGGTTGTAGAACGCCGCCATGCGGTCGAGGTCGCCCGCCCGCAGGCGCACGGGACCCAGGGTGGTCCCGTCGGGGAGATGTTGCATGTCGTCACCCATTTCGTTGCGCACTCAACGATAGCAGACCCTGGTCGTGCCCCGGCCAGGACTGGACGTTCGGGGGGCTGTTCCCGGCGCGTGTGACGGTAGGGTTGCCTCCGTGCCAGAGGACCGTTTCAGGCGGATCATCGAGATCGCGGACCCGCCGGTGGACGACTGGGAGCGCCAGGGCGCCCTCCGTGAGCTGACCCGGGTCGCCCGGGATCTGGAGCACGAGGACTCCGACGCGGTCATCTCCCGGCTCGGCCGCCTGACCCAGAGCCAGCGTGACGCCGTCGCAGAGGCGATGGAGCGCATCCTGGAGCTCGGCGAGTAGCACCGGGTGGGCGGTACCGGGTGCGGCGCCCTCGGCGCCGGCCCCGCCGACGCGTGCCCGGACCGGGGGACTTCGTGATGATCCCCATAAGGAGGGATGGCCGTTGCAGCCATCCCGGCGCCCCTGCGCGTGCGGGCGGATCGCGATAGATTAGATCGTCGGCGTGGCAACCACCTCCTCCCAGACAGTCAAGGTCCTCCTCCCCGAGCTCGGTGAATCGGTCACCGAGGGTGTCGTGGTCGAATGGAGGGTCGAGGAGGGCGACGCGGTCGCCGCCGGCGACACCCTCCTGGACGTCACCACCGACAAGGTGGACGTGGAGGTGCCGGCCCCCGCCTCGGGCACCGTGGCCAAGATCGTCGCCGCCCCCGGCGAGACCGTCGAGGTGGGTGCCCTGCTCGCCGAGCTGACCACCGGGAACGGCGCCGGCCCCGCGGCCGACGGCGGCAACGGCGGAGCGCCCGCCGCCACCGCCGCGCCCGAGGCGCCCGCGGCGGAGCCCGTCGCCGAGGCGCCGGCAGAGGCGGAGCCCGTCGCCGAGGCGCCGGCGGAGGCCCAGCCCGAGCCCGCCCCCGCCGCCCCCGCGGAGGACGCGACGCCGGGCCGGCTGGTCCCGATCGTCCTCCCCGACATGGAGTCGGTGACCGAGGGCACCGTCGTCGAGTGGCGCGTCGCCGTGGGCGACGCCGTCCAGGCGGAGCAGGTCCTGCTGGAGGTCTCGACCGACAAGGTCGACCTCGAGGTGCCGGCGCCCGCCGCCGGCCGCCTGGCGTCGATCGAGGTCGAGGCCGGCGCGACGTTCACCGTCGGCCAGCCGCTGGGGCACGTCGAGGCCGGCGCCGCCGGCGCGGCGTCCGCGCCGCCGCCCGCCGCCGCGCCGCCCGAGCAGGCGCGGCCCGAGCCCGCCCCCGCCGGCAACGGCCAGGCCCCCGCCGGGGCCGAGCTCGAGTGGCCGAAGATCTCCCCCGTCGCGCGCCGCCTGGCGCTGGAGCACGGGATCGACCCCGGCACCGTCGCGGGCACCGGCGCAGGCGGGATGATCCGCAAGGAGGACGTCGTGGCCGCCGCGTCCGGCGCCGCCACCCCGGCCGCCGACGCGCCCGCGAAGGCCGCCCCTGCGCCCGCCGCGGGCGAGGAGGCCGTGCCGCTGCGCGGCCCCGCCGCCGCGCTGGCCGGCTACATGGACGCGAGCCTGTCGATCCCCACCGCCACCAGCTTCCGGACCGTCGGGGTCGGCACGCTGGAGGCCCAGCGGCGACGCATCAACGAGGACCTGGCCGCCGCCGGCCTGCCCGGCAAGCTCTCGTTCACCCACATCATCGCGTGGGCGCTGGTGCGGGCGGCCGTCGCCTACGACGTGATGAACACGGGCTACGCGGTCGCCGACGGCACGCGCCAGAAGCTGGTGCGCGGCGCGGTCAACCTGGGAGTCGCCGTCGACGTCCAGCGCAAGGACGGCAGCCGCTCCCTGCTGGTGCCGGTGATCCGCGACGCCGCCGGGCTCGGCTTCAACGGCTTCCGGGAGGCCTTCGACGACCTCGTGGCGCGCACGCGGACCGGCCAGGTGAAGCCCGACGAGCTGCGCGGCGCCACGATCAGCCTGACCAACCCCGGCGGGATCGGGACGGTCGCCTCGGTGCCGCGGCTGATGGAGGGGCAGGGGACGATCGTGGCGACCGGGGCCATCGGCTACCCCGCCGGGCTGAGCCACGCCCGCCCCGAGGCGCTCAGCCAGCTCGGGGTCGAGAAGGTCATGACGATGACCTCGACCTACGACCATCGCGTCATCCAGGGCGCCGACAGCGGGGCCTTCCTGGCCGAGATCGACCGGCTGCTCCAGGGCGAGGCGGGGTTCTACGACCAGGTGCGCCAGGGGATCGGCCTGGCCCCGGTCAAGCTCCCGGCACGCCCCCCCGCGGCGGCCGACGGGGCGGGGGTGCCCCCGCGTCCCCCGAGCGACGACGAGCTGCTCGAGGGCGTCGCCGCCGCGATGTCGGTGGTGAGGGCCCACCGCAGCCACGGCCACCTGGCCGCCCGCCTCGATCCGCTCGGCGCGCCGCCGCCAGGCGACCCCGCGCTGACGCCGGAGCAGGTGAACCTGACGCCCGAGGTCATGGCCCGCATCCCGAGCTCGATCCTCCGGATCAAGGTGCCGGGCGAGACGTTCGCCGCGGCGCTGCCGGAGCTGCAGAAGGCGTACTGCAGCACCATCGCGTACGAGATCGAGCACCTCTCGGACCACCAGAAGCGCCTCTGGCTCCGCGGGGTGATCGAGTCCGGCCGCTTCCGCGAGCCGCTCTCCGGCGAGCGCCGCGTCGCGACGCTGGAGCGCCTCGTCGAGACCGACGCGTTCGAGCGGTTCCTGCGCCGCACCTACCTGGGCCAGAAGACGTTCTCCATCGAGGGCGTCGACGCGCTGGTGCCGATCACCGACCAGGTCATCGAGCTGTCGGCCGCCGAGGGGGTCGGCGAGGTCGTGATGGGCATGGCCCACCGCGGCCGGCTCGCCTTCATCACCCAGGTGGTGGGCCGCCCGCCCGAGTCGATCCTGGCCGAGTTCGAGGGCCACATGGCCTTCGAGTCGGGCGAGGAGGACGCGCGCGAGACCGCCGGCGACGTGAAGTACCACCTCGGCGCCGAGGGCACGTACATCACGCGCAGCGGCCGCCCCGTCACGGTGAAGCTGGCCGCCAACCCGAGCCACCTGGAGCAGGTCAACGCCGTCGCGGAGGGCCACACCCGCGCGCTGCAGACGTCGCGCACGTCGCGCGAGGCGCGCCACGATCCGACCCGCGCGGTGCCGGTGCTCATCCACGGCGACGCGGCCTTCACGGGCCAGGGCGTCGTGGCGGAGACGCTGAACCTGCAGGCGCTGCGCGGCTACAACACCGGCGGCACCGTCCACATCATCGCCAACAACCAGATCGGGTTCACGACCGACCCGTACGACTCGCGCTCCACGTACCACGTGAGCGACCTGGCGCGCGGCTTCGACATCCCGGTCATCCACGTGAACGCCGACGACATCGACGCATGCATCTCGGCCGCGCAGATCGCGGTGGCCTACCGCGAGCGCTACCAGCGCGACGTGCTGATCAACCTGATCGGCTACCGCCGCCTGGGCCACAACGAGCTGGACGAGCCGGCCTACACGCAGCCGGTGATGAGCCGCACGATCAAGGCGCACCCGCCGGTGAGCAAGATCTACGCGCAGAAGCTCATCGCCGAGGGCCTCCTGACCAGCGAGCAGGTGGACGAGATGATCGCCGCCGCCGAGCGGCGCATGCGCGAGGCGCACGAGGCCGTGACCACCCGCGGCGAGCTGGGCACCGACCCGCTGGCCGAGGGTGTGCACCGCCCCGTGACGCGGATGTCCTTGAGCACCGCGGTGTCCGCCGACGTGCTGCGCTCGCTCAACGAGCAGCTGCTGACCGTCCCCGACGGCTTCACGATCCACCCGAAGCTGGTGCCGCAGCTCGACCGCCGCCGCGAGGCGATGGGCGAGGACGGCGGCATCACGTGGGGCCACGCGGAGGCGCTCGCGTACGCGTCGCTCCTCACCGAGGGCGTCCCGGTCCGCCTGACGGGCCAGGACTCCGCCCGCGGCACGTTCAGCCAGCGCCATCTCGAGCTGCACGACGTGGGCGAGGGCGAGACGTGGACACCCCACACCGGCCGCGTCTACACGCCGATGGCCAACCTGCTGCGCGCGTCGGCGTCGCTCGAGCTGCACAACAGCCCGCTGTCGGAGGCCGCCGCCGTCGGCTTCGAGTACGGCTACAGCACCCAGGCGCCCGAGGCGCTCGTGCTCTGGGAGGCCCAGTACGGCGACTTCGCCAACGGCGCCCAGATCATGATCGACCAGTTCATCGTTTCCGGCCGCGCCAAGTGGGGCGAGACGTCGCGGCTCACGATGCTGCTGCCGCACGGGTACGAGGGCAACGGCCCCGAGCACTCGTCGGCCCGCATCGAGCGCTTCCTGCAGGCGGCCGCCGAGGACAACATCCGCGTGGCCAACTGCTCGACGGCGGCGAACTACTTCCACCTGCTCCGCAAGCAGGCCCTCACCGACCGCCAGCGCCCGCTCATCATCTTCACGCCGAAGAGCCTGCTGCGCGCCAAGGGCGCGTCGTCCACGCTGAAGGACCTCTCAGAGGGCCGCTTCCAGGCCGTGATCGACTGCCCGCGCGTCGGCGACCGCGACGCGGTCACCCGCCTGATCCTCTGCTCCGGCAAGGTGTTTCACGACCTCGACTCGCACGCCCAGCGCGAGGGCCGCACCGAGCTGGCCATCGCGCGCGTCGAGCTGCTGTACCCGTTCCCGGACGAGGAGGTCCGGGAGCTGATGGCCTCGTACCCGAACCTCCGGACCGTGACGTGGGTCCAGGAGGAGCCGCGGAACATGGGCGCGTGGGAGTTCGTCCGGCTCCAGCTCGAGCGGGTCTTGCCCGGCGGCGTACAGTTGAATTACGTCGGTCGTGCGCGCCGCGCGAGCCCCAGTGAGGGGTATCCGCAGGCCCATCAGGCCGAGCAGGAGCGGCTGCTGGCAGCCGCCATCGAAGCGGATCAGGAGACGGAATGACCGATGGCCCACGGGTCGTCGTGCTGGGCGGTGGCCCGGCCGGCGACGTCGCCGCCCTGCGCGCGGCACAGCTCGGCGCGCAGGTGACCATGATCGAGCGCGCGGAGCTGGGCGGGACCTGCCTGAACTGGGGCTGCATCCCGACGAAGGCCCTCCTGGCGACTGCTGACCTGCTGCGCCGGGTGCGCCGCGCCGACGAGTACGGGCTCGTGGTGCCCGAGGTCTCGTTCGACTTCCCGAAGATGATGAGCCGCAAGGAGGACGTGGTCCTCCAGATGCGCAAGGGCGTCGAGGGCGCCGCCAAGCGCAAGGGCGTGACGGTGGTGAAGGGCGAGGGTCGCGTCGACGGCGACGCGGTCGTCGTCGGCGACGAGCGGATCCCCTACGACCACCTCGTCGTCTGCGTCGGGACCGAGCCGGACGGGCTCCCCGGCTACGACATGAGCCACCCGGCGGTGCTGACGTCCAACGAGATCCTCCGGCTGGAGAGCGTCCCGGAGAGCATGGTCGTGGTGGGCGGCGGCGTCATCGGCTGCGAGTTCGCGAGCCTGTTCGCCGCGCTGGGCACGCAGATCACGATCGTCGAGATCCTGCCCCGCCTGCTCGCCGGCATCGACGAGCGCACCGCGAAGCAGTTCCAGAAGCTGATGGAGAAGGAGGGCGTGGTCGTCCATCTCGGCCGCCAGGCCGAGATCACCGACTACCGCGACGACGGCGTGACCGTGACGCTGGACGACGGCACCGCGATCTCCGCCGAGAAGCTGCTGGTCTCCGTGGGCCGCAAGTCGCAGGCGGCGGGCATCGGCCTGGAGGAGATCGGGGTCGAGATCACCGAGCGGGGCCACGTGGTGGTCGACGAGTACCTCCGCACCGCGAACCCGAAGGTGTGGGCGGTCGGCGACTGCATCGGCGGCCTCCAACTGGCGCACCTGGCGTCGGCGGAGGGCGGCCGCGCGGTGGAGAACGCCCTGACCGGCGAGCTGATCCCGATGGACCGCACCGTCGTCCCCAGCTGCATCTACACGCACCCGGAGATCGCCACCGTCGGCCTCAACGCGGACGCCGCGAAGGAGGCCGGATACAACGTCAAGCTCGGCCAGGCCCGGTTCCTCGGGTCCGGCAAGGCGCTCGGCGAGGGCGAGCCGGACGGCTACGCGCAGCTCGTGATGGACGCCGACACCCAGCTTCTGCTGGGCGCGACGATCATGGGCGTCCACGCGGTCGAGATGATCCACGAGATCGGCGTCGCCATCTCGGACGGCCTGACGGTGCCGGAGCTGGGCGAGATCATCCACGCCCACCCGACCGTCTCGGAGATGGTGATGGACGCCGCCCAGCAGGCGGTCGGCGTCGCCCCCTACCTCTCCTAGAACGGCACCCGAGTCCTGGGAGCGGCTCGGCCCGGCGGCGCTGCCGCCGGCCGAGGCCGTCGCCCTCCCGGTCCGCCTGCTCGACGGGATGGGCCCCGGCGGCCCGCCCGTGCTGTCGTGGTCGACCGTCACCGCCCCCGGCCTGGTGCTGGGGCGCCACGCCGTCGACCCGGAGCTCGACCGCGACGCCGTGGCGGCGGAGGGCGTGACGGTGCTGACGCGCTCGTCCGGGGGCGGCCCGGTCCTGTGGGACGGGGACCTGGTGGCGCTGGACGTGGTGCTGCCGCGCGGCCACCGGCTCGCCGCGGACGACGTGGTGGCCGCCTACCGCTGGCTGGGCGAGGCGCTGGCGGACGCCCTCCGCGCGCTGGGCGTCCCGGACGTCGAGGTGATCGACGTGGCGCGCGCCCGCGCCGCGAAGGCGGCGCCGGGGCCGGCGGCCGACGCCTGCTTCGGCGGCCTCTCCCCGTGGGAGGTGCTCGCCGGCGGGCGCAAGGTGGTGGGGCTGTCGCAGACGCGCCGCCGGCCGGGTGCGCTGCTCCAGGCCGGGATGCCGCTGCGGCTCGACGCCGCCAGGCTGGGCCGCCTCCTGGGCCGCGACGCCGCGTGGGCGCGGGGCCTGGCCGCCACGGCGGCCGGCGTGCGCGAGCTGGCGCCGGAGGTGTCCGCGGCGGACGTCGTCGCAGCCGTCGAGGACGCGATCGCCGCCCGCGAGGGCGTCCGGCTCTACAGCGCCCGCGCGGCCAGCCCGGGGTAGTCGACGACGAACCCGTCGGGGGCGTAGACGAGCTCGCAGAACGTGTCGAAGCGCGGGGCGCCGTAGGCGTAGCGCTCGCCCCCGTCCGCCGCGTCCGGCAGCCGCTCGTACCGCTGCTCCAGGGGCTCGATCGCGAGGTCGAGCGCGCGGACGTACGCGGCGGGCGCGTCGGCGGCCTCACCCACCGCCAGCCGCATCCGGCGCACCGGGAACGCGTTGGTCATCGCCGATGCCTCCAGGTCGACGTCCCACAGGCCGTCGAGCGCCGGGGCGGCCACGCCGTCGATCCTCCAGCCGCCGCGGCCGTCCGCCTCGAGCCGCCGCTCGTACTCCCCGCCCGCCGAGCGGCCCCACAGGTGGGCCCTGACGGTGCGCCAGTCGCGGTCCAGCTGGATGGCGTAGCGCGCGGCGAACGGCTCGCCCTCCTCCACCGCGGCCGTGTGGCCGTCGATCCTCAGACCCGACGGCGAAGGGCTGAAGAAGGCGACCTCGAAGGCCTCACGCGCATCGATGTGCCGCCATGCCGCCACGCTCGGGACACCGTCCACCGCGCCTCCTCCCGGCCGCCGTCCACCCGGTCCGGCGCGGGCCGGGTACGGGGCGGCATAGGATCGCCGCCGTGACGAACGACCGTCAAACCCGCAGGGCCGCCCAGCGGCGCCGCACCCGGCGCCAGCAGCGCGTGTTCCTCGCCCTGGTCGGCGTGATGATCCTGGCGGTCGCCCTGGCGGTCGCGTTCCGCGACGGCGGGGGCGGCGGCGGCCAGGCCACCGCGCAGGCGGCGGCGTCCGGCGGCGCCGGCGACGGGCAGCAGGCCGACGCCGCGGCCCCGCCCGCGCCCCCGGCCCAGCACGCGCAGCCCATCGACGTGACGTACGTCGGCGACACGGTCATGGGCAGCCTCCCGTACGGCCTGCCCGCCGATGGCGGCGCGTCGTTCTTCTCCCAGGTCGACGACCTGCTGGCGGGCGACATCGTGCTCGGCAACCTGGAGGGGACCCTCACCACCCGCGGCAGCTCCAAGTGCGGCGCCGGCAGCTCCAACTGCTACGCGTTCCGCACGCCGCCGTCGTACGCGCGGTGGCTGAAGGACGCCGGCTTCACCGTGATGAACCTGGCGAACAACCACGCCAACGACTACGGCCCGGTGGGCCTCAGCGACACCGTCGCCGCCCTGCGCCGCGTCGGCATCCGCAACACGGGCCGGCCCGGGACCCAGGCGACGGTGACCGCCGGCGGCCAGAAGGTGGCGATCCTGGGGTTCGCGTCGTACACGTGGTCCGACCCGCTGACCGACATCGCGAAGGCGCAGAGCCGGGTGCGGCAGGCGGCGCGGACCGCCCCGATCGTGATCGTGACGTTCCACGGCGGCGCCGAGGGCAGCGACAAGACCCACGTCCCGCAGGGCACCGAGACGTTCCTGGGCGAGAACCGCGGCGACCTGCGCCGCTTCACCCACGCGGTGATCGACGCGGGCGCCGACCTGGTGGTGGGCAGCGGCCCCCACGTGATGCGCGGGATGGAGGTCTACAAGGGCCGCCTGATCGCGTACTCGATGGGCAACTTCGCCGGCTACGCCGTCTTCTCGCTCGGCGGCGTGCTCTCCACGAGCGGTGTGCTCCAGGTGACCCTCAACCCGGACGGCTCGTTCAAGAGCGGGCGCCTGCGGCCCACCCAGCTCGTCGGCGAGGGCACCCCGGCGCCGGGCGGGAGCGGCGTCTCGCTCGTCCGCTCCCTGTCCCAGCAGGACTTCGGCGCGCGCGCGCCGCGCATCGGCGCGAACGGCGCGATCCGCGCCCGGAGCTAGGCGCCCCGTGCGGCTCCGCGGCCTGGATCACGTCGTGCTGACGGTCCGGGACGCCGACCGGACCGTTGCGTTCTACGAGGCCCTCGGCGCCACGGAGGTCCGGTTCGGCGAGGGGCGGCGCGCCCTGGAGGTCGGGGCCCAGCGCATCAACCTCCACGTCGCCGGGGCGGAGTTCAGCCCGCACGCGCGTGCCCCGGCGCCGGGGACGGGCGATCTGTGCCTCCTGCTCGACGGGTCGGTGGACGATGCGATCGCCGATCTGGCGGCCACGGGCATCCCCGTCGAGGTGGGCCCGGTCCCCCGGACCGGGGCGGCCGGGCCCCTGCGGTCGGTCTACGTCCGCGACCCGGACGGCAACCTGGTCGAGCTGGCGGAGGTCCACCGCTAGACGGCCCGCATCCGGTTGTTCCTCGCGTTGTGCTCGAGCTCGGCCAGCCCGAGTCGCTCGAGCACCGGCGGCACGTAGTTGCCGAAGCGGCCGCGGAAGCCCTTCTTCAGGCCGTACCAGCCCCCCACCGGGTTGCCGCCGTCGCGGGCCCACGCCTCGACCGTGCCGTCCTTGGCGGGCTTGCCCTCGTCGGCGCTGCCCAGCGGCACCCAGTCCCCGGCGGCGGCGAGCATCCCGCGGAGGTCGTCGATGGCCCGCAGGTGGTACCGCAGCTGCGTCGAGCCCACCTGGACCACGAGGGCCGGCGGGTCCGCGTCCTCCTCGCGCCAGGCCGTGTACTCGGAACCGCCGCTCGGGGTGGCGAGCACCCAGGGGTCGTCCTTCACACCATTGCCGTCGGGCACGCCGTCCTCCTCGCTCGTTCGCCGTGTCAGGCCGCGCACGCGGCCAAGAGGTGCGGGATCAGGCCGCCCCACCCGCGGGTGTTGGCGTCGCGCCACGCCGGGCCCTCGTCGCCGAGGCGCTCCCATCCGGTGTGGACGATGTCGATCCTGCTGGCGTCCGCGGCCACCGGGACGAACCGGACCTCGACGTCCGTCGCCTCGTCCGGGGTGCGCCGGATGTGCCAGCGGTACGCGATGCGTGCCGGCGGCTCCCAGACCGTGATCCGCCCCCAGTCGATCTCCTCACCGCCGGGCGTGCGCTCATAGATCCGTCCGCCCGCGCGCGGCTCCAGGACGACCTCGGCGCCGGGGTCGCCCGACACCGTGTGCCCGCGGGGCCACCAGACGCCGAAGCGCTCGGTCCAGGTCGCGAACGCGTGCTCGGCGGAGCAGGCCAGGTCCTGGCTGATGTTGAGCGGCTCGATCACCCCTGCCGGGCGGGCGCCGTGTTCTCCGCGACGAACCGGAAGCGCCCGAGGGCCTCGCCCCACACCTGCCGCAGGTACTCCTCGACCGCCGCGGCACCCTGCTCGTCGAGGCGGTGGACGCGGCGGGTCCCCGCGCGCTCCTCGACCACCAGCCGGGCCTCCCGCAGCAGCCGGAGGTGGCGCGACACGGCGGGCCGGCTGATCGGCAGCTCGGCGGCGAGGTCGCCCACGGTCCGCGGGCCGGCGGCCAGGATCTCCACGATCCGGCGCCGGTTCGGGTCGCCCAGGGCGGCGAACGGATCCCCCGGCCGCCGCTGCGACGCCGCACCGCCCATCCCACCTCCGCCGACATCGGTAACCGGATGGTTACCGTACATCGGCGGAGGCGACGCGCGCCAGCGCGCTCAGGGCGGGAGGAGGGCGGAGGGCGGACGCCCGGCCCGAGCAGTCCGGCCGCCGCCGGAAGCCGCCGCCCCCGGCGTCCCCGGGGGTGCGATTGAGACCCCAGGGTCTCAATCGCAAACCGGGGGAGCCGAGTGAACGACAGCGCCGCGCCGGCGATCAGGTGGCCACGAGCCGGCAGAGGCGAAACCGCTCTATGAAGGGTGGGGCGTCGGCGCGACGCGACGGATCCGAGCGTCCCGGCGCCCTCGTTCAAAATGAACCTCGGGGGCACGGCCGAATGAACGACACGCGATCGGAGGGGCGGAAGGACGGCGGAGCGGCGGAGGCGGGACCGCGACGACACCCGGGATATGGGGGTGCCGCCGCTGGTCGCCAGGGGGCCCGCACCGGCCCCGGAGGGAAGGGCTCCGGGGCCGGGGGCCTGGGCGGGCGCCGTGCCGGGGCGCCCGCGCTCGAGGCGCGTTACGCGCCCATGCGGATCGGGTGGTTCGCGCGCGCGGTGCCGCTCGCGTCGTAGCGGGCCTTGATCTCCTGGAGGCGGGTGTACGCGTCGGCCGAGTAGGCCGTCCGGGTGTCCGTGGTCGACTCCGCGAAGTTCAGGTAGCTGCGCCCCCGGCTCCAGGGCTGGAGGGCCCCGACGATCCGGTCCACGTCCGCCTGGAGCTGGACCATGACCTCGGGCGTGAACGGGATGCCGACGGCGAACATCGCGTAGCTCGCGTCGATGTGCGACAGCGCGCCGTTGTCCGGGAGCGGCCGCGCGAGGGCCCCGCCGAGGTGCCGGATCTCGGCCGACAGCACCGTCTCGTTCGAGCCGGGGCCGGCGGTGGCGACGAACGCCCGCACGGTCTCGGGGGTCAGGCTGTCGAGGAGGGTGTGCCCGCCGTGTCCTGGGGTGCGGCCCTCGGGGTCCTGGTGCAGACGCACCAGGCCCTGCGGCGGAACCTGGGCGAACGTGTCGGCGATCGGGCCGAGCGCCCGGAGCGGCGCCACCAGGGCGGCGCCGTCCTCCTCGGAGCCCGCGAACGCGGCCTCCACGACCACGATCCTGGCGCCGCGGAACTGCGGCGGGATCGGCTCCATGTCGGGCAGCTGCAGGATCCGGCCGACGGAGGTCACCTCGTCCGGGGCGGTCTGCGTCCAGGCGGACCAGGCGTTCAGGACCTCCTCCGAGCGCTCCCACGGAAAGATGAGCCAGCCGGCGTACGCGCTCTCCAGCGGGTACATGCGGAACTCGAGGGCGGTCACCACGCCGAAGTTGCCGCCGCCGCCCCGCACCGCCCAGAACAGGTCGGGGTGGTTGTCGGCGTCGGCGCGGATGAACTCGCCGTCCATCGTCACCAGCTCCACGGCGGTCAGCGAGTTGGTCGCCAGGCCGTGGAGGCGGGCCAGCCAGCCCATGCCGCCGCCCAGCGAGTAGCCGGCCACGCCGACGTCGGGCGACGAGCCGTGCAGCACCGCCATGCCGTGCGGGGCGGCGGCGTCCACCACCTGCTCCCACAGCACGCCGCCGCCGGCGCGGGCGACACCGCGCTCCAGGTCGATCGAGACCTCGTCCAGGCCGGCGGTCTTCAGGAGCATCGTGCCGGAGAGGTCGCCCATCGGCGCGGCGTTGTGGCCGGTGCTCTGGGGGGCGACGCGCATCCCGAAGGCGCGGGCCCAGGCGATCGCCTCGACCACGTCCTCCACGGAGGTGGGCTGGGCGACGGCGGACGGCGTCTGGTCGACGGCGGCGTTCCAGGCCTCGCGGGCCTCGTCCCAGCCGTCGTCGCCGGGCAGCACGACGGACGCGGGCACGGTGCGGACAGACATCGTGGTCATGAGGGCTCCTTCGGGGTCAGGACGGCGGGCGGGGTCGTCTCCCCCGCCTCGCCCGGAGGTGTCAGGAGGTCGTCGATGGCCCCGATCAGGCCGAGCCGCCCGGCGAACTCGCGCCGGATGCCGGACTCTGCGGTCACCGATCCGTGGAGGCACTCACGGTCGAGCCAGAGCCGGAGGACCAGGGTGTGCGACGTGCGCTCGTTCATTGCGGCCAGGTTCGCCGCTCGCCGGCGCCCCGCCATCGTGGGTCGACCCCGAACCCGACCCCAGTGTTGGGGTCCCGGGGGACCTAGGGGGTCCCCGCCACCCCCGCATCCCCCGGCCTCAGGGGATATCCGACCGGCGCGGTGCGCCCGGCGACCCCAACCACAAGCACCGCTGGGCCGTCCGCCGCCCGCGCCCACAGGTCGTCGAGCGCCGCCGGGAGCGCCGCCGGGTCGTCGACGCGGGCGGTGTCGGCCCCGAAGCCGGCGCAGATCCCGGCGACGTCCAGACGGGGGGCGTCCAGGCGGAGGCCCGGCCAGTCGCCCTCGGGCCGGCCGGTCATGCCCTCCAGCCCGGCGCGCAGGATCTCGTAGCCGCCGTTGTCCGCCACCACCAGCGCCAGCGGGAGCCGCTCGCGGGCCGCCGTCCACAGCGCGTGCACCCCGAACAGCAGGCTCCCGTCGCCCTGCAGGGCCATCACGCGGCGCCCCCGGTCCGCCAGCGCCGCGCCCACGGCGGCCGGCAGCCCCCACCCCAGCGCGCTGCCGCGGTGCGCGAGCCACGTGCCGGTCCGCCGCGGCGGCACGACCGCGCGCAGCGCCCGCCCGGAGGTGAGCGCCTCGTCCACCACCAGGTCGTCCGGGCCCACGGCGCCGGCGACCGCGGTCGCGAACGCGGCGGGCGTGACGGCCCCGTCCCCCTCCTCGCCGGCGCCGGCGGCCACGCCGGCGCGCGCCGCCGCGCGGGCCTTCGCGGTGCCGCGCTCGGCCTCGCCGCGGCGGGCCGCCCACTCGGGGTCGGCCGGTGCCAGCCGCGCCAGCAGGCCGTCGAGGGCGGCCGCGACGTCGCCGGGCACCCCCACTGCGGGAGCGTGGATCTTCCCGATCTCGGCCGGGTCGGCCTCCAGGTGCACGAGCCGCGTCCCCTCCGGCACCATCGGCCCCTCGCTGTGCCCGAACAGCCGGAACGCCGGCCCGCCGGCCACCAGCACGACGTCGAACGGGGCGAGCGCCGCGGCGATGTCGCGGGCGAACGGCGGCAGCGGCCCGCGCCACAGGGGGTGGTCGGTCGGGAGGGTCGCGAGCGCCCCCATCGGTTCCCCGAGCACCGGCGCCCCGAGGAGCGCGGCCAGCGCGGCGACCCCCGGGACGGCGCCCATCTGGGCCGCCCCGTCGCCCGCGACCAGCGCCGGCGCGCGGGCGCCGCGCAGGAGGGCGGCGGCCGCGTCCAGGGCGGCGGCGTCCGGCGCGGGCGGAGCGGGCGGGGCCTCCGGGACGTGGGGCGCGGGGGCCGCGGCCACCTGCACGTCCAGGGGGATGCTCAGCACCACCGGCCCCCGCGGGTGGGTCATCGCGGCGGCGACGGCGCGGCCGAACGCCTCCGGGAGCTCCTCCGCCGCGCGCACCTCACACGCCCACTTGGCCACCGGCGCGGCCATCCCCACCAGCTCGCCGCCCAGGAACGGATCCCCCGGCAGCATCGACTGCCACTGCTGCCCCACCGTCACCAGCACCGGCACACGGCCGCGCGCCGCGTTCAGGATCCCCGACATGGCGTTCGCCAGCCCGGGCTGGACGTGGACGTTCGCCACGGCCAGGCCGCCCGTGGCCTGCGCCCACCCGTCGGCCATCCCGATGACCGCGGCCTCGTGGAGCCCGAGGACGTAGCGGACGGCGTCCTGCCGGCCCAGGGCGTCGGTGATCGGCAGCTCGGTGGACCCGGGGTTGCCGAACAGCACCGGGACCCCCTCGGCGGCGACCGCCGCCAGGAGCCAGTCGGACCCGTCGCGGTCAGGCAAGCGGAGCCATGGTGAGCCCCGCGTCGCGGAGCTGCTCCCAGTAGAGCTCGGCCTGCTCGCGCGGGCCGCTCCACACGCGCGCCTGCCCGGCGGTGTGGATCTTGTCCGCCAGCACCAACCCCGCCTCGTAGTTCACGCCCGGGATGAAGCGCGCCAGCGTGCGGGCGACGTGGTCGAACGTGTTGTGGTCGTCGTTCAGGACGATCACGTGGCACGGCTCGCCGTGGCCGGAGCCGGGGCCCGAGCGTTCCGTGATCGGCCGGACGGGCGTCTGGGTGCCCACGGCGGGAGGATATCCCCGGCGCGGGCCGGGTCCCAGCGGGTGCTAGGTGAGGCGGACCAGGCCGGCGTAGCCGCCCGGGGCGTAGCTGCGGGCGTTCACCTTGTCGCTGGAGTTGCCCTCGACGGTGTCGATGCCGCCGTCCGGCCGCACGCCGGTCACGACGCCGATGTGGTCGAGCACCCCGTCGCCGCCGCGGTCGAAGACCACCAGGTCGCCCACCTGCGGCGCGCCGCTCCCGGCCGGGATGTACCGGCCCTGGCTCTCGGCCCACTGCTTGACCGTGGGGACGTAGCCGATGCCCTGGCCGCTCGGGCCCACCCCTGTCTCTTATACACATCTAGATGTGTATAAGAGACAGCTGCTTGACCGTGGGGACGTAGCCGATGCCCTGGCCGCTCGGGCCCACCGGCACGCCCGCCTGCTGCGCGACCCAGGACGTGAAGTAGGCGCACCACGGGCCCACGCCGGACCCCGTCGTCGCCGTCCGGTACTGGGCGATCCGGGGGGCGTCGTTCGAGCCGGGCGGCTGCTCCGCCACGCCCAGCTCGGCGGTGGCGATCGCGGCGATCTTCTGACCGGTGCCGGCGTTCCCCGCGAGGGCGGCGGGGTCGATCGACGACGCCTGCTGCGCGCCGGTCGCGTCACTCAGCGCCGAGCCGAGCTGCGTCGCGAAGTCATCAGCCGTCGCGGCGGTGGTGCCGGCCGTCTGGGCGGGTTGGAGCGGCGCGGTGATCTCGCGCACGCGCGCGACGGCCTGCTGGTATCCCGCGAGGGGCGTGGTGTCGATGGTCACGGGGCGATCCCCGACCCATCGGCGCCGCGCGGGGGTCGCTTGAGCGCCGCGCCCCCGCCTCCGCGCAGCGGCTCACCCGGGCGATCGAGGGCACGGATTGTGACCACACGGTGAAACCGCGCGCAGGCTCTTGAAACCTTTGTATCGCGGAGGTTCCCTTCCGCCGATGGCCGAGGACCTGATCCTGATCGTCGTGGTGGTGACGGCGCTCGCGTTCGACTTCACCAACGGCTTCCACGACACCGGGAACGCCACCGCCTCGTCCATCGCCACCGGCGCGCTCAAGCCGAAGATCGCGGTCGGGCTCGCCGCGCTGTTGAACGTGGTGGGCGCCTTCCTCTCGCTCGAGGTGGCGAAGACCATCGCGAGCGGGATCGTCGACGCCGGGGCGATCACGCTGACCGTCGTCTTCGCCGGTCTGGTGGGCGCGATCGCGTGGAACGTGATCACCTGGCTCATGGGGCTGCCGTCCAGCTCGTCCCACGCGCTGATCGGCGGCGTGGTGGGCGCCACGCTCGCCGCGGCGGGGACCGCGGCCGTGAACGGCACCGCCCTGGTGCAGAAGGTCATCGTCCCCGCCGTGCTCGCGCCGGTCATCGCGGGCGGCGTCGCGATCATGGCCGTGCAGCTGGCGCGACGGCTCCACGCCAAGGCCTCCGCCGCAGAGGGCGATCGCGGCTTCCGGCGCGGCCAGATCGCGTCGGCCTCGCTCATCTCGCTGGCGCATGGCACGAACGACGCGCAGAAGACGATGGGCATCATCACGCTCGCGCTCGTCGCCCACGGGACGATCGGCGCCGACGCCGGCGTGCCGCCCTGGGTCGTCATCTCCGCCGCGATCGCGATCGGCGCCGGGACCTACTGCGGGGGCTGGCGGATCATCCGCACGATGGGCGCCCGGCTGACGGACATCACGCCGCACCAGGGCTTCTCGTCCGACTCGTCCGCCGCGGCCGTGATCCTGACGTCGTCGCACTTCGGCTTCCCGCTCTCGACGACGCACGTCGCCACCGGCGCGATCCTCGGCGCCGGCGTGGGCGCGCGGAAGAGGGTCCAGTGGTCCGTCGCCCGCCGGATGGTCGCCGCGTGGATCATCACCCTCCCCGCCGCCGGGCTCGTGGGTGCCGCGATGTACGGCGTGGCCGAGGGGATCGGCGGCAACGCCGGTGTCGTGGCCGTCGCGACCATCGCGATCGTGAGCGGCGTCGCCGCGTGGCTCGTCTCCCGCCGCGACCCGGTGACTGCGGAGAACGTGACCGACGTCCCGCCGGTCGCGATCGTGACGCCGGAGCCGGCCCCGATCAGCGAGCGCCAGCCCGTCGCGGGCGCGGGGGCCGGGGCGTGAGCGACTACATCGACCTCGACGCCCTCTGGCGCGTCGCGGTGCTGAGCGCCACGTTCGGCGTCGGCGTGGTCGGCCTCTACGCGCTCGGGCTGCGGGCGCTCGCCACCGGCGAGGCGGGGGCGGCGGCGGGCCGCGGGCGCCGCGCTGTCGCATGGGGGTGCTTCGTCCTGTGCGCCGTCGTCGTGCTGCTCGGCATCAAGGTGATGCTCGACAAGTAGGTCGCGCCGCGTGGCGGCGGAGGCGTCGCGGGAGATATCTCGGGGTACGATGTATCTCGGCCTCACGCCGAGGAGCACCCGATCCCCCGCCTCCCAACCCGCCCCGCGCCGACCAGCCCGCTCGCGGACTTCGGAACCACGCCGGACCTCTGGCGGATGGTCGCGCTCGCCGTGCCCGTCGGCGCGGCCGCGGCGGTCGTCGCGCTGCTGCTGCTGAAGGGGATCGGGCTCCTCACCAACCTCCTCTACCACGGCCGGATCAGCGCGGCGCTGAGCTCCCCCGCCGGCAACGGCCTCGGGGCATGGGCCCTGCTCATCCCGGTGGCCGGGGGGCTGGTTGTGGGGCTCATGGCCCGCTTCGGCTCGGAGGGCATCCGCGGCCACGGCATCCCCGAGGCGATGGAGAACATCCTGGTACGGGGCAGCCGCGTCAGCCCCCGTCTCGCGGTGCTCAAGCCCGTGTCGAGCGTCATCAGCATCGGCACCGGGGGCCCCTTCGGCGCAGAGGGCCCGATCATCCTCACCGGCGGCGCGGTCGGCTCGCTCGTCGCGCAGTTCTTCCACTTCACCGCGTCCGAGCGCAAGACGCTGCTGGTGGCGGGCGCGGCGGGCGGCATGAGCGGCGTGTTCGCCACGCCGGTCGCCGCGACGCTGCTGGCCGTCGAGCTGCTGCTGTTCGAGTGGAAGCCGCGCTCGATGGTGCCCGGCGCCACCGCGGCCGCCGTCGCGGCGGCGGTCAGGATGCGCTTCTCCGACGCCGGCCTGCTCTCGCCCGCCCCCCTGTTCCCGGTGCCCCCGCACCCGATCCTCGACGAGCGCGGGCTCGCCTCGGCGCTCGTCATCGGCCTCGCCTGCGGCCTGCTGGCGTGGGTCCTGACGGGCGCCGTCTACGGGGCCGAGGACGCGTTCGGGCGCCTCCCCATCCACTGGGCGTGGTGGCCGGCGATCGGCGGCGTGGTGGTGGGCGTCGGCGGCCTCATCGACCAGCGCGCCCTGGGCGTGGGCTACGACACGCTCTCCGACGAGCTCGCCGGGCGCCTGGCCGCCTCGGCGCTCATCACGCTCGTGCTCGTGAAGCTGGTGATCTGGTCGATCGCGCTCGGGTCGGGCACCAGCGGGGGCGTGCTCGCCCCGCTGCTCATCATGGGCGCCGGCCTGGGCGGGGTGATGAGCCCCGTGCTCGCGGGGGCCGGGACCGGCACGTGGTGCGTGCTGGGCATGGCGGCGGCGCTCGCGGGGGTCATGCGCTCGCCGTTCACCGCGATCGTGTTCGCGTTCGAGCTGACCCACGACGCCAACCTGCTGCTGCCGCTGCTCATCGCCGCGACCGCGGCGCACGCGTTGAGCGTGCTGGTGCTGCGCCGCTCGATCCTGACCGAGAAGGTCGCCCGCCGGAACGTCCACATCACGCGGGAGTACTCGGTGGACCCGCTGGAGGCGCTCCGGGCGCGCGACGTGATGCAGACGGAGGTCTCCACGCTGCCGCCGGACGCGGGCGTCGCGGAGGTGCGCGACGCGGTGACCGGGTCGCCGCACCCCGGCGACGCGTGGCTCTACCCGGTCATGGGTGCGGACGGGCGCATGCGGGGCGTCGTGGCGTGGAGCGATGTCGTTACCGCCCCGGACGACGCGTGCATCGGCGACCTCGTGCGCACGAGGCCCGTCGTCGCCGGGCCCGACGAGACCCTGCGGCAGGTGGCCGACCGGATGGCGGCCGGCCGCGTGGGGGTGATGCCGGTCGTCGACCCGGCCGACTCCGGCGTGCTGCTCGGGCTGATCGCGCGCTCCGATCTGTTCCGCGCCCACGTCCGCACGGTCGAGGAGGAACGCCATCGCGAACGGGTCCTGCGGGTGAGGGTGCTCCGGGCGGGCGAGCGGGTGAGGGGCTCGGCGACCGGGGGCGGCGGCACCACCGACCGGTGACCCGCTGACCCGCGGTTCTGGCGATTCTGGCGCTTCAGCGGGCCGGGTCGAGTTTCCCGACGGGGACCGGGGGCCACTCATGGTGCTCATCCGGACCACAGGAGGTTCCCATGTTGTGGACCATCATCGTCATCATCGTCGTCGTGCTCGCCGTGATCGGCCTGCTCAGCATCCTGCGCGGCCGCCGCGCGTAACCCGGAGGCGGTCCGGCACGGAGGCCGGCCGCCCGGGGGCGGGGTTACCATCGGTGGGTGGCCCTGACCGCCCCGACGGAGCCGAGCGCGGCCCTCGCCCCCTTTCATCCGCTGGTGCGCGACTGGTTCATGCGCGCGTTCGCGGAGCCCACGCGGGCGCAGCAGGAGGGCTGGCCGCCGATCGCCCGCGGCGACAACACGCTGATCCTGGCGCCGACCGGGTCCGGCAAGACGCTCGCCGCGTTCCTTTGGGCCCTGAACGGCATCGTGGCCGACAAGCTCGCGGGGCGGGAGCCGGCACGGCTGCTCTACCTGTCCCCGCTGAAGGCGCTCAACTACGACGTCGAGCGCAACCTCAGCGGGCCGCTCGCGGGGATCGCCGCCAACGCGGAGCTGGCGGGGCTGGAGGCGCCCGAGGTGACCGTCGCCGTCCGCACGGGCGACACGCCCCAGAAGGAGCGCCAGCGGATGCTCCGGACGCCGCCGGACATCCTCATCACCACTCCGGAGAGCCTGTACCTGCTGCTCACCTCGCGGGGGCGGGACATCCTGGCCGGCATCCGCTCGGTGATCGTGGACGAGATCCACGCCGTCGCCGCCACGAAGCGCGGCGCGCACCTGGCGCTGTCGCTGGAGCGCCTGGAGCGGGTGGTCACAGACGACGGCGGCGCCCTGCAGCGCATCGGGCTGTCGGCCACCCAGCGCCCTCTCGGCGAGGTGGCCCGCTTCCTGGGCGGCCAGGACGCCGACGGCCGGCCGCGCCCCGTGCAGATCGTGGACGCCGGCTCCGCCAAGGAGCTCGACCTGGAGGTGATCGTCCCGGTCGAGGACATGCGCGAGCTGGGCCAGCCGCTCGAGCCCGGCACCGAGGATCCGATCGCCGTGCCGGGGTCGGAGGGCCGCCGCCGCTCGATCTGGCCGGCGATGTACCCCGCGCTGCTGGAGCTGGTGAAGGCCCACCGCTCGACGCTCGTGTTCGTCAACAACCGGCGGCTGGCGGAGCGGCTGGCGCTGCGCCTCAACGAGCTGGCCGAGGAGGAGGTGGCGCGCGCCCACCACGGGTCGCTGGCCCGCGAGCAGCGCGTGCTGATCGAAGAGGAGCTCAAGGCGGGCCGCCTGCCATGCCTGGTCGCGACGAGCAGCCTGGAGCTGGGGATCGACATGGGCGCCGTCGACCTGGTGGTGCAGGTGGAGAGCCCCCGCAGCGTGGCGCGCGGCATGCAGCGCATCGGCCGCGCCGGGCACCAGGTGGGCGCGCCGAGCCGCGGCCGGGTGTTCCCGAAGTACCGGGGCGACCTGCTCGAGTGCGCCGCCGTGGTGGAGCGGATGCGCCGCGGGGCGATCGAGGAGACGCGCGTCCCCCGCCTGCCGCTCGACGTGCTGGCCCAGCAGCTCGTGGCGACCTGCGCCGACGGCAGCTGGACGGTGGACGAGCTGGAGGCGCTCGTGAAGGGCGCGTACCCGTTCGCGGAGCTGTCGCGCGAGCAGCTGGAGGGCGTGCTCGACATGCTCGCCGGCCGCTACCCCTCGGACGAGTTCGCCGAGCTGCGCCCCCGCGTGGTGTGGGACCGCACCGCAGGGACCGTCCGCGGCCGCGACGGCGCGCGCGCGCTGGCCGTCCAGAATGCGGGGACGATCCCCGACCGCGGCCTCTACGCCGTGGTGCTGCCCGACGGCGCGCGGGTGGGCGAGCTGGACGAGGAGATGGTCTACGAGTCGCGCCCCGGCGAGACGTTCGTGCTCGGCGCGTCCACGTGGCGGATCGAGGAGATCACCCGCGACCGCGTGATCGTGACCCCGGCGCCCGGCGCCCCCGGAGCGGTGCCGTTCTGGAAGGGCGAGGGCGTGGGCCGCCCGTTCGAGCTCGGCGAGGCCGTCGGCCGGCTCGCCCGCGAGCTGGTGACGGCGGGGCCCGAGAAGGCGTCGGCGCGGCTCCGCGACGAGAGCGCCTTCGACCGCCGCGCCGCCACGAACCTGGTCGCGTACCTGGAGGACCAGGCCGCCGCGACCGGCACCGTCCCGAGCGACCGCGCGATCGTGGTGGAGCGGTTCCGCGACGAGATCGGCGACTGGCGCCTGTGCGTGCTCACGCCGTTCGGCGCGCGCGTCCATGCGCCGTGGGCGCTGGCGCTGGGGGCGAAGATCCGCGCCGAGACGGGGCAGGAGGCCCACGTCATCTGGGGCGACGACGGCATCGCGCTCCACCTCCCCGACGCCGACCTGGCGCCGTCGGCCGACGTCGCGCTGATCCCGCCGGACGAGCTGGACGACCTGGTGCTCGGCGAGCTCGGCGGCACCGCCCTGTTCGGCGCGCGCTTCCGCGAGAACGCGGGCCGCGCCCTGCTCATCCCCCGCCGCCGCCCCGGCCAGCGGACCCCGCTGTGGCAGCAGCGCCTGAAGGCGTCGTCGCTGCTCCAGGTGGCGCGGAACTACGGCAGCTTCCCGGTGATCCTGGAGACCTACCGGGAGTGCCTCAACGACTGGTTCGACCTCCCGGCGCTGCGCGGGGTCCTCACCCGGATCGGCTCGCGCGAGCTGGCGGTGGTTGAGGTCGAGACGCAGACGGCGTCGCCGTTCGCCGGGTCGCTGCTGTTCGAGTACGTCGCGTCCTACATGTACGAGGACGACACGCCCGCCGCGGAGCGCCGCGCGCAGGCGCTGTCGCTCAACCGCGACCTGCTGCGCGAGCTGCTGGGCCAGGAGGAGCTGCGCGACCTCATCGACCCGGACGCCCTGGCGCAGATCGAGGCCGACCTCCAGGGGATGTCGGAGCGCGCACGCGCGCGCAGCGCCGACGGCCTGCACGACCTGCTGCGGCGGGTCGGGGACCTGACGATGGACGAGGTCGCGCTCCGCGTCGCCGAGCCGGGCGGGGCCGCCGCCATGGTCGACGCCCTCGTCGCCGAGCGGCGCGCCGTGCGGGTGCGGGTGGGCGGCGAGGAGCGCGTGATCGCCGCCGAGGACGCCGGGCGCTACCGCGACGCGCTCGGGGTCATGACGCCCGCCGGCCTGCCCGACGCCTTCCTGGAGCCGGTCCCGGACGCGCTGCGGAGCCTCGTGGCGCGCTACGCCCGCACCCGCGGGCCGTTCCACACCGCCGATCCGTCGGGGCGCTACGACCTGCCGGCGGGGGCGCTGGAGCCGGTGCTCGGGGGGCTCGAGACCGACGGCACGCTGGTGCGCGGGGAGCTGCGCCCCGGCGGGTCGGGGCGGGAGTGGTGCGACGCCGAGGTGGTGCGGCGGCTGCGCCGCGCGAGCCTGGCGGCGCTGCGGAAGGAGATCGAGCCCGCCGACCCGCGCGCCCTGGGGCGGTTCCTGCCCGACTGGCAGCGCATCGACCGGCCGGGCGGCGCGCGCGGCACCGACGCGCTGCGCGAGGTCCTGGCCGGCCTCCAGGGCCTGGCGCTGCCGCCCGCCCAGTGGGAGGCGGAGGTGCTGCCGCGGCGGCTGGCCGACTACGGCCCGGCGCGCCTGGACGAGCTGGCCGCGCGCGGCGAGATCGTGTGGGTGGGCGCGGGCGCCGGGGGCGTCGGCGGCGGCCGGGTCGCGATCTTCTTCCGCGAGGACGCGCCGCTCGTCGGCCCGCCGCCCGCCGACCCGCCGCCCGAGGGTCCGGTGGCGGAGGCGCTCCGCGACGCCCTCGCGGGCGGGGCGAGCTTCTGGGACGACCTGCTGGTCGCCGCCGGCGCGCCGCGGGAGGACGTGTTCACCGCGCTGTGGGCGCTCGTGTGGGCGGGGGAGGTCACCAACGACCTGTGGCTGCCGCTGCGCGCGCCGCGGCGCCTGCCGGCCCTGACGCGGCCGAGCGCGGGCGGCGTCCGCCGGCGCCGGCCGGGGGGCGGCCGCGGCGCCCCCTCGGCGGTGGCGGGCCGCTGGTCGCTGGCCGAGCGCCTGTTCCGGGACGCCCCCGGGGCCGACGACCGCCGCCGGATCCTGGCCGAGCTGCTGGTGGAGCGCCACGGCGTGCTGACCCGGTCCGCCGTGCTGTCGGAGGGCGTCCCCGGCGGCTACGCCGCCGTCTACCCGGCGCTGACCGACCTCGAGACCCTCGGGACCGTGCGCCGCGGCTACTTCGTCGAGGGTCTCGGCGGCGCCCAGTTCGCGATGCCGGGCGCGGTCGAGCGCCTGCGCGACCTCCGCGACGCCCCGACCGACGGCGACCCCCACGTGCTCGTGCTGGGCGCCGCCGACCCCGCCCAGCCGTACGGCGCCGCCGCCCCGTGGCCGAAGCGGGAGGGCGCCGCCCGCTCCCCGTCGCGCGCCTTCGGGGCCCAGGTGGTCCTGGTGGACGGCGCGCCGGCGCTCTACCTGGAGCGCGGCGGGAGGAGCCTGCTCACGTTCGAGGGCCTGGAGGACGGCCGCCTTGAGCTGGCCGTGCGGGCCCTGGCCGACTGGATCCTGGCCGACCGCAAGCGGCGGGCGGGGATCGAGCGCGTCGACGGCGAGCCCGTCTTCGGGTCCCCCCTCGAGCCGCTCCTGACGGCAGCCGGCTTCCGCACCGACCTACGCGGGATGGTCCTCCGGGCCTGACCCGATAGCGTGCCGCGCGTGTCACGGATCGCGCGTACGGCGGTCCTCGCCGTCATCCTCGCGGCCCTCGCGGCGGCGCCGGCGAGCGCGGCGAGCTGGCGGACCGTCTCGGGCCTGATCCCGGGGACGGCGACGGACGCGTCCATCGACGGCCCGCGCGTGCTGGTGACCTCCCTGACCAACGGGCGCCGCGTCGAGCTCTCGACGATCGCGAACGACCGCCTCGCGCGTCGCCAGACCCTGACCACCGCCGGCCGCGCCGGGACCGTCCGGTACCTCCAGGTCGCGAGGCTGCGCGGCGGGCGCGCGCTGGTGGTCTGGCAGGAGCCGGGGGCGGTGCGGGCGTCGCTGCGGCCGTCGGCGGGCGCACGCTTCTCGCCCGCCGTCACGGTGTCGCGGCACCCGGGCGCGGCGACCGGCGCGGCGATCGGTCCCGTCCTGACGGTGACACCGTCGGGCGAGGCCGTCGTCGCGTGGCTGGGCGGCCCGGCGGGCGGGCGCCTGGGGATCCAGGTGGCGACGCTCGCACCCGGGGCATCGATGTGGTCGAGGCCGGTCGAGGTGTCCGACGACGGCTTCGTCCAGTTCGGCGGGCCGGGCGTGTCCGCCCCCCTGCCGGTCGCGGCCACGGCCGACCCGGCGGGCGGTGTCGCCGTCGCGTGGGGCCAGCTGCCCGCGGTCACCCCCTCCCGGCCGGCGTTGGACGTCATGGCCGCCGTACGGACGCCTGGCGGCGCATGGTCTGCGCCGGTCCGATTGGGCACCGGGGGCTTCGGGCTCACCGTCGCCGCCCCCGCCCCGGGGGACCTCGTCGCCGCCTGGGCCGACGGCGCGTGCGCGAACGCCGCGTCATTACGTGGCTCTGCCGTGGAGACCGTCCAGGTGGCATGCCGCGCCGGCTCGCTCGCCGGGAATGTCGGCGTGGTGCGGACGACATCGAACGAGGTCGTGATCGCAGCGGAGTTCGTGCCGCAGCCGAACCCCACCTCCAGCACGGTGGAGGTGGCCGCCCGTGACACCAGCGGCCGGTGGGGGCCCTCGCGCCTCGCAATCGCGCGCGTCGGCGTTGTGGCGGACCCCGTCCAGGCGACCGGAGGCCGCACCGCCGTCCCGGCGGCGGTGGCCCGGGGCACCCAGTTCGACCGGGTGCGCGTCGCCGTGATCGGTGCAGACGGGACGGTCCTGCGCCGCATCGCAGGCCCCGCCCGCCCCACGCCCCCGAGGAACACGAGCGTCCGGATCCTCCCCCTGGGCCCGGGCGCGCGCGTCGCGATGCTCCTGACCCGCGCCCCGACGATCGCCTCGGAGCGCGCGAGCATCCTGATGCTCGGCTAGAGGTACCCCGCGAGCGCCCGGCGGGCCTGCCCGGCGTAGCCCCCGCCGAACAGCACGACGTGGACCAGCAGCGGGTAGAGCTGCCACAGGTCCACCCGCTCCGCGTGGCCGGGGGCGAGCGGGAACGCCTCGCCGTAGGCGGCGAATGCGGCGGCCGGGAAGCCGCCGAACAGGCGCATCATCGCCAGGTCCACCTCCCGATGGCCGCCGTGGACGGCGGGGTCGACCACGGCGGGGCCCCCCTCGGCGCCCAGGATCGCGTTGCCGCCCCACAGGTCGCCGTGCAGGCGGGCGGGCGGCTCCGGCGGCCCGGCCACGTCGGGCAGGCGGTCGCGCAGGCGCTCCAGGTCCGCAAGGAACCGGGCGTCGAGCGTGCCGGCGGCGACGGCGGCCTCGGCCATCGGGATCAGCCGGCGCTCGGCGTAGAACTCCGGCCACCCGCCGGGGACCGGGTCGTTGCGCTGCGGGAGGGGGCCGATGAAGTTGCCGCGGTCCCACCCGAAGACCGGCGCACCCGCCCGGTGCAGGCCCGCCAGGCCGCGGCCGAACGCCTCCGGGTCGGGCGGCCCGGGGGCGATCCACTCGAGCGCCAGGAACCGCGGGCCGTCGTCGCCGTCCGCGACCGCGAGCACCTCCGGCGTCCGCAGCGCCCCCGCCTCGGCCAGCCAGGCGAGGCCGTCGGCCTCGGCGCGGAACACGCCGGGCGGCGCGTCCGGATGGTGCTTCACGAACGCGGCGCGGCCGTCGGCCAGGGTGAGCCGCAGCGCGCGGTTGATCGAGCCGCCGTGCACCGCCCGCGCGTCGGCGACGCCGGCGCCGAGCGCCGCGCCGACCGCGGCGGCCAGGGCGTCGCCGCTCACGCGGCGGCGAGCGGCCCCGCGCGCAGCTCCGCGATGAGATCGGCGCACGCGCGCTCCACCATGTCGAGCACGACGGCGAACCCCTCCCGGCCGCCGTAGTAGGGGTCGGGGACGGAGCGGTCGCCACCGCCCGCCTCGGGGTCCCAGTCGCGCAGGAGGTGCACCTTCGCGGCCGCCCCGTCGTCGGGCGCGATCGCGCGGAGGTCGGCGGCGTTCTGGGCGTCCATCGCCACGACCAGGTCGAAGCGGCCGAAGTCGCCGGCGCGGAACTGGCTCGCCCGCCCCTCCATGACGATCCCGCGGCCCCGGGCCTCGGCGGTCGCCCGGCGGTCGGGCGGGTCGCCGACGTGCCACGAGCCGGTGCCCGCGCTCTCCACCTGCACCCGGCCGTCGAGGCCCTCGCGGGCCAGGAGGTGCCGCATCACCGCCTCGGCCGTCGGCGACCGGCAGATGTTGCCGAGGCAGACGAAGCAGATCCGATAGGGGGTGGCGGCTACTGGGCCGCCTCGTCGGACGACGCGGTGGTGCTCGCGCGGTCGGCCTCGTCGCGGGTGCGCAACTCATCGCGCAGACCCTCCTCACGCTGCTTGTGCCGACGGCGCGAGTACCAGAGGTAACGCACGCCGACGACCGCGAGCACGCCGACGACCGCGCCCGCCAGCACGCTGCCCCGGAAGTACGGTGCCTCGACGTCGAGCGTCCGCTCCCCGGCGTGGGAGGCGCTGCCCGTGCCGAGCACGATCCCGAGCGTGAACAGGTTCGGCAGCGCCAGCACCACCGCGCCGGCCAGGAACCACGCCCGCAGCCGCCACGACCGCCGCCGCACCAGCGCGAAGCTCAGCACCAGCAGCGGCAGGAACGTGAAGACGAACCCGTAGAACAGCCCCAAGCCGACGCCGGCGGTGCCGCTGCCGTCGACCTGGTCGCCGATCCGGTGCGCCCACCACCGCGGGATGGTCGCGGCGGCGATGAAGTAGATGACGACCGCCGCCACGATGATCCCGCCGAGGAGCAGCAGGCGGTGGCCGAGGGGCTTCTGCGGCGGCCGTGCGGGCGGCGCCTGGCCCTCGGCCGGTGCCTGTGGGGTCTCCTCGCTCACGCGCCGGATCATCGCGTGCGCGGCCGGACGGTGCCAGGTGTGGCGACCGGGAGGTCACAGGCGGCCGTGCGCGCGCAGGATCCGCACCGCCCTGACGGTCGCCCAGCCGCGCCATTCGAGCGCCCCCGCCGGCGACCAGTGGGCCCAGTCGACGTCCCAGCCGCCGTCCTCGCGCTGCTCGCCCGCCAGGCGGTCGAGGTCGGCCTCGATGACCGCCGGGGCGATGTGCCGGCGGATCGGGCGGCCCGGCTCGGGCGCCAGGTCGAGCGGCCGCATGGCCTCGTCCGCCGTGCCGCCGGCGACCGGCAACGTGGCGTCGTCCGGCACGAACTCCCACAGCCGCGCCAGCTCGTCCTCCGCGCCGATGGCGTCGAGCAGGCCGAGCACGTAGCGCAGCTCGATCGCGTGGCCCGGCTCCCGCATCGCCGCGACGCGGGCGGTGGCCCACGCGGTCGCGCGGGCGAGCCAGGGATGCGCGGCGACGGCGGGGTCGTGACGGGCGACGCGGTGGGCGATGCCGAGGACGACGGCGGTCATGTGCAGCGACGGCGACGTGGTGTCGGCCGTCGCCCACATCGGGGCGGAGCCGGCCGCGGTGGCCCCGGGGAGCGCGAACGGGATGGCGCCACCGGGGAGGGCGACCGCGTCGAGCCAGTCGAGCAGCCCGGCCGCCATCGGGCTGGTGGCCGGCGCCACCTCCTCGAGCACCTCGAAGGCGTGGAGGGCGGCGACCGGCTGGCTCGCGGCGCCGCGGGCGTCGGGCTCGAGGCCCCAGCCGAACCCGCCGTCGGCGTTGCGATATCCGGCCAGGACGGCGAGCGCGGCGGCGGGGTCGCCCTCGCCCAGGGCCAGGCGGAGCCGGTGGCGGTCGAGCAGCCGGGCGTTCGCGTCCACGAAGTCGGTGATGTGTCCGATGTCGGTCATGGCTCCATCCTTCCCCCTCGGGGGCGGCCCGTCTTGGACGAAACGGCTGTCCCCCGCCGGCGCCGGACCGGCGGCAGCCCGCGGTCCGGCGGAACTACCCTTCGGGGGTGCCCGAAGGCCAGGTCAGCCACAAGAACGCGCTCCGCTTCGGCGCGGCCCTCGCCGGGCGCCCGCTGGTGCGGGTCGACGCGCCGGAGCCGCGGCTGCGCGACCTCGGCGCCGAGCGCCTGGTGGGTGACACCGTCACCGCGGCGGAGGCCGTCGGCAAGCACCACATCCTGCGCTTCGCCAGCGGCCGGGTGCTCTGGTCGCACCTGATGATGAACGGCGTGTGGCGCCTTCTGCCGGCGTCGCGGACGCCGCGGCCCGGGGGCCTCTTCCTGGCCCTCTGGACCGAGGACCACGTCGCCGCGCTCTACCGCTGCCCCGCCGTGCGCCTGCTCGAGCCCGGCGAGCCCCTCCCCCGCGCGGTCCTCGCCACCGGCCCCGACCTGCTCGGCGAGGGCGTCGACCCGGGGCGGGCGGCGGCGGAGCGGCTCGCGCGGGTGGAGCCGACCCGGCAGGTCGGCGAGGTGCTCATGGACCAGCGGGTCGTGTCCGGGATCGGCAACGTCTACAAGTGCGAGACCTGCTTCCTCACCGGCATCGATCCGTGGCGGCCCGTCGGGAGCCTCAGCGACGACGAGGCCGCGGCCATCGGGGCGGAGGCCGCCCGCCTCCTCGGCCTGGGGGTGCGCGACGGCGGGCCCATCCGCACGTGGCGGCCGCCCGACGCGCCGCCGTGGAGCCGCGAGCGCACCTGGGTGTACGGCCGCCGCGGCCGCCCGTGCCGGCGATGCGGCACCCCGATCCGCTCGCGCGGCCAGGGCGACGCGAACCGCACCACCTACTGGTGCCCCACCTGCCAGACCTGAGGCCGCTCCGCGGTCAGGCGACCAGCGTCGGGTCGTCCCCGCGGGCGCCCGGGCCGCGGCGCGCCTGCCGCATCACGTAGATCTGCTCGTTGACCTCAGCGCCGATCAGCAGCGACACGCAGGTCAGGAAGAGGAAGATCAGATAGATCGCGGCACCTGCCAGGGCGCCGTAGACCGTCTGGTACTCGTCGAAGTTCTCGATGTAGAGGGCGAAGAGCCGGGAGAAGCCCAGCCACAGCCCCACGCCCACCAGGGCGCCCGGGGCCGAGGCCAGCAGCCGGCGCCGTGGCGCGTTGGGGCCCACGTGGTACACGGCGAGGGTGAAGATCAGCAGGCTCGCGGTGCCGATCAGGTACAGGAAGCGGCCCGCGACGTTCGGGGCGCCCTTGCCGAAGATCTCCTCCGCCAGCGAGTCCACCAGGTTGGACCCGCCGATCAGCGCCAGCGTCGTCGCCACCACCAGGATGCTCGTGGCCAGCGCGATGACCAGGGCGGTCAACTTCCCGTGCACCCACGGGCGGTGGGGCACGCCGCGCGCCCGGTCGAGGCCCCCGACGAGCGCACCCATCACGTTGGCCGAGACGTACAGGGACAGGAGCAGACCGATGGTCAGGAACAGGGCGGCCTGCCCGGTGTTGTTCGTCGCCGACCGGAGCGCGGAGCGGAGCGTCCCGCGCAACTCCACCGGGATCGCGTTGTCGGCGTCCGGCGCCAGGAAGTCGTCGAACGTGTCCGGCTCGGCGACGAGGCCGATGATCGACACGAGTACGAACATGAACGGCACCGTCGCCAGGAACGCGTTGTAGGCGAACTGGCTCGCCACACCCGTGATGTCGTCGGCGATCGAGCGCCGCGTCGTGCCCGCCGCGACCCGCACCAGCCAGCGCGGGATCTCCTTCACCGGGGCGAGCAGGGACCGGCGCGCCCCCGGGGTCGGGACCGTGCGCACATCGGTGTGTGAGCGGTCGTCGGCCATTACGTGACGACCTCAGGTACCGGGGGTCGAGTGCATATCCTCCCCGTTCGGGTTGCCCCGTGGGCTGCTGACCATCCCTGCGGGGGGCGAAACATGCGCGTTCCGGGTGCATTCTTCGCCACGAGGGTCGTCCCCACTGCCCCCGCGCGGCAGTTCGGAGACCCGAGGCACTCGGGCACAGTGTTTCGGGTCTCCTGGGCACCGCTCCCACCCATCGGGTGGTCGAGCGTTCGGGACGGCCCTCAGTCTTTTCCTGCCCGCCCGGGTCCGCCCGCTATCGTCCGCCGCGTGCTGATCGGCTTCATCGGCCCCGGCCACATGGGCTCGGGGATGATCCGCAACCTGGCCGCGGCCGGGCACGACGTGCGCGCCTACGCCCGCACCCCGGAGCGGGCCGCCGGCCTGCCCGTCGCGCTCGCCAGCTCGATCGCCGAGGCCGTCGACGGGACGGACCTCGCCTGCTCCTGCGTGACCGACTCCGATGACGTGCGGCAGGTCGTCGCGGGGATCCTCGACGCCGCGACGCCGCCCCCGGTGCTCGTGGAGATGAGCACCATCGCGCCCGCGGTCGCGCGGGGGCTCGCCGATGACTGCGCGGCCCGCGGCGTCGCCTATCTCGACTGCCCGGTGAGCGGCGGCGTCGGCGGAGCCGCCGCGGGCACCCTGGCGATCATGATCGGCGGCGACGCCGGCGCGATCGAACGCGCGCTGCCGGCCCTGGACGCGATGGGCGACCCCGCGCTCCGCACCCACTGCGGCCCGGTCGGACAGGGCCTCGTCGCGAAGCTGGTCAACAACATGCTGGTCGCGTCGATCGCGGCCGCCACGGCCGAGGCCCTGGGGGTCGGCCAGCGCGCCGGCCTGGACCCCGTGCTCGCGCGCGAGGTCGTGATGGGCGCGGCGGGCGACTCATGGCAGCTCCGCAACGTGTTCGACCGGATCCTCGCCGGGGACCATGCACCCCGCTTCACCGGGAGCAATCTGCTGAAGGACCTCGGGCACGCCCGGGCCCTGGACGACCGCGCGCCGCGGTTCGCCGACGAGGCACGGCGATTGCTGGAACAGACCGACCCGGAGCTCGACTACGGGGCGCTCGCGCGCCACCTGATGGAACTCCCGTAGCCCCGGGGGCTACTTGGACTGCGACAGCAGCACCGCGAGGTCGGCGTAGGACAGGCCGTCCGGCGACTCGGGAAGCCCGAGATCGTGGTCGATCGCCGAGGCGAGCGCGCGCGCCCGCTCCAGCACCGACTTGTGGACCGCCTGCCCGGGGGCAGACTCGGCGATGCGCTTGGTCTCGTTTCGAAGCTGATTGAGGTCGGCGGCCGGCGAGTTGAAGCTGGGCTTGGCCGGCGGGGACCAGGTGGGGACGTCTTCGGTGCTCACTCGTCCCCACGATAACGCACGGCCCCGGCCCAGGCCGGGACGGAGTCACGCACCCGGCGCGCGGGCCTGACGGCTGACGTACTCCATGAGCTGATCCTGGGAGTTCACCGGCTCCGCCCCCTCCGGGGGCATCACCCGGCTCCACGTGCCGTCCGCGCCGAGCTCCCACGCCAGCGCCGTGTCGGCGAGCTGGAGGTCGAGGATCGTCTGGATCTCCGACGCCGCCAGCGGGTCGTCGACCGGCGCCACCAGCTCCACCCGGTTGTCCAGGTTGCGGGCCATCATGTCCGCCGACCCGATCCAGTAGTCCGTCGTGCCGTTGACCGTGAACGCGAACGCGCGCGCGTGCTCCAGGAACCGCCCGACGATCGAGATGACGCGGACGTTCTCGCTCACGCCCGGCACGCCGGGGCGCAGCCCGGTGATGCCGCGGACGATCAGGTCGACCGGGACCCCGGCCTGCGAGGCGCGGTAGATCGCCGCGATGATCGGCCCGTCGATGATGGAGTTCATCTTCATCACGACGCGCGAGGGGGTCTCGGCCGAGTGCGCGGAGACGGCCCGCTCGATCTCCGCGATGATCCCGTCGCGCAGGTGCGCGGGCGCCACCAGCGCCCGGCGGTAGCGCGGCGGCCGGGCGAACCCGGTGAGGTGGTTGAAGAGGTCGGCGACGTCCTCGCCCAGGTCCTCGCGGCACGTGAACAGGCCGACGTCGGTGTAGAGGCTGTCTCTTATACACATCTAGATGTGTATAAGAGACAGGGTCTCGGCCGAGTGCGCGGAGACGGCCCGCTCGATCTCCGCGATGATCCCGTCGCGCAGGTGCGCGGGCGCCACCAGCGCCCGGCGGTAGCGCGGCGGCCGGGCGAACCCGGTGAGGTGGTTGAAGAGGTCGGCGACGTCCTCGCCCAGGTCCTCGCGGCACGTGAACAGGCCGACGTCGGTGTAGAGGCGCGCCGTCGACGGGTTGTAGTTGCCCGTCCCGATGTGGACGTAGCGGCGCACCAGGTCGCCCTCGCGGCGCACCACCAGGCACAGCTTGGCGTGCGTCTTCAGCCCGGTGAGGCCGTAGACGACGTGGACGCCGGCGCGCTCCAGCGCGGTCGCCCAATAGAGGTTCTGCTCCTCGTCGAACCGGGCCTGCACCTCCACGAGGCACACCGTCTGCTTGCCCTGCTCGGCGGCGCGCATCAGCGCCGGGACGATCGGCGAATCGCCGCTGGTGCGGTACACGGTCTGCTTGATGGCCAGGACGTGCTCGTCCTCCACCGCCTGCTCGACGAACCGCTCCACGCTGGTGCTGAAGTCGTCGTAGGGGTGGTGCACCAGGACGTCGCCGTCGCGGATGACGGAGAACATGTCCAGCCGCTCGCCCTCCTCGGGGCGCAGCCGCACCCGCGTGCGCGGCTCCCAGCGCGGGTCGCGCAGGGCGGGGGCGTCCATCGTCGCGAGCATCCACAGCGACGTCAGGTCGATCGGCCCGTCCAGGCGGTAGGTCTCGCGCTCCTCCACCTCCAGGGCGGTCATCAGGTCGCGCACGAGCCCGTCGGGGGCGTCGGCCGCGACCTCCAGGCGCACCACGTGGCCGAAGCGGCGCCGGCGCAGCTGCGCCTCGACGGCCCCGAGCAGGTCATCCGACTCGTCCGAGATCGAGAAGTCCGCGTCGCGCGTGACCCGGAACCGGGTGAGGTCGACGATCTCCATGCCGGGGAAGAGCCGCTCGACGTGGCCCTCCATGACGTCCTCGAGGGGCACCAGCCGGTCGTCCGCCTTCAGGAACCGAGGCAGCCGCGGCGGCACCTTGATCCGCGCGAAGCGCGTCTCGCCCGTCACCGGGTCGCGCACGCGCAGGCCGAGGTTGAGCGACAGCCCCGAGATGTACGGGAAGGGCAGCCCCGGGCCCACGGCCAGCGGGGTCAGCACCGGGTACACCTCGCGGTCGAACTGCGCGTCGACCTCGAGCCGCTCCGCCGTCCGCAGTTCGCGGAAGGCCGCGATCTCGATGCCCGCCTCGGCGAGCGCCGGGCGGATCTCCTCGGCCCAGATGCGGCTCTCCTCGCCGGTCAGCTCCCGGACGCGCTCCGCGACGCGCGCCAGCACCTCCTCGCGGGGCATCTGGTCGGGCGTCGAGGAGGACCGCCCGGCCTCCAGGGCGTCCTGGACCGCGGCGACGCGGACCATGAAGAACTCGTCGAGGTTGCTGGAGAAGATCGCGAGGAACTTGCACCGCTCCAGCAGGGGCTGGCCCGTGTCGCGCGCGAGCGCCAGCACGCGCGCGTTGAAGTCGAGCCAGGAGAGCTCGCGGTTGATGTAGAGGGCCGGATCCGAGAGGTCCGGCGTGCGGGGTGCCGCTCTGGTCGTCGCCATGGTCCGCCAATCATGGACCAGGCGGGCCCCCGGGCCTAGTCCTGGCCGGTGCCCGTGACAGATCGGTTGACGGTCAGGCGGTACGCCGCGGCGCTCCGCAGGCCCTGGACCTCGAGGGTGTACACCCCGCTCTCCGGGGCCACGGCGGAGAGCGACTCGTCCGTGCCGGGGCGCAGCGATGCGGCCACCAGCCAGGTGCGCGCGAACGCGGACCCGCGCCGGCCGGCGGGGGTGCCGGGGCGCCAGAGGGCCAGGTCCAGGTCGGCGGTGCTCGCCTCCAGCGGGGCCAGGACCGCGGTCACGCGCTGGCCGGCGCGCAGCACCACGCGGAACCCGTCGCGCGGGTCGCTGTACGACCCGGTGCGCCCGGTGACGGCCGCCGACGCGGCCGACCCGCCGAGCAGCACCCGCGACCGGGCGGCCTGGACGGGGTCGTCGTTCGGCTCGGGGTCCTCGGCCGGGGGCGGCGCGGCCGCGAGGGCCGCCTCCAGGTCGAGCGCCCCGGCCCCGCTGGCGCTGTCGACGCCGCCGGGCGGGACGTCGCGGGCGGTCGCCTCCAGCAGCGCGCGGACCCGCTGCGCCGACAGCCCGGGCCGGGCCGCGATCACCCGGGCGGCGGCGCCGGCGACCACGGCCGCCGCCATCGACGTCCCCGTGCGCGGCACCAGCCGCGCGGTGCCCCCGACGTCGTTGGAGAGCACCCGCTCGCCGGGGGCGGCGATCGACACCTGGTCGCCGCGCTCCGACAGCGGCAGCACCCGCCCGTCCTTGCCCAGCGCGGCCACGGTCATCACGTGGCGGTACGCGCCCGGGTACTCGGGCGGCCCCGGCCGTCCGCCGGTGTTGCCGACGGGCACCACCACCAGCACGCCGCGGCGGACGGCGCCGTCGATGGCGTCCTGCTCGATCTGCGAGAAGCCCTCGCCGCCGAACGAGATGTTCACCACCCGGGCGCCGCGGGCCGTGGCGTAGCGGATGCCCCGCACCAGCGCCGAGGTGGTCGCCCGGCCGGAGGCGTCGGCGATGGTGACCGGAAGGATGCGGGCGCGCGAGACGCCGGCGCCGCCGACCCCGTTGCCGGTGGTGGCCGCGACGATCCCGGCGACGTGGGTGCCGTGGCCGGAGGCGTCCACCAGCGGGTCCATGCCCGGCACGAAGGACCGGGCCTGGTCGGCGAGCACCGCGTCGCGCAGGTCCGGGTCGGACGCGTCGACGCCCGTGTCGAGCACCGCCACGATGGGGCGGCGGCCGGTCGCCTCCGGCGGGGTCCAGCGGATCTGGGCGAGGAAGCCCTGCCGCCGTGACAGGGGGTCGGCCGAGGCGGCGGGGATCGCCGCGCGGATCGCCGGCGGCGGAAGGGGCGGCGGCTGTGCGGCCGGGGTCACACCCGCCAGCGCGCGGCCACCACCACCAGCGCAACGATAAGCAGGACGCCCACCGCGAGCGCCGCGACGAGCGAGGCGGTGACCACCAGCGGGATCACGACCACGATGCCCTGGGCGATCGCGACGATCCAAAGCACGTCGCGGAACAGCCCGGGCCGCAGACGGGTGGCGCCGAACACGCTCACCACCAGCAGCGCGACGGCCAGGACGGCCAGCAGCAGGGCGCTGGGACGCCAGATGATGAACGCCAGGACCTCGATCAGCGCGAGGATCCCGGAGAGCATGATCCGCCTGCCTCGCAGCCAGCGCCGCACCTTCTCGACCGGGGTGGTGGGACCGGCCTCGATGATCAGCGGTGGTTCGGCCACGGGCCGAGTGTAGCGGGGGTCCCGGGCCGCGCACGCCGCGCGCACCGAGCCCTCACCTCCCCCTAGCCGACGATGGGTGCGGGGCCGCCCTCGAGGTCGGCCGAGGCCCGGCGGTAGAGCCGCTCGACGTCGATCTCGGCGCACGCCTGGCGCCACTCCTCGGCGAAGTCGGTGGGGTGCAGCAGCTCCTCCACCTCGTCAATCCCCTCGAGCACGGCCAGCAGCGCCTCGGTCATGTGCGGGTCGTAGAGGATCCCCGCCTCCACGGCCAGCTCCTGCCGCGCGACGCCGGCGGGCTTGCGGGCCCGGAACGGGCGGGCGCCGGTCATCGCGTCGTACGAGTCGCACAGGGCCACGAGCCGGCCGAGCGGCGGGATCTCCGTCCCGCGCTGCCCCACGGGGTAGCCGCTGCCGTCCCACCGCTCATGGTGGCTGCGCACCCCGTCGACCGCCGCCGGCATCAGCCGCATGTGGCTCAGGATGTCGGCGCCCCAGCCGGCGTGCTGGTGGATGAGGTCCCACTCCTCCGCCGTCGGACGCCCCGGCTTGCGGAGCACCTCGTCGGGCAGCCCCACCTTACCGATGTCGTGCACCAGCCCGGTGAGGTGGGCAAGCGCCACGTCCTCGGGCGACCACCCCAGCTCGGCGGCGAGGAGCCGGCACAGCCGGCCGACGGCCGCGGAGTGGCGCGCCGTGTAGCGGTCGCGGAGGTCGACCATCCCCACGAGCCCAGGGACCGTCCCGGCGGCGACGTCGGTCAGGCGGCTGGTCGCGGCGATCGCGACGTCGCGGGCGCGAGCCGACTCGGCCAGCGCCTCCTCCCGCGCGGCCACCGCGGCCTCGCGGTCGGCGACGGCCTCCTCGCGCTCGGCGAGCGCCTCGGCCATCTGGCGGCTGCGGGTGATGAGCACCAGCAGCATCCCGACGGCGACCGCGCCGATCCCGGCCGCCGCGGCCTTCACCGCGACGCCGTCCACGCCCTGCACCAGGTTCACGAACGCGATGAGGATCGTGGAGCCGATCAGGTCGGCGCCCACCATCGGCTTCAGGCACCGGCGCCACACCGCCAGCGGGGCCTCGCGGTACTTGAGAGCGATCATGCCGCTCACCAGCAGGTGGTTCGCGGCGAAGAACGCGGCGGCGGCAGCGGCCGCGCCGAAGAACCAGCCCGCCTCGCCGGCGTCGCTCGGCAGGCCGAGCGCCCACGCCCCGTGCGCCGTCCCCACGGCAGCGGCCGCGGCCAGCGCGACGCCGCCGCCGTTGGACAGCACCACGTACCGGCCGTACGCGCGGTTGTCGATCGCGGCGAGCGCACCGCCGAGCGCGGGCGCGACCACCGGCGGGCACACGAGCACGGCCGCCAGGATCGGCAGGTGGTTCAGGCTGATGGCGCTGCGCTCGCTGGACTGCACCACCCGCGGGTGCAGGCACAGCAGGCCCGTCAGGACGACGGCGACCAGCGCGGGGTCGAGCTCCGGTACCTCCAGCGCGCCGAGCGCGAGCACGGCGACGGCGCCCGCGACGGCCAGCGCGACGGCGTAGACCCGGTATCCCAGGGGCAAGGGCTCCACCGGGGCGACGATACCTGCGGTTCTGTCCGAATCGCTACGCGCTCGTCGGTCAGAAGTCGCCCCCGTCCGGGGGGTTCGTGCACCCGGGACCCCCCGAACCGGGGGGCCCGCACGGGCGCGGGGGCGCGATCAGCGCCCGTAGACCGTCCCGCCGAGCGCGGCGAGGAGGGCGGTGAGGCTGGCGGCTGCGGTGAAGATGCGGGCCTTCATGGTGGATCCTCCGTCGATGTCGGGGTCGGCGGGGTCCCGGGATGCGGGACAGCCGGTGCGGTCAGCGGGATCCAAGCCGCCGGAATGAGGGCGTTCAACGGCATTTGCGCCACTCATTCGAGTCGAAGTGGGGCGAACTGCCGAACCAACGAACCGCCGCCGTCCGATATCCCCGATGGGGGGATCTGGCGAGTTTCTGGGTGCGCGGATCCCCGCCTGAACGGGTCCGATCGGGACTCGGGAGTCGCAATCGAGACGTGGCGAATCGCGTGGCGCGTTCGTGGCCCGAACCCCCTTCAATGAAGGGGTGGACGGTGGCGGGCGGGACCGCAGCCTCGACGGGGTGGGAGTCCCAATCGAGACTCCGCGGGTTCAATTGGACGAGGGACCTCGGGGCGGCCCGCGCGGCTCCCGCGGGTTCTGTGGTCAGCGGGGGGCGGCGGGCGAGGCGACGGCCCGGAACCCGGGCGCGTCGAGCCGCTCCGCGGCGGCCTCGGCGGCCGCGCGGTCCTCGAAGATCCCGGCCATGCAGGCGCCGCTGCCGCACAGCAGCACCGCCGGTGCGCCGGCGGCGCGGAGGGCCGCCTCGCGGTCCGCGAGCCCGGGCGCGAGGGCGCGGGCCGCGGGCCAGAGGTCGTTCCGGAGCCACCCCGCCAGGGCTGGCATCGCGGCGGGCGGCTCGTCGCCGCCGGCGGGGGGCGGCGGCGGGTCCTCGTCGAAGCGGGCGTAGACGACGCCGGTCGACAGCCCGGCGTCGGGCATCGTGAGGAGCGCCGCGAACCGGGGCGCGCGGGCCGGCGAGAGGGCCTCGCCGCGCCCCTCCGCCCACTGGGCCCCGCCGCGCACGAAGAACGGGACGTCGGACCCCACGCGGGCCGCCACCCTCTCAAGCCGCGCCGGGCCGAGCCCCAGGCCCAGCAGCGCGTCGGCGCCGACCAGCACGGCGGCGGCGTCGCTTGACCCACCGCCCAGGCCGGCCCGGGCGGGGATCGCCTTGTCGATCTCCACCCGCAGCGGCAGCGGCCGGCCGGCCTCCCGCTCCAGCTCGTCGAGCGCGGTCCACGCGAGGTTGGCGGCGCCCTCGACCCCAGGGCACACCACGGCGCGCTCGCGCGCGGTCTCCACCCGCACGCGGTCCCGGGGGGCGTCGAGGGCGACCATCAGGCTGCGGAGCGGGTGGTAGCCGTCCGGGCGCCGGGGGCCGACGAGCAGGCGCAGGTTGATCTTGGCCGGCGCCTCCAGCGTCAGGCCGGCCACAGCGCCTCCCGTGCCAGGGCGGCGAAGGCGGCCGGGGGGACGGCCTCGGGGCGCACGGCCGGCGGCAGGTCCAGGGCCGCGAGCGCCGCGACGACCCGGGCGCGGTCCGCGCCCGCGCCGGCCAGCGCGTTGACCAGGGTCTTGCGGCGGGCCGAGAACGCGGCGCGCACCACCGCGCGCACCTCGGGCGCCGGCCCCGGCGCGGTGCGCCGCAGGGCGACGAGCGCGGAGTCGACCCGCGGCCGGGGCGCGAAGACCTCGCGGCCCACCGCGCGGCGGAAGGTCGCCTCGGCCGTGAGCTGGATCAACACCGACGGCGCGCCGTAGAGCCGGGACCCGGGGGCGGCGAGCCAGCGGTCGACCACCTCGCGCTGCGCCATCACGCACCAGCGCTCCACGCCCGGGAGCGACCACAGGCTCTCGGCCACCAGCGGCGTGGCGATGGCGTACGGCAGGTTCGCGACCAGGGCGGTCGGCGGCGGGTCCAACGCGCCCAGGTCGAGCTTCATCGCGTCGCCCCAGTGGACGCGGACGTCCCCCGCCCCGGCGATCGCGTCGGCGAGCGCCGCCTCCAGGCGACGGTCCATCTCGACGGCGTGGACGGTCCGCGCCGCGCGCGCCAGGGCGACGGTCAGGACGCCGAGCCCGGCCCCCACCTCGAGCACGACGTCGTCCGGGCCGACGGCGGCCTCGCGCACCGCCAGGTCGACGAGGTTCTCGTCGAGCAGGAAGTGCTGGCCCAGGTCGGTGTCCGGCCGCAGCCCGTGGGCAGCCAGCAGGCGCATGACGCCCACCCGCCCGGGCGGCCGCCCCGGCCCGGGGTCACCAGCCGAAGACGCGGGCGGCGTTGCTGGTGGTGAGGGCGTCGAGCTCCGCCTCCGTGACGCCGCGCAGGCCGGCGATGAAGCGCAGCGTGTGCGCCACGTTCGCCGGCGCGTTGGGCCGGCCGCGCCGCGGCACGGGCGCGAGGTACGGGCTGTCCGTCTCGACCAACAGCAGCTCGCCGGGCACGTCGCGCGCGGCGGCGTGGAGGGCCTCCGACTTCGGGAACGTCGTCTGCCCGGCGAAGCTGGTCATGTAGCCCCGGTCGACCACCTCGTCGAGGTGCTCGGGGATCGAGAAGCAGTGCAGGATCACCGGGTGCCCGTCCGCCTCGGAGGCGAGGACGTCGAGCGTCTCGCGGGCGGCGTCGCGGGTGTGCACCACCACCGGCAGGCCCGCCTCGCGGGCGATGCCGATCTGCGACGCGAACGCCGCGCGCTGGTTCCCGGGGGCCGCGTTGGGGCGGTGGTGGTCCAGCCCGCACTCGCCGATCGCCACCACGGCCGGGTGGGCCGCCAGGCGGCGGATCCACGCCTCGTCGCCGGGGCCGTACGCGTCGGCGTCGTAGGGGTGGACCCCCACGGCGGCGCGGACCATGTCGTGCTCCTCGGCGAGCGCCACGGCCCGCTCGCTCGACTCGAGGCCGACGCCGATCGTCACGACGCGCTCCACCCCCGCCGCCCGGGCCTCCGCCAGGATCGCGCCCGGCTCGCCCTCGCAGGAGTCGAGGTGGGCGTGCGTGTCGACTACGCCGCCACCTCCTCGACGCGCGGGAAGAGCGGGCCGGAGGGCGCGACCGTCGCGCCGGGCGCGCCGGCGCCCCACGCGGCCGAGGCCAGCGCCACGTCGGCCGGGTCCTGGCCGAGCGCGGCCAGGATCCGCTCCGCCGAGCCGGGGATGACCGGCCAGAGCATGATCGCCACGGCGCGCAGGCCCTCGGCGAGCGCGAACAGGGTCCCGTCCAGCTCGCCCGCCTTCGCCGGGTCCTTGGCGAGGGTCCAAGGGGCGCGCTCCTCGACCAGGCGGTTGAGGCGCTGCACCAGGCGCCACGCGTCCTCGGCGGCGCGGGACAGGTCGAGCTTGGCGAAGTCGCCGCGCAGGGCCTCCACCGTGGCGGCGACCTCGGCCGCCAGCCCGCCCTCGGCCCCGGTGTCGGCGGGGACGACGCCGTCGCGGTAGCGCCCGATCATGCTCACCACGCGGTTGAGCAGGTTGCCCAGCTCGTTGGCGAGCTCGCCGGAGTAGCGGGCCTCGAAGCCCTCGGCCGTGAACGTCCCGTCCTCGCCGAAGCGGACCTCGCGCACCAGGTAGTAGCGCAGCGCGTCGATCCCGTACTGGTCGATGAACGGGAAGGGGTCGACGACGTTGCCCGTCGTCTTGCTCATCTTCTCGCCGCCCTTCAGGACGTAGCCGTGGATCATCAGCTGCCGCGGCAGCTCCAGGCCGGCCGACATGAGCATCGCCGGCCAGATGACGGCGTGGAACTTGAGGATGTCCTTCGCCATCAGCTGGAGGTCGGGCGGCCAGAAGGCGCCGGTCAGGTCCTCGCCCGGGCGGCCGTACTGGAGGGCGGTCCAGTAGTTCAGCAGCGCGTCGATCCAGACGTAGATCGTCTGGCCCGGGTCCCAGGGCACGGGCACGCCCCACTCGATCTGGGCGCGCGAGATCGAGAGGTCCTCGAGGCCCAGCTCGATCATCTTGCGGGCCTCGTTGTAGCGCGCCTGCGGCTGCACCCAGGCCGGGTTCGCGTCGTAGTGGGCGAGCAGCCGGGCGCGGAACGCCGACATGCGGAAGAACCAGTTCTCCTCCTCCACCCACTCGACCGGCGTCTTGTGCACCGGGCACAGGCGCCCCTCGAGGAGGTCGGACTCGGCGTAGAAGGTCTCCGAGGCGGTGCAGTACCACCCGCCGTAGCTGCCCTTGTAGACGTCGCCCGCCTCGTGCATGCGGGCGAGGATCCGCTGGACCTCGGCCTCGTGCTCGGGGTCGGTGGTACGGATGAAGAAGTCGTAGGTGGCGCCGAGGACGCCGCCGAGGTCGCGGAACCGCGCCGACAGCAGGTCGGCGTGCTCGCGCGGGGTGCGCCCCTCCTTCGCGGCCGACGTGGCGATCTTGGCGCCGTGCTCGTCGGTGCCGGTCAGGAAGAAGACGTCCTCGCCGAGCTGCCGGTGATGGCGCGCGATGACGTCGGCCATGATCGTCGTGTACGCGTGCCCGATGTGCGGGTCCGCGTTGACGTAATAGATGGGCGTCGTGAGGTAGAAGCGTCCGTCGGCCACGACCAAAGAGTGTAGTCACGAGCGTGCCCCCGCCTCCGCGCGTCCTCGCCGCCCTGTGCGCCGCGGCCGACCGCCTGGACGCCGCCGGCGTCCCCTGGGTGCTGACCGGCAGCGCCGGCCGCGCGCTGCTGGGCGCGCCGGTGCGCCCGGGGGACGTCGACCTGGAGGTCGCCGCCGCCGACGCCGGGCCGGCGGCCGCGGCCCTGGGGACGGCGGCAGCGCCGGCCTCCGGCGGGGGCCGGTCCTCGCTGCGGGCCGCCACCGTCCTGGCCGGGGTGGAGGTGGACCTGAGCGCCGGCTTCACCGTCGAGGGGCCGGAGCTGCGGCTGCCGGACGGGTTCGCGCTCATGGCGCGCTGGGCGCTGCCGGTGCCGGTCGCGGGCCGGCGGATCCCGGTGGCGCCCCCCGAGGAGGCGCTGGTGCGGCGCCTGGTGCAGGGCGACTGGCCGGGCCTCGCCCGGCTGGCGGCCTCACCGGGGCTGCCGCCGCCGCGCGCGGACTACGTGGCGGAGCGCCTCCGCTCCGCCTCCTCCACCGCCGCGCGGTAGGCCGCGTTCCGGCGGGCCAGGCCGAGCGTCGCGGCCAGGTCGGCGGCCCGGCCGGCGCCCAGGCCGGCCTCGAGCATGTGGCCGAGCGCCTCGCGCAGGCGGTCCGCGTCGTCCTCGCCGGGCAGGGGGGCGGGCGCGGCGCCCAGCACCAGCACCACCTCGCCCTTCGGGGGCGCGTCGAGCCGCCCGGCCAGCTCCGCGAGGGTCCCGCGCAGCGCCTCCTCGTGCAGCTTGGTCAGCTCGCGCAGCACCGCCGCGGGGCGGTCGGGCCAGCGCCCGGCCAGCTCGCGCAGCAGGCCGGGCAGGCGGTTGGGGCTCTCGAACACCACCGCCGGCACGTCCAGGGCCTCGAGGCGGTCCGCGAACGCGCGCCGCTCGCCCGCCGACCGGGGCGCGAACCCGGCGAAGTGGAAGCCGCCGCCCTCGGCCAGGCCGGACAGCGCCAGCGCGGTCGTGACCGCGCTCGGCCCCGGGATCACGGTGACGGAGATGCCCTCGTCGACCGCTGCGCGCACCAGCCGGGCGCCGGGGTCGCTGACGAGGGGCATCCCGGCGTCGCTGACCAGCGCCACCGTCTCCCCCGCCCGCATCCGCGCAAGCAGCCCCTCCTCCCGGGACGCCTCGTTGTGCGCGTGCAATGGGATCATGCGGGAGTCGGCCCCGGCGTGGCGAAGGAGGACGGCCGTGCGACGCGTGTCCTCACATGCGACGACGTCCGCGTCGCGAAGGCAGGCCGCCGCCCGCGGGCTCAGATCCTCGAGGTTCCCGATCGGGGTCCCCACCACCACCAGGCCTCCCGCGCGGCTCACGGCGGCGCCTCCCCCGTCCTCGTCGGCCCCAGGCGGGCGTGACGCTACCATCGGCCGCCGATGACGCGGACGACCAAGCCCTATCGCCGTTATCGCGCCCGTGGGGGCGAGGGCGACGACCGCGACGGACTCGACGAGTTGCGCGCCATGACGGCGAAGGCGTCGGGCGTCGCGTCACCGCCCGGCGCCCCGCCCGGACGCGGCCGCGACGGCGCGCCCGCCGCCCCGCCGCCGGCACCGAAGCCCGGCCGCCTGGAGCGCGCCCAGCGCCGTGCGCTGAAGCGCGAGGGCCGCCACTGGTACTCGCTGCGCGGCCTCGGCCCCCTCGGCTGGATCGGCCGCATCGCGATCCTGCTGCTGATCGGGGTCTTCGTGTGGGCTGGGCTCGGCTACATGGCGCTGAACAGCGCCGTCGGCGAGTCGAACGACAAGGTCACGAAGTCCGCGCGGGCGGCGCTCGACAAGCCGTCGGGGGGCATGCTCGGCACGCCGGAGAACACGCTGATCCTGGGCGTCGACGCGCGCAAGGGGAAGACGCGGAGCCGCGCCGACACGATCCTGATCATGCGCACCGACCCCGACTCGGGCCGCATCAAGTACCTGTCGATCCCGCGCGACTGGCGCGTCGACCTCCCCGGCTACGGCACCCAGAAGATCAACGCGGCGTTCTTCTTCTTCGGCCAGGCCGGGATGATCAAGGCCGTCAAGCGCCTCACCGGCCTGCCCATCAACCACATCATGGTCATCAAGTTCAACGGCTTCCCCAAGATGGTGGACGCCGTCGGCGGCGTGACCGTCAACAACCCGAGCGCGCTGGTCGACTGCCCCTACGAGGCGGGCCGGCGGGTGAGCTTCCCGGCCGGGCGGCAGACACTGGACGGCCAGGAGGCGCTGGTGTTCGCCCGCGTCCGCAAGTGCGACAGCGACCTGAATCGCGCGCTGCGGCAGCAGGCGGTGGTGGCGGGGATGAAGAGCAAGGTGCTCTCCTTCTCCAACCTGTGGCGGGCGCCGTGGCAGGGCGCCGGCGTGGTGCGCAACATCGGCACCGACCTGAGCACGACGGACATGATCAAGATGGGCTGGCTCCAGGCCCGCCTGCAGCAGCGCAACGGCGACCGGATCCTGCTGTCGGGGACGCCGGAGAACATCGACGGCATCGACTACGTCGTGCAGACCGACCCCGACCTGAACGAGCGCCAGATCTCGAAGTTCGTGCGGTCGGACTAGCCGGCGCGGGCGCGCCGCCGCAGCCAGACGGCGCGCTGCACGCCGAGCGTGAGGGTCCCGGCCAGCACGATGACGGCCAGGTTCAGGACCAGCTGACCGAGGGAGCCACGCATCGTGCTCCAGTCCTGGTAGGCGAGGGACACGCCGACGTTGGCGGCGGCGGGGATCGTGGTGACGGAGATGAGGACGCCGATCAGCACGCTCGACTTCGCGGTGGTCAGCGACAGCATCCCGGCGACGCCCGCGCAGAACGCCACGATCACCGAGAACCAGTCCGGGTTGGCGATCACGTCCGACAGACCGTGGTCGGCGGCGCTGAACTCCTCCGGGGTGAGGCCGGTCTCCCGGTAGACCACGGATGAGAGCCACGCCGCGGCGATCGCGATCGGGAAGCCGGCGGCCAGGGCCGCCAGCGAGCGCCCCGCCAGCGCGGCGCGTCGCTCCACCAGGGCGACGCACACGCCGGCGAGCGGCCCGAACTCCGGCCCGACGACCATGGCGCCCACGATCAGGATCGGCGAGTCCAGGAAGATGCCGGCGCCGGCGATGAGGGCCGCCATCACCATGAACAGGACGAAGCTCCAGTTCAGCGCGACGGCCTCGGAGGTGATGGCCTCCACCTCCTCCCACACCACCGCGTCGCCCGGTGCGCCGGGGGCGCGCGCCGATGCGCGCGCGGAGGCCGCGGACAGGTGCCCCTCGGGCTGGTCGAGGCTGATCGCACCGCGTTCGACGACGCCCAGGGCGCGGAGGTCCTCCACGAGGCCGCTCGCCCCCTCGCGGGCGACGTCGGCCAACAGCACATCGCCCGCGGGCGTGACCGCCGCCCCCGGGATGCGGACGACGTTGCAGGCCCCCGGGGCCGTCATGACCGCCTCGAGGGCGGCCGGGCTCAGGTCCTCCGGGACGAGGATCCGGAGATGGACGACCGCGGCGCCCTCGGCGGGCACGGCAGCGGACCCCTAGACCTTGTCGAGCCCCACGCTCTTGCCGCCGGAGGAGCCGCCCGAGTCGGAGGACTTGGCCGCGCCGGACTCCGTCTTGCCGGCGCCGTTCGAGGAGGCCCCGTCGCCACCGGAGCCGCTGCCGCCGCCGCCGTCCTCGGAGACCGGCCTGCGCCGGGTGCCGTAGTCGGTGTTGTGGAAGCCCGATCCCTTGAAGTGGATCGCCGGCGCGAAGAGCACGCGCGACGCCACGGCGCCGCACACCTCGCAGGTGTCCAGCGCGTCGTCCGACATGCGCTGCATCACCTCGAACTCATGCCCGTTGACGCATCGGTACTGATAGATCGGCACGCACACACCTCGGTGACGGTTCGGCCGGCCGGTGGGCCGCCGGGGGCTTGGCCGTAGTCGATTATAGCCGAGGCCCCAGCGGCCTTGGCACTCTCACGGCGAGTGTGCCAAACGAGGGGGCCGGCAGGGGTCGTGATATAGCATCGGCGGGCGCGGGCAGGACCTGCGCCTTCGACCCATGACCCCTCCCATGCGAAAGGCCCAGGCGGTGCGCCGCGCCACGTGGGCGGGCGCAGGAGCGCTGCTCGGGGCGGCCGCGATCGCGCGACGCCACCCCCTCGCGGGCGCCGGCGTGCTCGCCGCCGCGGCGGCCGTCGGCGTCGCCGCGTTCCACCCGCGCAACCCGGCGCTGGGCCGCACGCTGTCGCGCGGGCCGGCCGACCGCCCGCGGGCCGCGCTGACGTTCGACGACGGCCCCGGCCCCTCCACGCCGGACGTGCTGGACGCCCTCGCGCGCGAGGGCGTGCGCGGGACGTTCTTCGTGCTGGGCCGCCAGGCGGAGCGGCACCCGGAGACGGTGCGCCGGATCGCGGAGGAGGGGCACCAGATCGCGAACCACGGCTACGACCACGGGATCCTGATCTTCCGCGGCGCGGCCCACGTGCGCGACCAGCTCGCCCGCACCGAGGCCGCGGTCGCCGCCGCCGCGGGGCCCGAGGCGATGAGCCCCCTGTTCCGTGCCCCGCACGGCTTCCGCGGGCCGGCCACCGCGCTGGCCGCCCGCCGGTCGGGCTACCGGGTCGCGGCGTGGACGCGCGGGGTGTTCGACCTGTCTCTTATACACATCTAGATGTGTATAAGAGACAGGCCCAATAGAGGTTCTGCTCCTCGTCGAACCGGGCCTGCACCTCCACGAG
>BFBZ01000004.1_pt23 | contig 145309 bp, 120 predicted proteins | sample 1888401 | NCBI WGS metagenome assembly BFBZ01 (sample SAMD00112614, study PRJDB3348) | symbiont metagenome | host: Chara braunii
TCTTTGAGACGGTCGGCATCCCGCTCGTCAACGGCCGCCTGCTCGACCAACGCGACACCGCCGGGCGGCCGCTCGTGGTGTTGGTGGACGAAGTCTTCGCCCGGCAGTACTTCCCCAACGAGAATCCGATCGGGCGTCGCATCGTAATGGGCGCGCCGCGCGAGATCGTCGGCGTCGTCGCCCCGGTTCGCCACCGCGGACTCGATCAGCCGCCCCGCGCCACCGTTTATATCCCGCAGGCGCAGTCGCCCGTGGACCGCATGGCGCTCCTGGTCAAGACGACCGTCGGCCGGGAACAGATTGTTCCTGCGATCAAGCAGGCCATCTGGCGTGTGGACCCGGATCAGCCCGTCTTCATGATCCGCTCAATGGATGAGTACATCGCGCTCGCCAACTCCGCGCCCCGCATAGCGCTCCTGTTGCTCGGGGTGTTCGCCGGCGTGGCGCTCACGCTCGCCGCCTTCGGGATCTATGGCGTTGTCAGCTACACGGTGGCGCAGCGCACTCACGAGTTCGGACTGCGAATGGCCCTCGGCGCCGAACCTTCCGAAATTCGTTCGCTCGTCATGCGTTCCGGCTTGAAATGGGCGCTCGCCGGTTTGCTGGCCGGCTTCGGCGGATTGCTGCTGCTCGCTCCCGCTCTCGGTAGTGTGCTGTACGGGATTCGCCCATTCGACCCGCCGGTCGCCGCCGGAGCATCGCTGCTGCTGTTGGGTGTCGCGGCCCTCGCCAACTATGTGCCCGCGCGCCGCGCCACCCGCGTCGATCCTATCTCCGCGCTGCGCTATGAGTGACCGGCGGACCGCGCCTTCACGCGGTCCACATAACGCATCTCGCCGAGGTTCAGGCGGATCGCGTCTCCCGGTTTGACGAAGGGCGGTACCATCACCTCCGCGCCGTTTTCGAGCCGCGCCGGCTTCCATGCGCTGTCTGCCTGCCCGTGAACCGGCGGCGCCGTGTCGTCGATGCGCACATCCAGCAGATCCGGGAACGTCACGCTCACCGGCTTGCCTTCAATGAACTCGACCGGTAATCGTGTCCCCGTTTCGAGAAAGCGCGCCTGCTCCCCGACGAGCGACGCCGGCATCTCCACCTGCTCGTAGTTCTCCGGATTCATGAACACCAACGCGTCGTCGTCGGTGTAAAGAAATTCCAGAGTCTCCCGGCTGACCTGCAGTTCTTCCAGCTTCAGTTCGGCCCGCAGGCTTGTTTCCCAGTTCGTGCCGGTCTCGAGATTGCGCAGGCGGACGTGATTGGTTCCTCCCATTTTTCCCTGGCCCGGATGGTAGTCGGCGGCCAGCACTTTGTAAGGTTGGCCGTCATGCCGGATCGCCATGCCGGCCCGTAACTGCTGCGCGGTAGTCATGTCTTCTCCGGCTCCTCGTGAGGGCGTGGCTCGGCCGGTTTCGCTCCCGGAACCGGGCGCGGCGGAGCGTGCCGTGGGTTCTCGGGCTTTACCGCCGGAATGTTGTGGATGGTGTGGCGCGTCCGTTCGACGGCCCAGGTTCTAACGACGTGAGGGTGACGTGGACGGTCCATATCTCCTCCCTGTCCGGCCACAGTGTACTGCCGATCGGCTCCGAAGAAAAGGGGTCCAGTGCCCGACCTCGAACCTCCGCGGCAGCCCAACTACGGCAGCCCTACTACGGCAGCCCGAATACGTAAAGGGCTGTGCCCGCGGCGACCCCAATATATTCCTTCCCGTCCACCGCAAAGGCAATCGGGCCGCTGCGAACCTCTCCGCCAGTCTGGAAATGCCACAATGCCTTGCCGGACGACGCATCCAGCAAGATGACATTCCCCTGGGCGTCACCGGTGACCAACACCCCTCCGGCCGTCGATAACAGACCGGATGCGGACTGCGAGATATGTTCGAATTCCCACTTCACTTTTCCAGTCCCCGGATCGATGGCTCGTACCGCACCTTTGTCTGGCGAATCGTCCGCCGGGCGGTAAGTGCTGCCGTAAAAAGCGCTGCCCGCTTCGTACTTCTGAGGCGCCGTGCTGAAGACATCGCAATTTTCGTTTGCGGTGACGTAGAACAGACCAGTCTTGGGATTGTACGTCGGTGAGAACCAATTCGTAACGCCGAAAGCGCCCGGACAGAGGCGTCGTCCTTCCGGCGTCGGGTCGATCTCCGGATCGGGAGCCGGGCGTCCGTCCGCGTCTTTACCGTGCGACCAGTTTTGCGTTCCGAACGGAGTCGCGGAGAGCAGCTTGCCCGTGGAGCGATCCAGTACGTAGAAGAAGCCGTTTCGATTCGCTTGCACGATCAGATGCTTCTCCCCCTGGTCGATCAGCACAGGTATCTCCGTCGCGTCCCAGTCGTGGGTATCATGCTTGGTGAATTGGAAGTGCCAGTTCAGTTTTCCCGTCTCGGCATCCAAAGCGAGTAGACAATTGCTGTAAAGGTTATCGCCGCCGCGAACCTCGCCCCGGTTCGAAGGCGCCGGATTGCCTGTCGGCCAGAAGATTTGGCCGCTCGCAGGATCATAAGCACCCGTAACCCAAGCCGGTGCGCCTCCGGTTTTCCAGGAATCTCCCGTCCAGGTCTCGTTTCCCGGCTCGCCGGCTCCCGGCACCGTGTAGAACCTCCATCTTCGCTTGCCCGTGTTGCTTTCGTACGCGTCGATGAAGCCGCGGATCCCATATTCACCGCCGGCGGGGCTGATGATGATCAGGTTGTTGACGGCCAATGGAGCCCCGGTGAAGCTATAGCCTTTCCGGTAATCCGCCGCTTCGACATCCCAGATCACATGACCGGTTTTCGCGTCGAGCGCCACGACATGGGCATCTAAAGTCCCGAAGAAGACTTTGTCGCCTAGGACGGCGACCCCGCGATTGACTCGGCCGCAACAAGGCCGCACGTCCCTCGGCACCTGGCGCTGATATTTCCAGATCGGCCGGCCCGAGCGCGCATCGAGCGCAAAAACCCGCCCGTCCTGCGCGGTCCCGTACAGGATCCCGTCAACGACAAGAGGCGTGGCTTCAAACCTGCCGTTTGAGCCGTCACTGGGCGCTCCGGTCTGGTATACCCACTTCGCGGAAAGCGATGCGCCGTTCCGTGCGTTGATCTGATCCAGAGGGCTGTAACGATGGGCGGCGTAATTGCCTGAGTAGGTAAGCCAGTTCTGCGGTTCTTTGGAGGCACGAACGAGGCGGTCATAGGGAACTTGTCCGAATGCATTACCGCAACCGCATAAGGCAAGCATGAAAATCGGCGCGATTCGCATGGTCAGTTGCCCCCCGTGCCGGACAAATAGCTGATGATGTCCTCGAGATCACGGTTGCTGAGCTGATTGACCCCGTAGGCCGGCATCAACGAGCCGGAGCTCGTCTTCAGTGAGCGCAGTTGATCTCGCTTCAGCAGGAGGATTCGTTCGCTGGTATCCATCATTTGGACAGTGAAACGGTCCTGGTTCATAATGAAACCCTTCACCTCATGCCCGTCCGCGGTTACCACGGTCACCGTCTGATAGCCTGTGGCCAGTTCCCGGTCGGGATTGCGGACCGACTCGACGATCGATTCATGCGATCGGGAGCTCGCCAAACCCGTTAGATCCGGCCCCAGGCGTCCGCCCTTTCCATCAACCATGTGGCAATTCGAGCATCCTTTCGCGCCGAAGAGCGCCTTGCCGTGCACCGCGTCGCCGGTTGTAGTTGGGGCCTTGATCTCGATGCTTCGCAGATAAGCAATTACCTGCCATATCTCGCCATCCTTCATCTCGACGCCAACGCTCCCCATCGTGGCTGGCATATCTGTTCCCGGGACCCCGTCATGAATGGTCCGGAATAACGCGGCGTCCGAGTTTCCATGTTTTTTCCTTCCGGTGGTCAGATCGGGACCGCGTCCGCCTCCCCGGGCGTCCAGTCCATGACAGAGCGAGCAGTTGATTCGGAAGTGGGACTTGCCCAGTTGCACAGCCTCGGGGTCGTTCAGGAGAGAGTTGCGCTCCTGCGCGTCCGTGGTCGTGCGGAGCCCCAATAAGATGAGCAGGTACAGGCCAGCCTTCAGATTCATCGAGTCTCGGACCTCAGGAGTTTGGGGGAACGGCAGCTGCAATTATACTCTCGCCGTCCGCTTGTGGAGCTAGGCTTCAGCCTGAAACCGGGACTTCAGTAGACCCAGGGAATCATTTTCCGCACCTGCCGCTGATAGTCCGCGTAGTTCGGAAAACGCTCCGCCAGCAGAGCCTCTTCGTGAGTCGCCTTGAGATCCAAAAACACACCGATCGCCGCCGCCATTACCAGTTGCGGCAGGTTCGCGTGAGCGATGGCCCAGCCCGCCGCCGCCAGCACAAGCCCTGAATACATCGGGTGCCGCACCACGCCGAACATCCCGGTCGTAATTAGTCGACCATCGGCGGCGGGGCGGGGCAGCGGCGACAGTTTCCGCCCCAGGGCCGCAAAYCCTCCCCCGGCCATCACCGCCCCGATCGCAATCGAGGCCCAGCCCGCGAATGCGCGAGCCTCGGGCCACGGCCACTCAGGTCCCATCCGGCGTTGCAGGCAATACGCAGCAAACAGCAGGACCTGAAGAACCACCCATCGCATCGGAATTACCCGAGAGAAATGTCCAACCGCGTCACCGCTCCCGGCGCCAGCCGGCACTGAATCGCTCCGCCGCGCGTCGATACGGTTCCCATCGCCGGCTTCACCGCGTCGGGTGTCGTGAACGTGTTGTGCGCGTGAACATCCGCCGCCGCAAGCACAACGGCTTTGGCCGACTCCACTTTCGCGCCGCGAATTGAAACCTCGGTGTCGCGAGCTTGTTCCATCGAGGCGTTTGTCAGCGTGAGCGTCAGCTGCTTGCCCTTGAGCGACGCGGATCCATTCACGCTGTCGAACGACGCCGGCTGCCCGTTTCGCGTATAGGACGCCACCGGCGAAGAGAACATCGCCCGCACCGCCTGTCCACCCTGATGAGCCGCGTACAGGTCGAACACGTGATAGGTCGGCGTCAGGCAAAACCTGTCTTCGTGCGCCAGAAACAGCGAATGCAGGCAGTTCACCAATTGCGCGATGTTGGCCATCCCGACCTTTTCCGCGTGGCGGTTGAAGATGTCCAGGCTGAGTGCCGCCACCATGGCGTCGCGCATCGTGTTCTGCTGCCCGATAAGCGCTTCAGCAAACGGCTCGGTTCCGGGCGCGTGCCACGAACCGTATTCGTCGACCACCAGCTTTACCCTGCGCTGCCGGTCGAACTCGCCCATCGCGTCCCAATGCTTCACGATCAGCGTTTCCGTGCCCGCGGCTTCACGCAGCAGTTCGTAGTACTGCTCGGCGTTGAACTGCAGCGCATCGCCCTTGCCCGCATTCCAGTCGTGTGTACGTCCCCCACTCACGTTCCACGAGTAGTTGTGCAGCGCCCAGCCCCACATGTGTCCGAGCGCCGGTCCGGCTTTGGCGAAAAACTTGAGCGTCCAGTCGAGATTGCCGCCGTTCGGCCCCGAGCCGACCAGCGAGAGCCGCTGCCCGTAGCTTGGCACCCACGCCGTGTAGCGCCGGAATTCGACGGCGTAATCTTCGGGCGCGTAGTCTCCGCCGCATCCCCAGCTTTCGTTGCCCACGCCCCAGTACCGAACGTTCAACGGCGCCGCCTCGCCGTCGGTCGCTCGCCGTTCGGCAAGCGTCGTCGAGCCCGCCGGCGCGTTGCAGTATTCCACCCAGCGCCAGAACTCCTGTGCCGGCAAACTCCGCAAGTTGGCCGCAAAGTAGGGCTGCGCGCCGGACATCCGGCAGAAGCGTGCGAACTCCACCGTGCCCAGGCTGTTGGGATCGTAGAACTGAGGTCCGTCGCGCCGGGCGCCTTTCGGCCACTCCTGAGCGTCTACCCAGAAGTTGGTGCGCTTCGGACGGCGGGCGCGGGGTCCCGTGCCGTCGCGCCAGTCGTACTGATCGGCAAAGCAACCGCCCGGCCAGCGAATCACGCCCGGCTTCACCCGCGCAAGTGCGTCGGTCAGCTGCTTGCGAATGCCGCCAACGTTCGGAATCTTCGAATTCTCGCCCACCCAGATTCCGTCGTAAATCACGCCACCGAGATTCTCGACGAAATGGCTGTAGATTTCCGGCGCAATGGTGCCGATCGGCTCATTCACCAGGATCTCGACTCGGGAATCCGGCGACTGCGCGCGCGCTCCGGGCAGGGAAAGGGCGGCTGCTCCGGCGGCGGTCTTGAGAAATTCGCGGCGTTTCATTGACCGCATCATATCGCGGCTGCGGGCCGGCGCCGTTCCACTCCCGCCGCGCTCTCGTAGGCGTGAGCCATCTGCAGCACGGCGAAGTCGGCGTGCCGGCGCCCCACGATCTGCAGTCCCACCGGCAAGCCTTCGGCCGTAAAACCGGCCGGAACGCTGATCGCCGGCAGCGTCGTCACGGTGATGTAAAAACAAGCGCGCATCCAATCGATGTAGCGTTCCATCCGCGTGGACTCGATCTCGCGCGGGTACGGCACATCCACTGAAAACGGCGCCACCTGCGTTGTCGGCAGGACAAGATACTCGTACCGGCGCATAAACTCCGCCGTTCGCGACAGCAGCCCCGCCCACGCTGTTTCGGCGCGGTGCATGTCGGACAGCGTGAGCCGCGCGCCGCGCTCGATCTCCTCGAGCACCGTGTCTTTTATTTGAGCGCGGTGTTCGGCAACCAGCGGCCCGTAGCTGTTAAAGTATGATGCCGCGCGGTAGGTGCGGAAGATCTCGTCCGCGCCGGAAAGATCGGGCTGCGCCTCCTCCACAATGCAGCCCAGCGACTCAAAGGTGCGCCGCTGCCGGCCCACCGCTTCGAGCACCCGCTTCTCGAAAACCGCGCCGTTGAGCGTTCCGCACCAGGCCACCCGCGCTCCTTTGAAATCGCGGCCGAGCGGGGCGGCAAAGCGCGCTCCCGCATCGTCGAGCGAAAGCGGAGCGCGCGCATCCGGTCCGGCAATCGCCGAAAGCAGCAACGCACAGCCGGCGACGTCGCGCGACATCGGTCCCAGGACGCTCAGCGCCTGCCACGGCGCATTCGAAGGGACAGCCGGCACGCGCCCCGGCGACGGCCGGAACCCCACCACCGAGCAGAATGCCGCCGGGTTCCGCAGCGAACCGCCCATGTCGCTGCCGTCGGCGATCGGCAGCATCCCACAGGCCAGCGCGGTCGCCGCCCCGCCGCTCGAGCCTCCGCAGGTCTTCGTCAAATCGTGCGGATTTCTCGTCGCCCCGAAAACCGGGTTGAAGGTCTGCGATCCCGCTCCGAACTCCGGCGTGTTCGTCTTGCCGAGCAGCACCGCTCCCGCCTCGCGGATCCGCTCGACGATCAGCGCGTCCGCCGCGGGCACATGATCCCGATAGATCGGCGAGCCGTACGTGGTGCGGATGCCGCGCGTGTCCACAAGGTCTTTGTGTGCAACCGGCAATCCGTGCAACGGGCCGAGAAACCGCCCGTGCGCCGCAGCTTCGTCCGCCGCCTGAGCCTGTGCCTGAGCGCGCTCCGCCGTGAGCGTGACGATGGCGTTCACTTTCGGATTCACACGCTCAATCTGCTTGAGGTGCGCGGCCAGCAGTTCGCGCGCAGACAGCTTCTTGGCGCGCAGCAGTCGCTCGAGTTCGGTGGCAGGAGTGAAACAAAGTTCTGTCATAGTGTTTTGTGCCGTCGTTTGCGCCATGGCGGAGCCGGCCAGTAAGAGCGTTTCGCGCCGCGTGAGCATGGATCTGAGCATACCGCGCTTGCGCCCCACCCGCGTTCTGGCATAATAGGAAGCGCTCTAGCTGTCTTCCGTTCCTGGAAGATGAATTTACTCGGACCCACGCAGCACCCTCGCATCAACGAGGCAGGGGCCATCGTGTTGCTTATCGCCGGACTCTTCGTACTGCTGAGTCTCGCTTCCTACACGTTTCAGGACCCCTCTTGGAATACAGCCGCTTCCGTCCCCGGAGCCCGCAACCTCACCGGCTCGGTCGGCGCTCACCTCGCTGACCTCTTCTTTCAACTCATCGGCCTTACCGCCTATGCGTTACCCGTCCTGATTCTGGTCCTGGGTTGGAGCTGGCTCCGCTCCGCTCCCGTTTCCTCTCCGCTCATCAAGGTCGCCGGATCGTGCGTCCTGCTCGCCTCCGTCTGCACCGCTTTCGCGCTCGGTCCGCGTTGGTATCCAATTGCGGGCGTCATTCCCGCCGGAGGACTCGCGGGCGGACTTCTCGCCGATTACCTGGTCGCCCACATGAACGTCGCCGGCGCCGCGCTGCTCACTTTCGTCGCGGCACTACTGTCTCTCTATCTGATCTCGAGCTTCTCGATGGCCAAGCTGGCCGAATGGTTCTCGGGGCCGCTCGCATGGCTCGGCCACCAGTGGGAACATTTCCGGGCGTGGCGCGCCGAACGCACCCGCATCGCAGCCGAACGTGCCCGTCAGCGCGCCGCTGAGCGCGCCGCCAGACTCGAGGCTCAGCGCGCCGCCGTGGAGGCTGCCGCCGTCGCCGCTCCGGTCGCCGAAGAACCCGTGCTGATTGAGGACAAGCCCAAGCGCTCCCGCAAAGCCAGAACCGACGAGCCTCCCATCGTCGAGGACCGCGCGCCTTGGGAGGAACCGGCGCCAACGCCCTCCGTCCACGAACTCGAGGACATTCCGATCAAGGAACTCGAGCCGCCCACTCCAGCCGAGGCCTTCGCTCCCCCGGTTCCGGCGCGCAAGGAGCCCAAACCCGTGGCATCCACCAACCAGCGGTTCTGGCAATTGCCGCCGTTATCCCTGCTCAACGAACCGCCCGAGCGCAATCCTTATGACAGCCAGGAGCTGAAGGAAATCGCCGTCCGCATCAAGAGCAAATTCGAGGAGTTCAACGTCCTCGGTTCCGTGGTCCAGATCAATCCGGGTCCGGTCGTCACCACCTTCGAGTTCAAGCCGGAAGCCGGCGTCAAGTACAGCCGCATTACCACGCTCTCCGAGGACCTCTGCCTCGGTCTTCAGGCCGAGTCCATCCTCATCGAGCGCATCCCCGGAAAGCCGACCGTCGGCATCGAGGTGCCGAACTCCAAACGCGAGGTCATCAGCCTCCGGCAAATCCTCGAGTCGGACGAATTCCAGAATTCGGCCTCGCCGCTCACGTTCCCGCTCGGCAAGGACATCAGCGGGCGGATCAAGGTCGCCGCCCTCGAAACCATGCCTCACCTGCTCATCGCCGGGTCAACCGGTTCCGGCAAGAGCGTGATGCTCAACTCGATGATCATGTCGGTGCTCTGCAAGTCCACGCCGGACCAGGTGCGCATGATCATGGTCGACCCCAAGCGTCTTGAACTCGGGCTCTACGAGGGCATCCCGCATCTGCTCACGCCCGTCATCACAGACCCCAAGAAAGCCACCAACGCGCTGCGCAACGCCGTGCTCGAGATGGAGCGGCGCCTGAAACTCCTCGCCAGCTACGGCGTCCGCAACATCGACCAGTTCAACAAGAAAGTGCGGCAATTGCAGCGCGAGCCGCGCAGTCTGTTCGACGACGACGGTCAGCAGCAGGAAGAACTGCAAACCCTCCCCTATATCCTCATTCTGATTGACGAGTTGGCCGACCTGATGATGCTCGAGCGCGCCAATGTCGAGGAATCGGTGGCGCGCCTGGCTCAAATGGCCCGCGCCGTCGGAATGCACCTGGTGCTGGCCACACAGCGTCCGAGCGTCGATGTCATCACCGGCCTCATCAAGGCCAACTTCCCCTCGCGCATCAGCTTCCGTGTCGCGACGCGCGTCGACTCCCGCACCGTCCTCGATGTGATGGGCGCCGAGCATCTGCTCGGCAAAGGCGACATGCTGTTCCTGCCGCCTGGCTCGTCCCGGCTCATCCGCGTCCATGGCGCGTTCCTCACGGAAGCCGAAACCAACGACGTGGTCGACCATTGGAAGAATCAGGCCGAACCCGAGTACGACAAGAGCTTCCTCATGGCCCCGCCCGAGGAAGACGGCGCCGAACGCGGCGACGAAGAATTCGACGGCGAGCAGGACCCGATGTATCAGGACGCGGTCCGCGTCGTCTGCGAACTAGGCAAGGCATCCACGTCCACCCTGCAACGCCGCCTTCGCCTCGGCTACGGGCGCGCGGCTCGCATCCTCGATATGATGCAGCGCGACGGCATCATCGGCCCGCCCGACGGCAGCCGCCCGCGCGATGTCCTGAAACGCCCCGATTGGCTTCAGGAAGTCGAAAGTTCGCTCCGTTAGTTTTCGGATATCCACGCGGGCGCGCCGCCTGATATTGGAATCGGGGATCGCGCCCCGCGCTACAATCCGCGTGCCAGCCGGTCCGCGAGCGCGCCCGGCAACCCCGCCTCGCGAATCTTGCGCTGCGCCGCCGCTACGTCGTACGTCACGCGCCGGTACTCCACTAAACGCTTTTCCGGCCAGAACAGCGCATAAGCCGCCCGCGGATCGCCGTCCCTCGGTTGACCAACCGACCCCGGGTTGATCAGGTACAGCGAATCCGGGTCGAGTTCCACCGTGGCCGATTTCTCCCGCGCCCCCACCGGTCGAAACGGCAGCACGCCGTTGCGATGCACCAGAAAACCGCCCTGCAGGTGCGTGTGCCCGAAAAGCGTTACCGGAGTCTCGAGATATGACGCGATCCCCACCGCATCAGCCGTGTTCACCACGTACTCGTCTTCATCTACCGGAGAACCGTGGACCATCGAGCAGTTCGCTTCGTAAGCCGGTCCGCGGAGCAGCGAAGTGAGATATTGAAGATCCTCCGCTCCGATCGTCTGATGCGTCCACAGCGCTGAAGCGCGCGCCGCCGGGTTGAACCACTCCAGATCGTCGAGCCCCGCGCAAGCCTTGTCGTGGTTCCCGCGAACCACCTGGCTTGCGTTAGCCCGCGTCCACTCGATCGCATACTCCGGGTCTGCGCCATAACCCACCAGGTCGCCGCAGCACAGTACGCGGTCGTAGCTGCCGGCGGCATCATCCACCACCGCCTCGAGCGCTTCGCGATTGGAATGAATGTCGCTGACGATCAGGTAGCGCACAATTTGATGTAGGCGATCTCGGGCGGAGCGCCGAGCCGCGCCGGAATTCCCACCGTTCCTACTCCGCGCGTCACGTAGATCGACGACTTTCCTTTCTGGTACAAGCCGTACACGTATGGAGTATAAAACCGCGCCACGCTCAAATTCTGGTGCAGGATCTCTACCGTGATCTGCCCGCCGTGCGTGTGCCCGGCAATCGTGGAGTCGAATCCCTTCTCCGCGGCCAGCGGAAAGACGTCCGGATTGTGCGACAGCAGAATGTTCGGCATCCCCGCTTTCACCATTGTCTCCGCGCCCTCTAAATACTCCGAGCCCATGCGCTGATAATCCACGCCGGCAAAGTTCAACGGCTTGCCGCCGAATTCGAAAGTCGCCGTCTCCGACCGCAGAAACCGGATCCCATAGCGCGCAGCCTCTTGAGTCGCGTAATCCTCCACGCCTGCGTACACCTCATGATTGCCATGACAGCCGAGCACGCCCGCCTCGGCCCTCAGCCGCCCCACTTGCCGGATTGCCGCATCCAGCGGATCCCCCGCTATTGTGATCAGATCGCCCGTCACCAGCGCCACGTGCGCCTTGAACTCGTTCGCCATGTCAACGGCGCGCGCCAGTTCTTGCTCGCTTAGGAAAGGGCTCAGGTGGACGTCGCTGACCTGCACCAATCGCAGGCCGTTTAATTCCGGCGCCAGTCCCGCGATCGGAATCGTAACTTCGGCCGCCCGCAGACTGCTGCGCTGAATGAAAACGCCGTACCCCGCCACCGCTGCCGGAGCCACCAGCACCGCCTGCCGCGCCGTGTTCAGAAAGAGACGCCTCGATGGACTGTGCTCCGGTTTAACTCGCGGAATCAGCCGTAACACCACCCCCGCCACCGCCGAAATCAGCACCACGAGCGTCAACATGAATGCCGCAGCGCCCGCCCAGGTTTTGAAACCACCCGGCAACATCATTTGCAGGCGCGCCGATCGCAGCATCGGCCCGCCGAACATAATGCCGATCAGAATCGCGCTTACCGCCAGGATAATGATTCGTTTTTTCGGATTGGCGAACGACGGCTTCCGCCAAAATCGCGCTAATGCTATGAGGACGACCAGCGTTCCGGCAAATGCAACGATAAATTCGGGCAAGTGCCGCTCTATGTATCCCATGCCCCTCCAATTCATTCTATCGCGCTTCTTTTTCGCGCCTTTTGCCGGTCCCGCTTCAAGCAATGGATACAATCAAGGAATGTCTCTTGTCGTAGTCGGTTCGGTGGCCTATGACGGCATCGAAACCCCCCACGGAAAAGTGGATCGTGCCCTGGGAGGCGCCTGCACCTACATCGCGCTCTCTGCCAGTTACTTCACCCGCCCTCATATTGTTGCCGTCGTCGGCGACGATTTCGCTTCCGAAGACGAAGCCTTCCTGGCCAGTCGCAATATCGACCTGAGCGGGCTCGAGAAGGTTTCCGGAAAAACCTTCTTTTGGGCGGGTGTCTACTCGCCCGACATGAACGACCGCACCACCCTCACCACCGAACTCAACGTCTTCGCTGATTTCAAGCCCAAACTCCCCGACTCATACCGCCGCCAGCCCTACCTGCTTCTCGGCAACATTCAGCCTTCCCTCCAGCGCGACGTTCTCAGCCAGATGGACGGACTCCGCTTCGCGGGCGGCGACACCATGAACTTCTGGATCACCGGCTTCCGTGACGAACTCCTCGCCACCATCAAAAACTGGGACTTCCTCCTCATCAACGACAGCGAAGCCCGCCTGCTTTCCGGCGAGTCGAATATGAAGCGAGCCGCCGCCAAAATCCTCGACATGGGCCCCAACACCCTGGTCATCAAACGCGGCGAATACGGCGCCATGCTGTTCCGTCGCGACTCCTACTTCGTTGTCCCCGGTTACCTGCTCGAAGAAGTGTTCGATCCCACCGGCGCGGGCGACTGCTTTGCCGGAGGCTTCGTCGGCTACCTGGCTCAGTGCGGCTTTGACTTGAAGGACCCGAACATCGACCGCAAGGTCCTCCACCGCGCCGTCATCTACGGTTCCGTCATGGGCAGTTTCTGCTGCGAGAAATTTGGCGTCGACCGCTTCCGCACCCTCACCCGCGCCGAAATCGACGCCCGTTTCGAGGAATTCAAAACCTTCACCGGGTTCTAACGCCGGGCGGGCTCCGGCTCGCCCTCCTCAACTCAAGGAGCCTCCACAAACTGCCCCGCCGCGATACTCTATTCGTCCTGCTGCTTCTGGCGGCGCTCGGCTCCGCCGCCGTTTTCTATTCCCATTCACGCGGTTGGACCCTCTATTACGGCGACGCCGTAGCCCACCTCAACACCTGTCTCTTATACACATCTAGATGTGTATAAGAGACAGNGAACCCCCGGCTTCGATCAATGGGGAACCCCCTGGCTTCCCGCGCCTCACCTGTTGATGGTCCCCTTTGCCCGCAACGACGGACTCTGGCGCTCCGGACTCGCCGGCGCCATTCCCAACTCGCTGTGCTTCATTCTTGCCGGAGCGCTCCTCTACGCAGCCGCTCGACGCATCTTCAACTCGCGTCCTGCCGCTGCCGCCGCGGTATCCCTGTTCGCGCTGAACCCAAACGTCCTCTACCTTCAGTCCGTACCCATGACCGAAATGGTCTTCCTGTGCTCGCTCACCGGAGTGCTCTACTTCGCCACGCGACCCGACCCCGGACCCGTTACCCTGCTCGGCGCTGCGCTCTTCCTCAACCTCGCCGCGCTCACCCGCTACGAAGGCTGGATTCTCATCCCTCTGGTCGCTGCCGCTTTTGCCTTCCGTTTCCGCCGCCCGGTGTTTACACTCGTGTTCTGTTTGCTCGTCGCCGCCGGTCCTCTATTCTGGCTTGGCTACAATTGGTGGCTTTCCGGCAATCCGCTCGAGTTCTACAACGGCCCGTACTCCGCCCGTGCCATCAACGAGCGCGCCGTCGCCGCCGGAATGGCCCGTTATCCGGGCGACCACGATCTGCCCACCGCGATCCTTTATTACTCCGTCGCCGCCCGGCTCTGCGCCGGAGCCGCGCTGACCATCGCCGGACTCGCTGGAATCGTCGCCGCCTGTTTGCGCCGCGCCCTCTGGCCTTTGCTGATCCTGGCCGCGCCATCCGCCGTCGTCATGTTGAGTATGTACGGCTCCTCGACGCCCATCTTCATCCCCTCCCATTGGCCGAACACCTGGTACAACACCCGCTACGGACTCTCCGCTTTGCCCCTGCTCGCCTTCGCCGCCGGAGCCATCGTCCTCTGGCTGCCAAAGCGGATCCATCCCGTTTGTTCCGCCATCCTGGTCCTCGCCGTCCTGATTCCCTGGCTCGCGCGCCCCGACCCGGAAAACTGGATTTGCTGGAAAGAGTCGCAGGTCAACTCCGAGGACCGCCGCGCCTGGACCGCGCAAGCCTCCGCCTTTCTAACCGCCAACTACACGCCCGGTGCCGGCATCTTCACTTCGTTCGGCGATCTCACCGGAATCTTCCAACTCTCCGGAATTCCGCTATCGGCGACCCTCTACGACGGCAATAACCCGCAATGGCTCGCCGCCGCCGTACGCCCCCAACTGTTCCTGCATGAAGAGTGGGCCGTTGCCCAAGCCGGCGACAGCGTGGCTCAGGCGGTTGAACTCGCCACCCGAAAAGGCGTCCGGTACCGCCTCGTCAGCCAGATTATCGTTGGCAAAGCGCCAGTTGTGGAAATATACAAGAGAGACTAAATGCGCGTCCGCTTCACGAAAGCTCACGGCTCAAAGAACGACTTCCTGTTGACTTGGGCCGCTGACGCTCCTCAAAACGCCTTGCCTGAGTTCGCCCGCGCCATCTGCCACCGCAACACCGGCGTAGGCGCCGACGGCTGGCTCATCGTTACTCCCGGCGATGCTGCCTGCGCCGCCGCCATCCAATTGCTCAACTCCGACGGCAGCGCCTCGGAAATGTCCGGCAACGGCACCCGCTGCGCCGCGGCCTTCCTGCTTGAAAACGGATTCGCCGGCAACGAGATGATCATCCAGACCGGCGCCGGTCCCAAACACCTGCGCGTCCTCGGCCGCAGCGGACCGGAGTGGCGGTTCGAGATGAATATGGGGCGCGCGTACTACACTGAAGAGAACCTCCGTTTTTCTCTGCAATTGAAAAACGGCACCGCCGGCGTGACCATCTTGAACGTCGGAAATCCTCAGTGCGCCGTCTTTGTCGAAGACTTTTCGCTCGATTGGCGGGCTGCCGGCTGCGAAATCGAGCACCATCCGATGTTCCCGGATCGAACCAATGTGTCGTTTGTGAAAACCATCGACCGCCACACCATCGATGTCCGGTTCTGGGAGCGTGGCGCGGGTGAAACCCAAAGCTCCGGCACCGGTTCCACCGGCGCCGCCTTCGCCGCTTTCTTGCGCGGACTGGTCGACAGCCCGGTTACCGTGCTCACCCCCGCCGGACCGCTTCACTTGAGGCTCGAAGGGGATAATATGCTGCTCGCAGGCCCGGCCGAACTGGTCGCATCCGGTGAGTTTTTTTGGAAGGACTGAACTCATGACTAACGCTCAAGTCGTATCGCATGCCGCTACTCTCGAAGAGAAAATCCGCAATAAAACCGCTAAGGTCGGCATCGTCGGCCTCGGCTATGTCGGACTCCCGCTTGCCATGGAATTCGCCGGCGCCGGTTTTGAGGTCGTCGGCATCGACGTGCTCGCTCACAAAGTCGACCTGTTGAATGCCGGTACCAGTTACGTCCAGGACGTTCCCACCAGCCATGTCGCCGAACACGTCAAGTCCGGACGCTTCCGCGCCACCACCGATTTCTCCGTCATCCGCGACCTCGACACCATCAACATCGCCGTCCCTACCCCGCTGCGCAAAACCAAGGACCCCGACATGAGCTACGTCGTGTCCGCCAGCGAAGAGGTCGCCCGTTATCTTCGCCCCGGCACGCTCGTCATCCTCGAGTCCACCACCTACCCCGGCACCACCGACGAACTGCTTTTGCCCATGATGGAAAAGTCCGGCCTCAAGTGCGGCCAGGACTTCTTCCTCTGCTTTTCTCCCGAACGCGTCGACCCCGGCAACCCCAAGTACCAGACCCGGAATATTCCCAAAGTCGTCGGCGGGGTGACTCCGGCATGCACGCAGGTCGGCGCTGCCTTCTACTCGCAGGCGCTCGAAACCGTCGTCCCGGTTAACTCCACAACCGTCGCCGAAATGGTCAAACTGCTCGAGAATACGTTCCGCATGATTAACATCGGCCTCGTGAACGAGCTCGCCCTCATGTGCGACCGCATGGGCGTCAACGTTTGGGAGGTCATCGACGCCGCCGCTACCAAGCCCTTCGGCTTCATGCCTTTTTACCCCGGTCCCGGTCTCGGCGGACACTGCATCCCCATCGACCCGTTCTATCTGTCCTGGAAAACCAAGCAGTCCGGCATTGAAGCCCGCTTCATCGAACTAGCCGGCTACATCAACGGTGGTATGCCGCATTTCGTCGTCGACAAGGTTCAGCACGCCTTAAACGATCACTCCAAGCCTGTGAAAGGCTCGCACATCCACATCGCCGGAGTCGCTTACAAACGGAATATCGATGATGTTCGCGAGTCTCCGGCGCTCGACGTGATTCTTCTACTCGAAAAGCGCGGCGCCAAGGTCACTTATAGCGACCCCTTCGTGCCGGCGCTCCGCCTCGACCACGGCGTCACCATGAACGCGACCGATATGAAGGAGCAGTCCGCTTCCGCCGACTGCGTTCTCATCATCACCGATCACTCGGCGTTTGACTACAAAGCGCTGCTCGACGACGCACGCCTGATCGTCGATACGCGCAACGCCATGAAGGGTCTGTCTTCGCCAAAAATCGTCCGGCTTTGACCGGGCCGGGGGCGGTTGACAACCCTCCCCACGTCCGCTATAGTGCTGAAGTATTGATTCTTCAATGGTTTGTCGAAGAAAGGCGGCAAATCAATCTCAGGACGGACCCGGGGGCATGGATTGTTTCGAAGCCATACCATTTGCGTAACCACGTTCCAGGCTTACTCTGCGCCGTCACAGCGTAAAGCGCTGCATTTTCAGTAAAACGGGAGCAAGTTCGCATGGATGGCAACCCCGAAGACCACGCCCTAGAACAACCCGCACAACCCGTGCCTGAGTCCGATTACGAGCACCTGCTCGAGGACTACAGCCACCTCGCGCCCCCCGCCGACGGCGAACTCCTCCACGGTCATGTTCTCAAGGTTACGCCCCAGGAAGTGATCGTCGATGTCGGCTACAAAATCGAAGGCATGGTGCCCATCGAGCAGGTGAAACTGCCCGACGGCTCAATCCCCTATCAGCGCGGCGACACCATCGACGTCGTCATCGAACGCCACGGTCCGCAGCCTGAAGGCTACATCCTGCTTTCTCACGAGAAAGCCGCGCGCATCCGCTCCTGGGATACCCTCGAACAGGCCTTTCGCGAAAACCTGCTCGTCAATGGCCGCGTCACCGGACGCACCAAAGGCGGACTCTCCGTCGATGTGGGGATCCCCGCCTTCATGCCCGGCTCCCAAATCGACGTCCGGCCCACCCATCACGTCGATTCCCTCATCGGCCAGGACATCCCCGTCAAGATCCTCAAGCTCAACCGCCGCCGCGGCAACGTGGTGGTCTCGCGCAAAGCCGCTCTTGAAGAGGAACTCACCGCCCGCAAGTCCACCGCCCTCGAACACCTCGGCGATGGCGCTGTCGTCACCGGCACCGTCAAGAACCTCACCGAGTACGGCGCATTTATCGACCTCGGCGGCATCGACGGTCTGCTCCATGTCAGCGACCTGTCGTACGGCCGCGTCACCCATCCTTCCGAGATGCTCCAGGTCGGCGACCAGATCACCGTCAAGGTCCTCAAGTTCGACAAGGAGCGCGAGCGCATTTCGCTCGGCGTCAAACAACTCGTCCCCGACCCCTGGACCAGCGTCGAGGAGCGTTACCCCCTCAACCACCGCGTCGTCGGCCGCGTCGTCAGCGTAACCGACTACGGCGCCTTCGTTGAACTTGAGCCCGGCGTCGAAGGTCTGATCCATATCTCGGAGATGACCTGGAGCCGGCGCATGAAACACCCCACCAAGGTCGTCAAGGTCGGTGACCAGGTGGAAGCCGTCGTCCTCGACGTCAAGCCCAAGGAACGCCGCGTCTCGCTCGGCATCAAGCAGCTCGAGCCCGATCCCTGGACCACCGTCGCCGACCGCTACGCCATCGGCAGCGTCGTCGAAGGCCGCGTTCGCAAACTCACCGACTTCGGCGCCTTCGTCGAAATCGAGGAAGGCATCGACGGTCTCGTCCATGTCTCCGACATCTCCTGGACCAAACGCATCAAGCATCCTTCTGAGGCATTGAAGAAGGGGCAAATCGTGCAGGCCGCGATTCTCCAGATCGACGCGCCCAACCGCCGCCTCTCGCTCGGCATCAAGCAGCTTCAACCCGACGCCTGGGAGACTTTCTTCGGTCAGCACCAGGTCGGCGATATCGTCCGCGGCCGGGTGTGCCGCGCCGCCAGCTTCGGCGTCTTCGTCGAACTCCTGCCCGGTGTCGAAGGGCTCTGCCATCGCTCCGAAGTCCCCGGCGCCAACGACAGGCGCCCCGATGAGCCTGCCCTGCCGATCGCCGAAGAACTCGATTTCAAGATCATCAAGCTCAACGAAGCCGACAAGAAAATCGGCTTGAGCGTCGCCGCCATCGCCGCCGACGAGGAGAAAAACCGCCTCGAGGATTACCAGCGCCAGGCCGCCGCCGCCACTCTCACCATCGAAGAAGCCATGCGGAGTAAAGGAGAAGGCGAACCGAGCCTCGATTCCTAGGGAGAAACGTTTCTATATGACCAAGGCCGAACTGATTGAAGAAGTATCGCGCGTCGTCGAAATGACGCGGAAGGATTCCGAAGTGATCGTCGAAGCCATCTTCGACAGCATCGTCCGCTCCCTCCGCACCGGCGACAAGATCGAAATTCGCGGTTTCGGAAGCTTCCGCACCCGCCAGCGCCAGCCTCGTGTGGGCCGCAACCCCAAAACCGGCACCCGCGTCGAGGTCCCCTCCAAGCGCATCCCGTATTTCAAACCCAGCAAGGAACTGAAGGACCTGGTCAATCGCGAGAAGCAGGGCGAAAACGCTGCCCCGGCTCCGCCCGAGGGCACTCCCGCCCTCTAACGCCATGGACCGCCTCTGGAGTCCCTGGCGGTACTCCTACGTCTCCGCCACCGGGGCGCCGCAAGCCTGCATCTTCTGCGCCAAACCCCGCGAAAATCGCGATGCTGAAAACTTCATCGTGCATCGCGGGGAGCGCAATTTCGTCATCCTCAACGCCTTTCCCTACACCAACGGCCACCTCATGGTGGCTCCCTATGAGCACGTCGCCACGCTCGAGGACGCCCACCCCGACACCCTCGCTGAAATGATGGTGCTCGTCCGCCGCGCCGAGTCCCACCTCCGCGCCATCTATCGCCCCACCGGGCTCAACATCGGCATGAACATCGGAGAAAGCGCCGGCGCCGGCATCGCCGGCCACATCCATATGCACGTCCTCCCCCGTTGGACCGGCGACACCAACTTCATGACCGCCATCGGCGAAACCCGCGTCCTCCCCGAAGCCCTCTCCGTCACCTACTCAAAACTAACCGGCAGGAACTGGTAAGAGTCCTCGTCTAGCGGCGCTCGGGTTGCGGGGTCGGCGCCAGCAGCCCCGCCAGCGCGATTGCCGCTGCCGCCAGGGCCCACACCGTGAGCAGATGGGCTTCGATCAACAGCCCGGCCAACAGGGGGGCGATGATCTGGGCCACCGATGTGAGCGACTGCGTTAAGCCGAGCACCGTGCCCTGTTCCTCGCGGCCCGAAGCCTGCGTGATCAGGCTCGTGACGATCGGCCGTACCACACCGCCGAGCGCCGAGATCGCCGTCACCAACGCCAGTGAAAGAACCGTATACGAGAAGCCCAGCGCGACATACCCCGCTACGACGGAAACAAATCCCACCGTCATCACCGGAACCTCGCCGAAACGCTTCACCAGGCGCCCGAGCAGGCCGCCCTGCAGCAGGCCTCCGAGCAGACCGGCAAAAGCGAACGCATAGCCGACCTCGCGGGGGCCGAAGGGATGTCCGTTCCACACGTAGCGCCGCTCGCAGAACATGGCGAACCCGCCGGTGAAAATGCCGAAGCTGAAAACGTAGCTGAAAAACTTGGCGAGCAGCGGCGCCAGCCGCGGACGCCGAAAGTACTCGACATAGCGGCTCCACTCAAACACGCTCAGCCGCTTGCCGCCCGGACCCGCCGGACCCGCGCCCGCGCCTTCAACCGCCGGCGGATTGGCCGGCAGCAGAAAGTAAGTCGCGAGAATGCTCAGCAGCGAAAGCCCGGCCGCCGCCAGAATCGGATATTGATACCCGAATTGCGCGAGGACGCCCGAAATCGCCGGCCCCAGAAGAAATCCGCCGCCGAACGCGATTCCGATCAGGCCGAAGGCGCGCGACCGGTCCTCGGGCCGCGTGACGTCTGAAATGTAAGCCTGCGCCAGCGCCAGATTGCCGGCCGTGATCCCGTCCACCGCGCGCGAGGCGAACACCACGGGCAGGGAAGTCGCGAAGGCCAGCATCAGGAAGCCGATCAAGGTTCCCACCTGGCTGACCAGCAGGAGCGGGCGGCGTCCGAACTGGTCCGACAGCCGGCCGAGGACCGGCCCGGCAAACAACTGGCATACCGCGTAGGTGGCCACCAGCGTTCCCACCACCGCCGGCGTAGCGCCCATGCGCTCGGCGTAGAACGGCAGAAGCGGAAGAATGATCGTGTAGCCGAGAATGTCGACGGTGACGATCAGGAAGATAGGCAGTAACGGCGAGGAGCGCAAACTTCCATCATCCCAGATGCTCGCCGCCTTTGACCAGTACAATGGTTTCTATGCCGGGCGACTTTTACAGAATTGCCAAACTTCCCCCCTATGTCTTTGCTGTCATCAACGAGATGAAAGCAAAGGCACGCGCCGCCCAACTCGATGTGATCGACCTCGGGATGGGAAATCCCGATGGACCCACGCCCGACGCCGTTGTGAAGAAGGCTATCGAAGCCATCGTCAATCCGCGCAACCATCGCTACTCGATTTCCAAGGGACTTCCGAATCTGCGGCAGGAGATCGTCAAGCGCTATCAACGCCAGTATGGCGTCACCCTCGATCCCGATGTCGAAGCGATTGCCACCATCGGCGCCAAGGACGCTCTGGCCCATCTGCTCTTCGCCATCATCGGTCCTGGCGATGTCGTGGTTTCGCCCAATCCGGCTTATCCCATTCACCAGTACGGCGTGATTATGGCCGAAGGCTATGCCGTCATGCTGCCGATGCCGTCGCCCGCGGAATTCCTCAACCAGCTCGAGGATCTCTACCGCAAACCGGGTCCCAAACCAAAGGTTCTGCTCATCTCGTTTCCGCACAATCCGACGACACAGACCGTGGAATTGCCGTTTTTCGAGCGCGTCGTAGAACTCGCCCGCAAACACGGCACCATGATCATCCACGATTTTGCCTACGCCGATATCTGCTTCGACGGCTACAAGGCGCCGAGCATCCTGCAGGTGCCAGGCGCGGCCGAGGTTGCGGTTGAGATCTATTCGCTTTCAAAGAGCTTCAACATGGCCGGATGGCGGGTGGGATTCTGCCTCGGCAACCGGCAGATGATTGGCGCTCTGGCCCGCATCAAGAGCTATCTCGATTACGGCATTTTTCAGCCGCTGCAGATCGCTTCGATCATCGCGCTCAGGGAGTGTCAGGACGAAACCCAGAAGATCGCCGCCACTTACCAGAAGCGGCGCGACGTGCTCGTGCAGGGATTGTACAAAGCCGGTTGGGAGATGGAAAAGCCGCGCGGGTCGATGTTTGTGTGGGCGCCCATCCCCGAGCCGTTCCGCCACCTCGGTTCGCTCGAGTTCGCCAAGCTGATGCTCGAAAAATCGCTGGTCGCGGTATCGCCCGGAATCGGGTTCGGTCCGCTTGGCGAAGGCTATGTACGCTTCGGTCTCATCGAGAATGAGCACCGCCTGAAACAGGCGGCCAAGAGCATTCAGAAGATGCTCAAGTCGGCGCCCGTGCCCGTCGCCTCATAACAAGCGCGGCTAAAGCCGCTCCGCCGGCGGCCAGTTCGGTCCACGAGGCAGGCTCGGGAACCTCCTGCCTCGGGATGCCCACCTCCATGATGTCGTTTCCGCACGTCGCAGATGCGGCTTTGGCCGTCATCACGCCCTGCAGCACGTATTGGACGAACTCCGGTGTCGGCGAAAACGAGACCGATACCGTGAGCCGGGCGTGCGTAAAGCCGTCACCCGTTACCGAGGTGAGCACCGCGCCGGTGCTCAGAAGGTTGATCGAGTGGCTGCCGTCATCATGCAGCCAGACCGGGAACTCCGGACGGTAGATATAGCCGGAGCCGAGTTGTAGAACCTGAAACGCGGTGAGGACGCCCGCAGGATTCATCACTTCGTAGAATCCGCCTTCCTGCACGCCATCATGGGAGGTCAGCGCCAGGCCATATCGAATCAGCCCGTTGACGGCGAAAAAGACGTCGGCCGCGTTCAGGCGAATTCCGAAATCATAGAATGGGTCGAGCGTGCTCCCAGGCCCGAAATTAAGCCCCAGGCTCACAATGCCGGCCCGGCTGTTGGGATTCACCACCATGTCGAAGCGCTCGGCGTCGAACCAGGCTTTGTCGCCGATGACGTCGCAGGAGGGGCTCGCGCAGGAAGTCGCCGTGGCGCCGAACGGGTCGGTGTAGTGCACCGTAACCGCGGATGCCACCCCCGGCGCGGCGGCGAGCAGGATAAAGACTCGCAGTAATTGCATTCCGAAACGAACCCAATTCCTTCCTTTGGGTTCGTACGGAACTAAAGTGGGGATTCGCCCCGGTTTGTTCTCACTCTTTTTTCGGGGTCAGGCAGCCTGAAATAGGGGCTGCTGCCGTTGGCCGCGGGTCTCGAAATCGATCAGCAGGTCGCGGTAGCGGTCGCGCAGGTCGGCGGGGGCGAGCAACCGTCCTTCGCCGAGCACAGCGCGCTGCAATTGCAGGGCGTTCACCATCGATTTACCGCCCGGATCGTTGTTGGTGATCACGATCACTCGTTCGGCGCTGCGGCGGAGCCGTTCGATGCGCGCGGTCCACTCAGCGATTTCCTGGCTGTTGTAGAGATAGTCGTGTTGGCGCTGACGCGGAGCACCTGTCTGGAGCGCGCCCAAAGCGTTGGCCGGATTGCGCCCGTGCAGACGGACGTAGCCGGCTCCGGAGGTGAGAAACGACGTGGGCGGCATGGCGCGGGCGTACTCGGGTTGATCGATGTTGCAGAACCCCACACGATAGTCGATGAAGGTACCGATTCCCTCGTCCATCATCCAGGAGTCGTGACGCATCTCGGCCACCAGCGGAAACTCGTGGAAGGCGCGCCGCAGCGCGATAAAGAAGTCGCGGTTTTCGGCGGTTAGGCGGAACGACCACGGGAACTGCATCAGCAGCGCGCCAAGCTTCTTAGCGCGCAGCAGCGGCAGCAAGCCGTCTTTGAATGCGGCGATATCCGCGCGGTCGAGAACCCGGTCGTGAGTGAAGCGCCGGTTCAGCTTCGCCGTGAACAGAAATCGAGGGTTTTGAGTGGTTTTGGCGATCCAAAGCCGGGCGATTTCAGGCCGCACCGGGTGGTAGAACGTGCTGTTGATTTCGACCGCGTCGACGTAGGTTGCCAGAAACTCGAGCGGGTGAAAGTTGCGGCTGCGGGCTTTCGGGTAGACCACGCCGTTCCAATGTGGGTACGACCATCCGGCTGGTCCACAGTGTACCGTTCCGGGGCTGTTAGGGAGAGGCATTCGGGAGAACCTCCGTGATTCGCTCTTTGTTCGCCATTATGGGCGAACTAAAAGCGAAAGTCAAGAGGCTACCCAAAAATTAAACGGCGCAGTCGGGGTCAGCCGACTGCGCCGGGTTGAAACGCCGCGATGCCGAAACAGAGCGCGGCGTGAATCCGTTTTTCCGTCTTGCCCACAAGAGCCCTGGGCAGTAACGGTGCAAGAGCAGTTTAGGAACCGTTGCCGGCGGCCACGGACATGGTGCTCGAGATCTTGCTGAAGATGGTGCTGATCGAGGTCGCGACGCCAGGCATGATCGCGCCGGCAGCAACCGCAACGAAGCCCGCCATCAAGGCGTATTCGATGAGGTCCTGACCACGCGTATCCTTCCAAATGCGCAGCTTCCAAACCAAGTTGGTAATACGATTCATTCTACTTTCTCCTCTCCCTGCAACTGGAACTGGTGTGTGTTGCTATGGAGATCATAACCAGAGCTAGGCTTTCAACAAATCAGCCGAGCCCCTTAAACACCCGGTTCAATTCGTCTAAGTGTTTTTGCCCAATTGGGGGGTAATAGTACTCTGGTTCCACTTGTGAGCCCCACGCGCGTCACTTTAGGCTGACACTCGTTTCAGCCGCGCGTGCCGCCACGTTTCGAACAGCTCAAAGTCGGTTTGGACCGAGGCGATGGTCTCTCCGCGCTGCTCGATGGAGGATTCTGCGATATTGCCAAGATCTTCCGCCATTTGCAGATAGGCGATCTTGGCGGGGTCGATCCCCATGATCCGGCAGCAGGTGGCGTCAACCGCGGGCAGGTCGGAGCCCATCACCATTACCCCCGCCTGTTTGGGGGTACCCTGGATCGGGCCGTTGCCTTCCATGCCGACAACCCCGTCGATGATGGCAAATGTCTTACGAAAAATTCGATTTAACGAAACGATGCTGTTGTCAATACCGATGTAGTGCAATTTGTTCTTGGGCCACCCGTAGATGCTGCCGGGAACCAGCCCAAAGAAGTTTTTCATGGACAAGGTGGCGCCTGCCCAATGGTGAGTCTTCATTTTGGCCAGAGAAACGATCAGATCGGCGCGCAGCGCGGTATTGGGGAAATACATGGTGGCCAGGTCTGCAAACCCGGGCTGCTCGGAGACGTCATCGCGGTTCAAATCCGTGAACAGCGAATCGAAGCGGGGGATTTCGGAGCGATATCGCGCCAGGGCGGCGATATCGAGAGTGTCGCGGCGATGGCCGGGACCTTCGCCGATGCGAACGTCGGCGGCGCCCAGCGAACGAAAAACCTCCAGCGCGGCGGCAACCATGGCCACGTCGGTATTAATCGCCGTCGAACGATCGAACTCCACCAGGTTCGGCTTGAGGAGTACGAACTTGCCTTTGACATCGAGGCCGCAGGCCTGGATGCCTTCGTTCATTTTGCTCGCCAGTTCCCCGGAGTAGGAGGGGGCTTTCAGGATCACGACCGGCGAGTTGGGGCGCGCGGGCGGACGTTTCTTGGGTTCAATGCTCATTTTGGCAACTCCAGCCAAAGCCGCCGCTCCGGCGACCGGGACAAAGACGCGCCGTGTGATGCGCATTACGATTTTTCTCCGGCGTTTCTGAGCGCGCCGTCGCCCGAAGCGGCGATCGCCTCAAGCGCCGCGATCATCAGATCAGGCGGAGGATCGGAGGGCGGGTTGAAGCTCCACCGGTCGCCGAAGGCGATCCGCAGCCACGCGTCGGCCATTCGCGATCCGGTTTGAGACTGCCCCCAGGTATACCCGGCCGGAGCGCGTCGACCGAGCCCGAGCACCGCCAGGGCCGTGGTTTCCGGGTAGGACGGCAGGTCGACACCGAGCGCGGCCGAGTTCCCGTAATTCCAGCCGCCATCCCGGCACCGCAGCAACATCAGGAGGTTCTCGCCTTCTTCCACTCTGGATCGAAGTTCGCGGTTTTGAACCCGGGCCGCCGCCCGCCGCAGCGCAATCAGCGAAAGAGCGGTTGGCTCCACCCAAGCGGTGGTGTCGCGGAAGAAGGGCCAGCCGCGGTTGGAGGTGTCGCGGTCGACGCCCCGGCCAAGTACCCGGTGCACGAGGCGGCTGAACCAGTAGCTCTCAAAGCCAGTGGTTCCAAGCAGCCACCGCAGGCCGTTGTCGAAGCTGGGGCCATAGTCCTGATGTTCCGTGCAGAGCGTGACACCGAGCGCGGTGACCCATGTCGAACTGCTTACCTGAGCCGAGGGGCGCCACCCGCCGTCCGGATTCTGCCAGCTCTTCACCAGGTTCCAGGCGCGGTGGGCCGCCGGGTCCCCCCGCAAGGCGAGCATGGCGTAGAAGGTCGGCTCGAGCCAGGACTGACGTCCGGCGAAGTAGCCCCACCCGCCGTCCGGGTTCTGAGTAGCCCGCAAATGTTCGCGTCGTGAGATGAGGACCGGCGATTCCATACCCCACTATCGGACGACCGCCGTAATTCCTATAGAGGATCGCCTTACCGGCGAATGAAACTAATGAACCTAACGTAATGATGCCAGCACCGAAGCGGCGAGTTGCTCGGCGCGGCGCGCAAGATTGGCCGCGGCGGCCGGGTCGGTCAGGCGGAGATCCTCGGCCTGCCTTAAAAAGGACCGTGAGCGGGTGACGTTGTCGGCCTGTTCGCGCGTGAGGCGCCGTCCTGCGATCGACCCCAAGGCGCGTCGCGCCGCTTGCGCGCTCTGCTCATAGTTGCGCAGATAGCCCGCGCGCTGATCCTGCGAGGTGATTTCGCCGAATTGCGGGGCGGGGGGCGCGGGTGCCGTCTGGGGCGGCGGCGTCGCCGGAACCGCCGGCTTGGGGCGGGGAACGCGCGTATGCGGAGCCGGTTTAGGCTCGGGAACCGGCGATTGCGGGATGGCGACCGAGGGCGGCGCCACCTCAACGCCGGGCGGGTCCGGCATCGGCGGCTGCGGGGCCGGCCTGGTTTGCGCGGGAGGCGGCGGCGTGAAAACCCGGGCCTTGCGTTTCCATCCAAAGCAGCCGGTTGCGGTCAGCGACCACAAAGCCAGCGCTAGGACGGCAGTTGAACGCATCGGTATCATGTTCGCGCCAGGACGGGAAGCGTCAACGTAAATTTCGTCCCCTGGCCGGATTCACTCTCGACTTCAATCTTACCGCCGTGTAGTTGTACCGCCCGGTAGACCATCGCGAGTCCGATGCCGTTGCCGTTCTTCTTCGTCGTGAAATAAAGCTGGAAGATTTTCTCGCGCGCCTGGGGCGGGATGCCGGAGCCCGTATCGGCGACGGTGAGCTGAACCGCGCCGGACAGCCGAACGATGGCCAGCGTCAAGCTTCCGCCGCCCGGCATCGCGTCGAGGGCGTTCACCGAAAGGTTGATCAGCGCCTGCCGCAGCAGGTCGGCATCGCCCCACATGGGGATGTGCTCGGGTTCGGCGCGGCAGGCGACGGTGACGTTCCGGCGCGCGGCATCGGCGCGTACGACCAGAGTCACATCGGTAGCCAGTTCGACGATGTCGAACTCCTTGGTCACCAGTTCCACCGGGCGCGTGAAATCGAGAAACGTGCGGACCACGCGGTCGAGCCGGAGAACTTCCTCGTTAATGATGCGGATCTCTTCCTGCGCCTCGGCCGAGTCCGGGTCCACCATCGTCTCGAGGAGAGCGAGGCGCGCGGCGATCGAGTTGAGCGGGTTCTTGATTTCGTGCGCCACGCCGCCCGTGAGCCGGTTGATGGCATCGAGGCGCGACAACAGTTCTACCTGCGATTCCAATTGATGACGGACCTCGGGGTCGCGCAGGCGGACCAGCACATGCGAGTCGCCCACCGGGTCGGCATCGGCGAGCAGCGGCGTCGCACTCTGCGGACCCAGCCATTCGATGCGCTGCGCGGCGATACTTTGCCGGGTTTCGAGCACGCGGCGGAGCAGCGGGTCGAGCGGCGTCTCGGAGGCGGTGAACACATCGAGCGAACGGCCGAGCAGACGCGAGGCGGCCCCGCCTGAAAGCACCAGCCGGCCGCGCGAGTCAAACAGCAGAATGCCTTCCTCAAGCCGGTCGAGCGCGGCGGAAACGCGCGAGCGGAAATCGGCGGCGGTGCGAACCTCCGCGCCGAGCAGGCTGAGCTTCGATTGAACGGCGGCGAACTCGGGCGAGGCGGCGCGCGGACCGGGCGCGGGAACCGATTCGCCCTGCCGGATACGGTCGATATCCGCTTCGATGCGCCGGACGTTGCTCGCGACGAAGCGCGCGAGCAGCGAGACCAGGATCAGCGAGACGAACAAGGCGGCCAGCGTTGCGCCGGCGATCCACCGCAGACCTTCGCGCAGCAGTTCGCTTACCAGCGTCATCGAGACCAGGACCTGAATCCTGAGGATCGGGCGTGGATCGTTGAGCACACCGATGGGGACGGCGAGTTCGTAGTCGTCGCGGCGCGCCTGAATCGCGCGCAGACGGTCGATCGGACCGAGCGCGAGAAGCTGGTAAAGCGTGGGGCGGTTGCGCAGGGTCTGCCCGGCCATGGATTCGGTGGAGGAGACGAGAATGCGGCCGTCTTCGCCCGCGACATTGATCTCGACGAGCGACGGAGCTTGCGCGAGGCTGTTGACAAGGTAAGAGGCGATGCGCGGGTCGTCGGCGATGGCCGCCGCCCAACCGTCGCGTGTGGCCACGCCGTCCTTGGAGGATTGCTCCAGGCGAAGCAGCAAACGTTCCTTGGTCTGCTGGAGCGCGAGTTCGGCGAGGTGGCGCGAATTCTGGAGATTCGATTCCAACAGGTTGGACAGTAGCAGCGCCGAAAATGCCGCCACCACCAGCATGGCCACCGGGACAGTCGCAAGCAGGATTTTGGTGCGGACTGACATGCTACTCGCCGGGCTCCGCGCCGTATTCCTTCAATTTGTTGTAGAGCGTCTTTTGGTTGATGCCGAGCAGGTCGGCGGCGCGGGTCCGATTCTGGCCGGTGAATGCCATGGTGATTTCGATGACTTCCCGCTCCACCTGATCGAGTCTGACACCGGCCTGGAAGGTGACGCTCGGCACCGGACCGAGCGCGCGATGGGTGAGTTCGGCGCGGGGCTCGGCAATGGAGGCCGGCATGTGTTCGGGCCGTATGTCGCCTGATCCCGCGAGCACGACGGCGCGCTCGAGCGCGTTTCGCAACTCACGCACATTGCCCGGCCAGTTGTAACGCTCGAGCAGCGGGAATACGGCGGGGTCGATGCTCGCGATGCGGGTGTGGTGCTTTTCGTTGAGCTCTTCGAGCATGGCGCCGGCGAGCGAGGGGATGTCTTCCTTACGGTCGCGCAGCGGGGGCAGGGAAACGGTGAGGACGCTCAGCCGGTAGAAGAGGTCTTCGCGAAAGCGGCCCTCGGCGGCCATCTGTTCGAGATTGCGGTTGGTGGCGGCAAGCACGCGTACGTCGACTTCGATTTCGCGCGCGGCGCCGAGGCGGCGAATGCGGCGGTCCTCGAGCACGCGCAGGAGCTTGGCTTGCAGGGCGAGCGGCATGTCGCCGATTTCGTCGAGCAGAAGCGTGCCTCCGCCCGCGAGTTCGAAACAGCCCTGGCGTGCGGTCAGCGCGCCGGTGAAGGCGCCCTTCTCGTGGCCGAACAGTTCGCTTTCAATCAAGGTGTCGGGCAGGGCCGCGCAGTTCATGGCGACAAACGGACCGGCGGACCTCGGGCTGAGGCTATGGATGAGCCTCGCGACCACTTCCTTGCCGGTTCCGCTCTCGCCGGTGATCAGGATATTGGCGTTTGAGGGCGCAGCCTGGCGGAGCAGAAAGAAGACCTGCTGCATGGCTTTGCTGTTGCCGATCAGGCGGCCGAGCACGCCGCGGTTGGACAACTGGCGCTCCAGGCGTTCCTTGTCTTCGGTGAGGCGGTGGTGGGCCACGGCGCGGTCGAGCAGGATGCGAAAGGCGCGCGGGCGCAGCGGTTTTTCGACGAACCAGAAAGCCCCGTGCTCGTGGACGGTGGTGAGGGCCGTGTCCATGTTGCCGAAGGCGGTGAGCATGATGACGGGCGGCGCTCCGGGGATGTCTTTCAGGCGGCGCAGCAGCTCCATGCCGTCCATCACCGGCATCATCACGTCCGTCACGATGGCGTGCGGTTCAAAGACGGCGAGTTTGTCGAGAGCCTCCTGGCCGTCGGCGGCCGTCTCCACCTGAAAACCCCATTTTTCGACCATGCGGGAGACCGCGGAGCGCTGGTTGGCTTCGTCGTCGACAATCAGAACGCGCTTGGGAGCGTCGGGGCTCATCGTATTCACATTATGCGATGCCGCCCGGCCGTGCCGATAAAACCAAACGAAACCGCCCTGAAAGATAAAATTCACGTCCGCCTGTTACCCTGTAGAGCTTATGAGAGTTCAGGGTCTCGTTCTCGCGCTGGTTCTTTCATTCCTCAGCCTTCCCGCACGCGCGCAGGGGCTGCTCGGAAAAATCGTGGGCACTGTGACGGATCAGACCGGCGCTTCAATCGGCGGCGCCGAAGTGCGGGCGAATAACCGGGGCACCAACCTGACGGTCTCGGCGGCCACCCAGGCAAACGGCCTGTACGAGATTCCGAACCTGCCCATTGGCTCCTACACGGTCACGTTCACGAAAGCCGGCTTCGGCACCGAGGTGCACCGCGAGATCCTCGTGTCGGGCTCGCGGGCGACCACCATCAACGTGGCCCTGACCGTCGGCGCTCTCAGCACGCAGGTGGAGGTGGTGGCGACGCCGCTACTCAATCAGACCGACGTCACAAACGGCTACGTGCTCGAGCATCAGACCATCCGCAACATTCCCCTCGGCACCGGCAGTTTCACTCAACTGGCGCTGCTCGCCCCCGGCGTTAATGCCGATTTTCTGGCCGGCACCAGTTCCAATACCGGACTCGGCAACCAGCCTATCTGGGCCAACGGGCAGCGCGATTCTTCAAACAGCTTCGCGGTGAACGGAGTCAACGCCGACAATCTGTTCAACGGCAAGTCGGGCAGCCAGGTGGATTCCTCGCGCTACACGCTCAATACCGGGCAGGGCAATACGGTGGCCGGCGAGGTGAGAACGAATACCTCCGTTTACGACGCCATCGGCCAGGCGCTGCCGTCGCCGCCGCAGGAAGCGCTCGAGGAGGTTCGCGTCAACACCGCCATGGCCGACGCGACTCAGGGCGCGCGCTCGGGCGCGCACATCGCGCTCATCACCAAGTCCGGTACCAATGCCTTTCACGGCGAGGTGTACGAGTATTTTCAGAACAACATCTTTAACGCCGCGCCGTTCTTCCGTAACGCCAACGCCGCCATCCCGGCCAGCCAGAAAGTTCCGCCGCTCCACTACAACCGCCCGGGCGGCACGCTCGGCGGACCCATCGTGAAGGACAGACTGTTCTTCTTCGCTTCGTTCCAGAGCCTGCGGATTTCCGACAATCTCGCCGGGACGCAGGGCGCCACCATGCCGCAGCATCTCGGCAGCGACCGGAGCGCGGCGGCGCTGGCGGCGGTTGCCGCCCAGGATCTCGGCATCAACATCGCCCCGAGCCAGATCGATCCGGCAGCGGTAAAGGTCCTGAATCTCAAGATCAACGGAGATTATCTGCTGCCTTCGCCGAACATCACTGATCCCGCGGCAGCCAAGGCGCTCGGCTATAACGTCGTGGTCACCGGCCACCCGAGCACGTCGGAAGCGGACCTGGGCACCGGCAGCGTCGACTACAACATCTCCAACGCCGACCGGCTCGCGGTGAAATACATCTATCAGAGATCTCCGAACTACAATCCGTACGGCGGCGGAACGGCGGTCAACGGCTTTGGCAAGCGCCTCGACGCCGGCGCTCAGGTGATCTCGGCCGACAATACCACCATTCTGAGCCCGAACCTGACTTGGGAGAACAAGGCGGGCTTCGTGCGCCAGCGCGCCTACGCCATCACCGACCAGCCGTTTACTCCGGCCGATGCGGGAATCAATTTGTGGGGGCTCGACAAATTTCCTCAGATCGCCCTCGGAACGGTGGACGTCAACCTCAACAAGACCTTCAGCTTCGGCCCGAGCGGCAATTTCGCCAACACCGGCGTGTTCCAGAACAAATGGGACCTGAGCTCGACGGCAAACTGGCTTCGCGGGCGCCACACCATGTACTTCGGCGTGGGCTGGAATCACGCGCAACTGAACATCATCAACCGCAATCCCGACGTCGCTTCGATCAGCTTCACCAACTTTGCGACCTTCCTGACGGGCGCCGTGCTGCCTTCGAGTACGTTCTACAACGGCGCTGCCAACCGCTACTATCGCGCCGATCAGCTCGGCGCATACTTCCAGGACAGCTATAAGCTCTCGAGCACCGTCACGGTCAGCCTCGGATTGCGCTACGACTTCGAGGGCCCGTTCACGGAAAAAGCCGGAACGCTGGTGAACTTCGATAGCGATCTATATAAGTACGACGCCGGCGCCGACACGATCACCAACAGCGGCCTGGTGTTTGCGGGAAATTCAAAATACAAGACGGCGGGGGTCAGCAATTCGACCCTCAAAGGGCGCCAGTGGGGGATCGCCCCGCGGGTGGGCGTCGCCTGGAGCCCGAAGTTCGCGCGCCATCTGACGATCCGCGGCGGATGGGGCCTCTATTACGACCGCGGCGAGTACTTCACCTATTTCTCACCGGGCGCGGGACGCGGCTTCAGCGGACCGTTCGGCGTCACCATGCAGCTTCCCTTCACCGTGCCGGTGAGCGCTCCGGCAGGCGCCACGCTGTCGAATCCCTTCGGCGCGACACCGCCCGGATCGCCCGGCGACCCGAGCATTTTGGCCCGTCAGCTTCCCAACATGGCGCAGTTGACCAACGGCGCTGCGCCCTATATTTTCGGCGGCTACGACGCGCACAACAATCTGCCCTACGTACAAAGCTGGAGCTTCGACCTTCAGTACCAGCCGCTGAATTCCTGGGTGTTCACCGTCGGTTACGCCGGCAATCATGGCAGCAATCAGGTGCTGCCCATACCGTTCAATCAGCCCGGCATCGCCACCCCGGGCAACCCCATCAACGGGCAGACCGGCAGCTACGGCTTCAACATTCAGGCCAACGAGCCGGTGGCCACCTACGAAGGCGGCAACACCGACCTGCGCGTGCCGTTCATCGGTTACTCGAGCAATTCGGTGCTCTATCGCACCGCGGGATTCTCGAACTACAACGCGCTCCAGACCAGCCTCCGCAAGCGCTTCAGCCACGGTCTGCAGTTAACCGCCGCCTACACCTGGAGCCACGCTCTAGATGTGCAGTCGAACCTGGGTGTGTTTTTCAATGGAAACAACCCGCTCGAGCCGTCGCAATCCTATGGCACGGCGACATTCGACCGCACGCACGTCTTCCATGCCAGCTACTATTACGAGCTTCCGAAACTCGCCCGCGCCCCGCGCGCGCTTTTGCTTCTCACCAACGGTTGGGGATTGAGCGGAATCGTGACCCTGCAAAGCGGGCAGCCGTACAATCTCTACGATTTCTCGGGCGCCGTGGCGGGCTTGTACGACAGCACGACCATCAACATCGCCGATCCGGTGCTCGGATTCACGCCGGGCGCCGCGATTGCGGACATCAAGCTACAGGGCACCACCGGAGTGCAGCCGCTGACCCGCACCATCGACATTTCAAAGGTCTATATACCGGCCGCCCAGCCAGGCACCTTCGGAATTCCTGCCTGCAGCGGTTCGCCCTGTGACACCTTCGAGACCATTTTTTCGAACACCGGGCGCAATACCTTTCGGGGTCCGTTCCAGAGCCGCGCCGACCTGGCCGCCATGAAACGCTTTCGGGTTCGGGAACGGGTGGCGCTCGACTTTCGGGCGGATGTGTTCAACATCTTCAATCACCCGGACTTCGACGTTCCCAGCGTGAGCACCGGGCTCTACTCGGTCACTCGGTCAGGCAATCGCATTACTGCGGTCACGATCCGCGATCCCAAGACGACCACGCTCGGGCTCATCCAGCAGACCCTCGGAAGCCCGCGACTTGTGCAGTTCTCGGTTCATTTCACCTTCTAAATCAACGGGTTAGAGGTGATTGTGAATTGTTGAACCCATTTTCCGTCCGGGGGAGTCCAACAGCATAGACAGGCGACGTAACACCGCTTGCAGCAAATTCTTGAGAAAATGCTTGCACGGCTCCGTCGACTTTGGTAGTCTAGCAAATGGCACTAGAGAGTAGGCAGCAAGACGCAGTACGGAAGTAACGCGCTGAAGTCCCGATAGCCCACCTCCGGTAGTTCTTGTAGAGTTCCCTGAATTTCTCAGACAGGCCGCCGCTTCGGGTGGCAGAGCCGTCTGAACAAGTTTCGAGGCCGGACGCGGTCGAGTTTTCCTTGAAAAGGGATGGCTGGGTTGGCGTCTCAGATCTTTGACAATCTGGTTGAACGCGAAGATAAGAATCACTTCGTCAGTAGCCCGAAGGTCTTCTCTGTAAAAGGGGAGGATTTTTGGGTGGAAGACTCTGAGTCAAACAGCCGGAAGATGATCAAAACTTTCAAACGAGAGTTTGATCCCGGCTCAGAATCAACGCTGGCGGCGCGCTTAACACATGCAAGTCGAACGAGAAAGCCGGGGCAACCTGGTGAGTAAAGTGGCGTACGGGTGAGTAACACGTGGATGATCTACCTCTGGGTGGGGAATACCTCTGGGAAACCGGAGACAATACCGCATAAGCTCGAGAGAGGAAACCCGCAAGGGGCCGAGAGAGGAGTCCGCGGCCGATTAGCTAGTTGGTAGGGTAAAGGCCTACCAAGGCGAAGATCGGTAGCCGGCCTGAGAGGGCACACGGCCACACTGGCACTGAAACACGGGCCAGACTCCTACGGGAGGCAGCAGTGGGGAATCTTGCACAATGGGGGAAACCCTGATGCAGCGACGCCGCGTGAGCGATGAAGCCCTTCGGGGTGTAAAGCTCTTTCGACGGGAACGATAATGACGGTACCCGGAGAAGAAGCTGCGGCTAACTACGTGCCAGCAGCCGCGGTAATACGTAGGCAGCAAGCGTTGTTCGGAGTTACTGGGCGTAAAGAGTGCGTAGGCGGTGCCCTAAGTCTGTTGTGAAATCTCCCGGCTTAACTGGGAGGGTGCGGTGGAAACTGGGGTGCTTGAGTGCGGGAGAGGTTAGCGGAATTCCTGGTGTAGCGGTGAAATGCGTAGATATCAGGAGGAACACCGGTGGTGTAGACGGCTGACTGGACCGCGACTGACGCTGAGGCACGAAAGCGTGGGTAGCAAACAGGATTAGATACCCTGGTAGTCCACGCCCTAAACGATGCACACTTGGTGTGAGCCATTCATTTGGTTCGTGCCGGAGCTAACGCGTTAAGTGTGCCGCCTGGGGAGTACGGTCGCAAGGCTGAAACTCAAAGGAATTGACGGGGGCCCGCACAAGCGGTGGAGCATGTGGTTTAATTCGACGCAACGCGAAGAACCTTACCTGGGCTCGAACGGCTTCTCAACGACTTTGGAAACAGGGTTATCCCGCAAGGGAGTGGAGTCGAGGTGCTGCATGGCTGTCGTCAGCTCGTGTCGTGAGATGTTGGGTTAAGTCCCGCAACGAGCGCAACCCTTGTCCTGTGTTGCTAACCGAAAGGTGCACTCTCAGGAGACCGCCAGCGATAAGTTGGAGGAAGGTGGGGATGACGTCAAGTCATCATGGCCTTTATGTCCAGGGCTACACACGTGCTACAATGGGCGGTACAAACCGACGCCAACCCGTGAGGGGGAGCAAATCGGAAAAAACCGTTCTCAGTTCGGATTGCAGGCTGCAACTCGCCTGCATGAAGCTGGAATCGCTAGTAATGGTATATCAGAATGATACCGTGAATACGTTCCCGGGCCTTGTACACACCGCCCGTCACATCACGAAAGTGGGTTGTACTAGAAGTCTGCAGGCTAACCGAAAGGAGGCAGCGGCCCAAGGTATGACTCATGATTGGGGTGAAGTCGTAACAAGGTAGCCGTAGGAGAACCTGCGGCTGGATCACCTCCTTTCTAAGAGAGAACGTGGCTGGAGTCGCGGAAAGACATCTCACCGATGCACGAGTAAGCGATAGCCGTTCCAGTCCATAAGTTCCGGCAATCTCCACTTAGATCTTCAAAGACGAAGTTAGCTGCTGAGCTTGATGCCGGCAGCAGAAGCTTCGCGTTCAACTGGCCTCGGATAAGTTTGAGCCGCGGGCGGGCTGATTAAAGGTCCGCCTGACGGCGCAAAAAGGGGCTGTAGCTCAGCTGGGAGAGCGCCTGATTTGCATTCAGGAGGTCGCCGGTTCGATCCCGACCAGCTCCACCAGAGTTTGTTCGCCGGAGTGAAACAGCGAGGGCCTGTAGCTCAGGTGGTTAGAGCGCACCCCTGATAAGGGTGAGGTCGGTAGTTCGAGTCTACCCAGGCCCACCATCCAAATGAAGGAAAGCCTGAAGCAAGAGAAGCCTGAAGTAAGAGAAGCCTGGAGCAGGCTGAAGCAGAAGCCGTCCAGGGAAAGAAGTCTGAAGTAAGCGTTCAGAGGAAAAATTCTGAAAGCTGATACTCCTGACTTTTTGAGTTAGGAACCGAGATCTTTGACAACTGAATATTGATGGGCAACCACAAAAGTTGCTAGACGCCGCCGTGAAGACAATATACGGTGGCAATCGAGTGACGAGTCGTTGTCTTGCGGCGGAAGCCGCGGGATGGCGATGACATCTGTGAAGTCGAATCGATTTTATGGTCAAGCTACTAAGAGCATACGTGGGGATGCCTAGGCACAAACAGGCGAAGAAGGACGTGGTCAGCTGCGATAAGCCTCGGGGAGAAGCAAACATTCTGTGATCCGGGGATTTCCGAATGGGGGAACCCAGCAGGTGCGAACACCTGTTATCGTGTGATGAATTCATAGTTGCACGAAGCGAACCCGGGGAAGTGAACCATCTCAGTACCCGGAGGAAGAGAAAACAACAGTGATTCCGCTAGTAGTGGCGAGCGAACGCGGAATAGCCCAAACCGGGCAATTCGAAAGGAGAGCCCGGGGTTGTAGGACCACAAACCTCAACTGGATGAGCGAGGGAAACCTGGCTGGTGCAGTTGAAGTAAAGAGGCACGAAGTGATGTTAATGGAACGGTTCTGGAAAGGCCGGCCAAAGAGGGTGAAAGCCCCGTACATGAAAATGTCATTTTAGCTTCGAGTGGCTCCTGAGTATCGCGGGGCACGAGAAACCCTGCGAGAACCCGCCGGGACCATCCGGCAAGGCTAAATACTCGTTTGTGACCGATAGTGAACAAGTACCGTGAGGGAAAGGTGAAAAGAACCCCTGCGAGGGGAGTGAAATAGTACCTGAAACCGTATGCTTACAAGCAGTGGGAGGGCTATAGCCGCAAGGCGATGCCTGACCTCGTGCCTATTGAATAATGAGCTGGCTAGTTAATCTCAGTGGCAAGGTTAAGCGAAAGCGAGCCGAAGCGAAAGCGAGTCTGAATAGGGCGTGAAGTCGCTGGGATTAGACGCGAAGCGGGATGATCTATCCTTGGCCAGGATGAAATCCGTGTAACAGCGGATGGAGGTCCGAACCAGTGTTGGTTGAAAACAGCTTGGATGAGCTGAGGATAGGGGTGAAAGGCTAATCAAATTCCGTGATAGCTCGTTCTCTCCGAAATAGCTTTAGGGCTAGCCTCGCGTGGTCCGTCGCGGTGGTAGAGATCTGGATGAACTAGGGGCCTTCCCAGGTTACCGAATTCAACCAAACTTCGAATGCCGTGAATGAGTAGCGCGGGAGTCAGACAGCGGGGGCTAAGCTTCGTTGTCGAAAGGGGAAGAGCCCAGACCATCAACTAAGGTCCCTAAATTTATGCTAAGTGGGAAAGGAAGTCGGGTGCCAGAGACAGCCAGGAGGTTGGCTTAGAAGCAGCCATCCTTTAAAGAAAGCGTAATAGCTCACTGGTCGAGGAACCCGGTGCCGACAATCCAACGGGGCTAAAGCATAATACCGAAGTTATGGATCCGTTCCGAAAGGAACCGGGTGGTAGGAGAGCGTTCCTGAGGCGTCGAAGGCGTATCGAAAGAAGCGCTGGAGCTGCAGGAAGAGACTCTGCCAGCATAAGTAGCGAGAAACCAGGTGAGAACCCTGGTCGCCGAAAGTCTAAGGATTCCTGAGAAAGGTTAATCCGCTCAGGGTTAGTCGGAGCCTAAGGTGAGGCCGAAAGGCGTAGCCGATGGACACACGGTTAACATTCCGTGACTATCTTGGTTCGATCAAGACCGATGCGGGGACGCAGCGCGTAAGCTCTGGTGCGTAATGGTTTCAATCCGGAGTGAAGCGAGGGAGGGACAGTTAAGTACGCCTTCCCGTCTGCCAGGAAAATCCGCTAAGGAGAATCAAGATATCCGTACCACAAACCGACACAGGTGGACAAGTAGAATATACTCAGGCGCTCGGGTGATGGATTGTTCAGGAACTAGGCAAATTAACCCCGTAACTTCGGGAGAAGGGGTGCCCCACGTAAGTGGGGCCGCAGCGAATCGCGTCAGGCGACTGTTTAACAAAAACACAGGTCTCTGCAAAGTCGAAAACGACGTATAGGGGCTGACGCCTGCCCGGTGCCGGAAGGTTAAAGGGAGAGGTTAGCCGCAAGGCGAAGCTTTGAACTGAAGCCCCGGTGAACGGCGGCCGTAACTATAACGGTCCTAAGGTAGCGAAATTCCTTGTCGGGTAAGTTCCGACCTGCACGAATGGCGTAACGATCTGACGACTGTCTTAACAATCTGCCCGGCGAACTTGTGGTTCCGGTGAAGACGCCGGATGCCCGCATCAAGACGGAAAGACCCCGTGCACCTTTACTATACCCTATCAATGAATTATGGGATGTTCTGCGCAGGATAGGTGGGAGGCTTTGAATCCGGGTTTTTGGACTCGGAGGAGCCAACGGTGAGATACCACCCTGAGCATTCTGTGATTCTAACTTACTCCCCTCATCGGGGAGAAGGACATTGGTAGGCGGGTAGTTTGACTGGGGCGGTCGCCTCCTAAATTGTAACGGAGGCGCTCGAAGCTTGGTTCAGGAGGTTTGGAAATCCTCCGCACGAGTGCAAAGGCATAAACCAGGTTGACTGCGAGACCAACGAGTCAAGCAGGTGCGAAAGCAGGACTTAGTGATCCGGTGGTTCTGTATGGAAGGGCCATCGCTCAACGGATAAAAGGTACGCCGGGGATAACAGGCTGATCGGAGTCAAGAGTTCACATCGACGCTCCGGTTTGGCACCTCGATGTCGGTTCATCGCATCCTGGGGGTGTAGAAGCTCCCAAGGGTTAGGCTGTTCGCCTATTAAAGCGGTACGTGAACTGGGTTCAGAACGTCGCGAGACAGTTCGGTCCCTATCTGATGTGGGCGCAGGAGATTTGAGGGGGCTTGTCCTTAGTACGAGAGGACCGGGATGAACAAACCTCTTGTGATCCTGTTGTCGCGCCAGCGGCACAGCAGGGTAGCGAAGTTTGGTCAGGATAAGCGCTGAATGCATATAAGCGCGAAACCTTCCCCAAGATGAGATCTCCCAAGCGAAAGCTTTGAAGGGCCGTGATAGACGATCACGTTGATAGGACGGATGTGGAAGCGTGGTAACACGTGAAGCTGACCGTTACTAATAGCCCGTTCGGCTTGACCATAAAATCCGATCCACTTCATAGATGTCTGGTTGCCCCATCAATATTCCAATCGCGCACAACGCTTTCCGCCTGTGCGCTCGATTGTGTCCAAAGGTTCCACCAACTTTGGGTGATCCTAGCGAGGGGGTCACACCCGTTCCCATCCCGAACACGGCAGTTAAGCCCCTCAGCCCCGATGGTACTGCACGCGCGAGTGTGTGGGAGAGTAGGACGTCGCCCAATTAATTCCAAATACGGCCCGCTGCGAGTTTCCCTCCAGCGGGCCGTTTTGCGTTCTACCGCATCCCTTTTCCCGGACCGTACAGCACTTTTCCTGGACGCGCCGCGCCGAGACTGCCGTCGTGAATCACCGGTTCGCCGTTGACGATCACCTCGCGGAAACCGGCGGCGTATTGGTGCGGGTTGGCGTAGTCGGCGCGGTCGATGACCGTTGCCGCATCGAACAGCACGATGTCTGCTTTCATGCCGGGGCGGAGCAGACCGCGGTCGGATAAACCGAGGCGTGCCGCCGGCAGGGCGGACATCTTCCGTACCGCGTCCTCGAGGCTCAGCAGTTCGCGTTCGCGCACATAGCGCCCGAGCACGCGCGCGAACGTGCCGTAACTGCGAGGATGGGGCACGCCCTCGCCGGGCACCAGAACCTCGCCATCGGAAGCAATCATGGTAAACGGATACCTTAATATACGCCCGATATCTTCTTCGGAAATCGCGTGATAAACAGCCGAGCACCCGCCTTTGGCTTGGATCTCCATGGCGACTTCAGCCGCGTTCTCGAAATCCGCCGGACGTCCGCGCTGGCGCGTGATATCGGCGAGGCTCTTGCCGTCGAGCGAATGGTCGAAACTACAGGAGGCCATCACGACGTTCTTCGGGTCGCCGGCGCCGCGGTCGACCCGTAGGCGGCGCACGATCTCGGCTTTGATCTGGGCCCGGCGTTCGGGAGCGGCCAGGCGCTCGAGTAGCGGCTTCTGCCCGCCTTCGAGCGCCGCCTGAGGAAACAGCGCCGCGGTGCCGGTGCTCGAGGCGGTGTAGGGGTAAGCATCGAGGGTCGCGTCCACGCCCCGCTTGCGGGCGGCGTCGACGAGGGCGAGCGTCTCGGCGCTTTTGCCCCAATTTTCGTTGCCGATGATCTTGTGATGGGTGACCTGGGTCGGCAGTCCTCCCCCTTCGCCGATGCGAATTGTCTCGCGGACGCTGTCGAGGACTCCTGCCGCTTCGTCCCGCATATGCGAGATATGAATACCGCCGTACCGGGCGGCAACCCTGGCCAGTGCGATCACCTCCTCGACGGGCGTGTAATTGCCCGGGACGTAAAAAAGTCCGGTGGACAGGCCGAAGGCGCCCTCCCGCATCGACTGCTCGACCAGCGCCGTCATCTGCGCAATCTCGGACGCAGTGGCGGGCCGGTTGACCAGGCCGATGACCTGCTGACGAATGGAGCCCTGGCCGGCGAAGCTTCCGAAATTCGGCCCGATCGGCGTGCCGCGCAGGGACTCGAGAAAGGCGCCGAGCGGCACCGGCGAGCTTCCATCGTTGCCCTCGATGAGCGTCGTCACGCCCTGCCGGAGATAGTTCTCAGCGGCAGGGTGGCGCAGAATGCCACGCCGGGCGTGGGTGTGGATGTCGATGAAGCCGGGGGCGACGATCAGTCCGCGTGCGTCGATGACGCGACGGGCTGCGGCGCCGGAGAGCGGTCCGAGGGCGGCGATGGTATCCCCGCGGATGCCGACATCCGCGCGGTACCAACCGGCGCCGGTGCCGTCGACGACGACGCCGCCTCGAATCAGGATGTCGAACGCTGGCTGCTGGGCCTGGACAAGAGCGGCCAATAAAACGAACGCTGGAACAAAACGCATTCCAGCCATTGTAGGCCAGGAAGGTAGGCCATTCAGAAGGGTTAGGAACGCCGGCTAGGAACGCGCGGCGGGGAGTTGAGCCTCAACGGGCTGTGCCGTGGCCAAAACGTCAGCATCCGTGTCGTTTTGCCACTCCGCATCGCTCTTCGGCCTCGAGCCGAGCATCTCGAAAAAGAGCCCGAGGATGAACAACATCATTACCATAGCCGCGATCATCATGACCTCGCCCCCGATTCCTCGCTTCTGTCGAAGCAATCGGGGTTCCATTGATTGATACGCGAGAGATCCGCTTTCGGATGCGATAAAAATGAAAAGCTAGTCGCTCAGGTCTTCCGGGAAAACAGCGTAGCCTTCGGGCGGCGGATACGTGCTGGCGAGCAGTTGCAGGCGGCGGCGCAGAAAACGGCTGGGAAGCTGCCGCGGACCGGTTTCAACGTCGATATCGCAGCAGATGCCGTGCAGATAGAGCGTCAGCGTGTCGATGAACGCCGGTCGCGCGTATTCCTTGAATGCCCGTGTGTCGCGCCGGGCGATGGATTGGCGCCGCTGAAGCGATTGCTTGGCGTGCCAGCTTTCCTCATCAACCTCGCCGTGCACGTGGGCGCCCAGCTCTTCGTGCAGCAGCGCTGACCACGCGGATAGTTCCTGCTCCTCCAAACGGTCTGCCAGAAGTGTTGCCAGCAGCCTGTAGAAGCGGTAATGATACTCGGCGACTTCCTGACCCTTGAGCGCGAACACGAGCACCTGCTCGTTGCCCACGCGCAGATGCGTGGCCCAGGACAGCCTATTTTCGGGCGGCTTCTCGATGGAAATGAAGTCGCTCATCTTGCCGATCTTTTCCCTGGCGTTCATGCGCTCGAGGTAGGGCACCAGCAGGATCGAGATCTTGGGCAGGCGCGAGGCAATCGAGGGCGGCAGCGCGGCGATGGGTTCTTCGAGGTACTCTTTGATGTCCTCCTCAGTCAAAGGGACCGACGCGCAGAAGTAGGAGAACGTGTTGCTCAGCGGGATCATCTCGGCGCGGAACCGTTCGGCGAACTGTCCGACACTGAGACGCGAAAGATCGAAGTGTGCTGCCATCTTGATTGAAGCGGAAAGAGACCCGACTCCAGTTTAACAGACGCTTTCCGCATCCCATGCGTGACGGTAGACTAACTATCAGTGCCGCTTCGAGTTTTAATTTCCGCCGGTGAATCGTCGGGAGACCTTTACGCCTCCGCTTTAATCGCGGCGATCCGGCAACGGCATCCGGACGCCGAGTTTTTCGGCTGCGCGGGACCGCGGATGAGAAGCGCGGGCGTCCGCGCGGTGGTCGAATCGGAGAGCCTCGGAGTAGTGGGTTTGGTTGAAGTTGTGGCCCATATCCCGCGCATTTACAAGGAGTTCCGGAAACTGGTGCGGGCTGCCAGGGAAGAGAAGCCGGATTTCGCGGTGCTCACCGACAGCCCCGATTTTCACCTGCGCCTGGCGCCGAAGCTCAAGAAAGCCGGCGTTCCCGTCTTCTATCTGATTGCCCCGCAGATGTGGGCCTGGCGCGAGGGGCGGGTGCGGACGATGCGCGACAACGTCCGCCACCTCTTCTGCATCTTCCCCTTCGAGGAGCCGTGGTTCCGCCAACGAGGCGTCGAAACCACCTATATCGGCCATCCGCTGGCCGGTGCGATCGCCCCGCGAATGTCGAAATCCGAGTTTTTCTCGCGTCACCAGATTCCGGACGACCGGCCGCTGGTCGCGGTGTTGCCGGGCAGCCGTCCGGGCGAAATCGGGCGTCACCTGGAGCCTCTTGCCGGCGCTGCGGACCTGCTGCGGAAACGAAAACCGCTTTCCTTCGCCGTGGGAACGCCGCCTGGCTTCTCACAGCTTGTTGATTCTGCAACTTTTTGGGAACGGTTTCGCCGGTCGTCCATCCAAGTAATTGAGGGTTCCACCTGGGATCTGCTCGCTCACGCCGACCTTGCGTTGGCGGCCAGCGGGACCGTGACCATGGAAGCCGCACTTTTAGGGACCCCGACCGTGACTTTTTATCGTGTTACCCCGCTAACTTGGGCTTTGGGCAGAAAACTTGTGAAAGCGCCGTTTCTATCCATGGTCAATCTGGTAGCGGAACGGGCCGTGGTGCCGGAATTGATTCAAGGCGATTGTACGGCTGAGCGCCTCGCCGGTGAGGCTGGGCGGCTGCTCGAGGACAGCGCCGCGCGCGAACGTCAAAGATCTGCGCTGGCCGAGGTTCGCCGGCGCCTGATGCCGCCGTCGGATCCCATGTCGAGGGTAGCCGGGCAGATCGACGATATGATCGGAGTGAGAGGGGACGGGGAAGGATTGATCGAATGTCAGTGAAGCGATTGGCGGTACTGAAGCGGATGCGTTGGGCGGCTGCGTTTGCGGCGGTGATTCTCTGCGCTACGGCGCAGGACCGCCGGGCCGCGACCCGGATCGACGTTCAGAATTATGTGATCGATGCGGAAATCAACCCGCGTACGCAATCGCTCCAGGCTAACGTACAGGTGGAGTTTGTCCCCTCAGACGACCTCACGAGCACGGCATTTGAGCTGAACAACGCGCTCAACCTGACGCGCGTGGTGGACGATGCCGGGCGGCAGATTTCGGCGTCGCGCAACCAGCAGGATTTCACGGTGCGGCTCAGCTTCCCGGACACGCTGCCCAAGGGCAAGCCCGCCAGGCTGACCTTCAGCTACGACGGCAAACTAACCGGTCAGGAAGACTCGCCGGTTTACGGCATCAAGTTCGCCTCCATCCACCCCGAGTACGCGTTTCTGATGTACCCGGCCCGCTGGTTCCCGGTGAACGAATACACGATCGACCGCTTTACCGCCGATCTCCGCATCACGGTGCCGGCGGGCTATCGCGTAGTGGCCAGCGGCATCGAGCGCTCCGACAAAGGCGGCGACAAAACCGTCTACACGTTCAGCTACAGGAACGCATCCTTTCCCGGCAGCATCGCGATTGTGCAGGGCGAGCCGGCGCGCATCACATCGAACGGCGTGACCACGGCTTTTTACCTGCGGCAGGCGCGCGACATGGCGCAAGCCTACGGCGACGAAGCCGGCAAGATCATGACGTTCTTCACGGCTACTTTCGGACTGCCGCCGATTTCGAGTCTCACCGTTGTCGAAACCGAGGATGGCACGCCGAACGGCTATAGCGCTCCCGGTATCCTGTTCCTGAATCCGAAGAGCATCGGCAAACAGGTGAACCAGAAACTGCTTGCCAACAACATCGGACGGCAGTGGTGGAGCGGGCTGGTTTCCCCATCGTCGCGAAATCATATGTGGATCGAGAACGGGCTGGCTCGCTACTCGGAGTTTCTCTACCTCGAGCAGGCCAACGGTCCGGCGTCGGTGGAAGGCGATCTCAAGGATACTTATGTCGAGGCGCTGACGGTCGAAAATCCGCCGCTCATTCAGTCCGGACGCCTCGAGGACTACTCGCCCGAGTATTGGGCGGCGACGGCGGGCAAAGGAGCGGCCGTTTTCAATATGCTGCGCTGGATCATCGGCGACCAGAACTTCGGCAAGCTGCTCAAGGCGATTCCCGAGCAGTACAGTTGGAAGTCGATCAACACGGACAATCTGCGCAAGCTCGCCGAACAGATTTCCGGCGAGAACCTGCAGTCGTTTTTCATACAGTGGATCGAGTCGAGCGGCGCGCCTGAGTTCAAGCTCGAGTACACGGTATTCCGCACCAAGCAGGGCTTCCGCGTGATGGGCAAAATCGCGCAGGACCTCGACACCTTCCGCATGCCTGTGGATCTGAAGATCGAGACCGAGGGCAATCCGGAAGAGAAGCGCGTTGAAGTGGTGGGCACCTCCTCGGAGTTCACCGTCGACACGTTCGGAAAACCGAAGAGCGTCATCATCGATCCGAACGGGCGCGTGCTGCGGTTCAACCCCAACATGCGCGTGGCGGTGGCCATCCGGCGCGGCGAGCAGTTCTTCGAAGTGGGCGAGTTCGGCGAGGCGCTCAAGGAGTATCAGAAGGCGCTCGACGTGAACCGGGCCTCATCGCTCGCGCATTACCGCGTGGGCGAGCTGTTCTTCATCCAGAACAACTATCAGTCGGCCGCCAACGAGTTCCGCGAGTCGCTCAGCGGCGACCTTGACCCGAAGTGGACGGAAGTGTGGGCGCGCATTCACCTCGGCAAGATCTTCGACGTTACCGGGCAGCGCGAGCGCGCCGTGAACGAGTACAAGCAGGCGCTGCGCACCAAGGACAATACGCAGGGAGCGCTTGACGAGGCCAACAAGTACATCACCGCTCCTTACGAACGAAAGCGCGCGGAACAGTAAGCGCTCAGGCCAGGTTCAGAACCTTGGCCACCACGTTTTTGTCTTTTTCGATCTTCTTCTGCAGTAGCATGATCGAGTAGATCAGCTGCTCCGGACGCGGCGGGCATCCGGGCACGTAGACGTCTACCGGAATGACCTGATTCACCGGCACGAGCGCGTAGTTCGAAAACACGCCGGTGGAGGTCGCGCAGGCGCCCATCGAGATCACCCACTTCGGCTCGGGCATCTGCTCATACAGCCGCCGGATCACCGGCGCCATTTTGTTCGAAACGCGCCCGGCAATGATCATCAGGTCCGACTGCCGCGGCGAACCGCGCATAACTTCAGCGCCGAAACGTGAAATGTCATAGCGCGACGCAATCATCGACATCATTTCGATGGCGCAACAGGCGAGGCCAAAAGCCATCGGCCAGATGGAGTTCTTGCGGCCCCAGTTGATGGCTGCATCAACGGTGGTCAGAATCAAGCTGTCGGAGAATTCCTCGGCTCCGGCATCGTCGATGCGCTTGAACAACTCGGGCGGTTGGCTCAGTTCAAACGGTTTTTCGGCGTCCACGAGTGCTATTATCTCACGCGCCACGATAGAATCGAAAGTTACAGCCGAATGGTCATCTCCCCCTTGCGATTCATCGTTTCGGAAAACTACCAGCAGGCGCTCGAACGGGCGGCGGACCTGTGGGGCATCGAGCGGCAGTACTGGGACATTTGGGGAAATCAGCACCATGCCACGGAAGAAGGTATGGTCGCGGCGCTCTCGTCGATGGGCGTGCCCACCGAAACGCGCGAGCAATTGGATGACGCCGTCGAATCGGCTCTGGTCGAGCAGTGGACGCGCGCCATCCCGCACACCCTGGTGCTGAGCGTCAATCAGCCGGTGATTCCGGTCAGAGTGCCGTCGAGCGCCGCCTCCGGCACGGTGACGGTAACGGTTGAATATGAGGATGGCAAGCACTCGACCCACTCGGTGGACCTCGGGACCGTCGCCGTTTCCGCTTCGGCGGACCTGCGGGGCGTCGAGTACGTCGAAAAGCCTCTGGCGCTGCCCATCGAGCCGAGGCTCGGCTATCACACGCTTGCCGTCGAAGGTCCGGGAATCGTGCCCGCCTTCGGCGATCTGATTCTGTGTCCCGACCGCGCCTACATGCCGGAGTCGCTTTCGGGCAACAAGCGGGCGGCGGGAATCGCCGTGAGCCTCTACGGATTGCGTTCGGCGCGAAACTGGGGTTGCGGCGATTTCACCGATTTGAAAGTCCTGTGCCGCTGGACGGCTCACGAACTGAACGCAAGCTTCGTCGCGCTGAATCCCCTGCACGCGATTCCGAACCGGCAGCCGTACAACACGAGCCCGTATCTGCCGGCGTGCGCGTTTTACAAGAATTTCCTCTATATCGACGTTTCGGCGGTGCCGGGCTACGAGAGCTATGCGTGGGCGCGACGGATCGCCGGCAGCGCGGCGGTACAGGATGAAGTGGCGCGGTTGCGCGATTCCGAATACGTCGAATACGAAGCCATCGCGCGCCTGAAACTGCGCTTCCTCAAGGTGCTTTTCCGCGATTTCCTGCGGGGGTATCGGGCGAATACGCCTGAGACCCAATCCTTTCGCGAATACGTTGCGTCGCAAGGCGACCTGCTCGATTACTGGGCCGTGTACTGCGCGCTCGACGAGCACTTGCACAAAGCCGACCGCAACGTCTGGCTGTGGACCGACTGGCCGGAAGCCTACCGCAATCCGCGCTCGGAGCAGACCCGCGAATTCGCCAAAAAACATTGGCGCTCGGTTCTGTTCTACAAGTTCATCCAATGGCAGGCCGGGCTGCAACTCGAAGCAGCTCAGGAAGCGGCCAAGGCCGAGGGCATGTCGATCGGGCTCTACCACGATCTGGCGTTGGCTACCGACCGGTTTGGCGCGGACCTGTGGGCGCACCGGCGCTTCTATGTGGAGGGCTGCCGGGTGGGCGCGCCGCCCGACGACTTTTCGCCCAACGGACAGGACTGGTCGTTTCCTCCGCCCGATTCGCGGGCTCACTTTGAAGACGGCTACCGGCTGTTCGCCGAGAGCATTCGCAAGAACCTGCAGCACGGCGGCGCCCTCCGCATCGACCACGTGATGCGGTTCTTCCATCTTTTCTGGATTCCGGGCTCGCTCGGCGACGCGCGGCGCGGCATCTATGTGAAGGACCGCCACGAAGACCTGATCCGCATTCTCGCCCTCGAAAGCGTCCGCAACCAGACCCTCATCGTCGGCGAGGATCTCGGCACGGTGAGCGACGAAGTGCGCGACACCCTGCGCCGCTTCGGGATCCTCAGCTACCGCCTGTTCTACTTCGAGAAACAAGGCGACGGGCGCATGCGGCTGCCGCACGACTATCCGGCGCAAGCCATCGTCTCCACCAGCACTCACGACCTGGCCACGCTTTCCGGTTTCTGGAGTTGCCGCGATATCGAGGCACGCCGCACGGCGGGCATCTACCGCGACGACGGCGATTACCAAAAACAGTTGAACGACCGCGCCACCGACAAGCAGCGGATGCTCGACGTGCTGTTCACGCTCGGGCTGATGCCCAAGGACGGCTCGCGCTCGGCGCTTGACTACCCCGAACTGACCGGCGAGATTCACAACGCGATTGTCGGCTTTCTGGCCGGTACGCCTTCCAAGCTGATGGTGCTGCTCGAGGAGGATCTGATGAAACAGCCGGATCAGCAGAATCTGCCGGGCACCACCGCCGAGTATCCGAACTGGCGCCACAAGACCCTGTACCCGATCGAGGAATGGGGGCAGGGAATCGCGCTCGACTACGCCCACATGTATCGCGGATGGCTGAACGTTTCCGGGCGCCTGAACCGCTAGAACGTGGTTGAAAACGCGGGTCAGGCGAGCGCGGGCCTGGCGGTCGTTCGCCGGCCTCTTGCAACAACCGCTGTACGGAAATCGGCTCGGCCGGCGTCTGCTATGGTGAGAGAAGAATGGCCGGCGCGGCACAGCCAGGCTCGGTAAATCCGTCCATCTCGGGGACCATCGGTTCGCTGCGGCTGTTCGGCGTTCCCGTCCGCTTTCATTTCACCTTCATTCTGCTGCTGGTGTTTGTGGCGGTGAATACGCTGGGCGACCGGCAGTCCGGCGCGAGCTACGCGCTTTCCGTGCTCGGGCTGTTCGCTTCGGTGCTGCTGCACGAACTCGGCCATGCTCTGGTCGGGCGCTGGTACGGAATTCGCACCAACGAGATCGTGATGTTTCCGATCGGCGGTGTCTCGCGGCTGGAGCGTCCGGCCAAGCCTTTCGAGGAGTTGTGGATTGCGCTGGCGGGTCCCGTGGTGAACCTGCTGATCGCATTTCTGCTGTTCGGCTTTTTGCTGTATCGCAATCAGATTGTCGGCATCAAAGACTTAGTGGACCCGACCGACGCCAATCTGCTTCAACGCATCGCCTTCGGCAACCTGATTCTGGCGGGGTTCAATCTGCTGCCTGCGTTTCCCATGGATGGCGGGCGCGCGTTGCGGGCTATCCTGGCGCGGTTCAAGAGCGAGGACGAGGCCACGCGGATTGCCGCATGGGCCGGGCGAATGCTCGCGATCAGCATGGGTTTCTATGGGTTGATGGCGATGCAATTCATGCTGGTGTTTGTCGCATTTTTTGTTTATCTCGGAGCCGCCCAGGAAGGAGCGGCGGCGATGGGACGAACCCTGACGCACGGAATTCCGGTGCGTCGCGCGATGGTTACCGAGTTTCACACCCTGCCGCACGGCAGTTCGATTCGAGATGCGGCCAACCTGCTGCTCGCCACCTCCCAGCAGGATTTTCCCGTGATGCACGGAACCGAGGTGATCGGGCTGCTGACGCGGAATGCGCTGATGCGGGCGCTGGCCACCGAGGGTCAGGACGCGTACGTGTCGGGCGCGATGGAGCGCGAATTCCCGGTTCTCGCGCCGGACCTCGATCTGGCTGAAGCGCTGCCGTTGATGGCGCAAGCCGGGTCCTGCGCGCTGGTAATGGAGAACGAGAAACTCGTTGGGCTGCTGACCAGCGAGAACCTGTCCGAATTTCTGATGCTGCGCCGGTTCGGCATGGAGGCCGCCGGCGTTGCGAACTCCTGACGCCATGCACCGGGTTGCGATCATCGGCGGCGGATTCGGCGGGTTGAACGCCGCTCGCCAGTTGGCGGGCCGCAAGGATGTCGCCGTCACGCTGGTGGACAAGCGCAATTTCCACCTGTTTCAGCCGCTACTGTACCAGGTGGCCACCGGGTCTCTGTCGCCGGGCGAGATTGCCGCGCCGCTGCGTTCGGTGTTTCAGAACGCTTCGAATATCCGCGTCCTCATGGCCGAAGCAGTGGACTTCGACGTCGCCGGGCGTCGCGTGATTCTCGACGAGGGCTGCGTGGATTACGACACGCTGATTCTGGCGGCCGGGTCGGCGAATTCCTATTTTGGGCACAAGGAATGGGAGGCGATCGCGCCGGGGTTGAAGACCATTGAGGATGCGGTTCGCATCCGGCACAAGATCCTGTTTGCGTTCGAGGCCGCCGAGCGCGAGACGGATCCGGCGGAGCGGCAGGCGTGGCTGACGTTCGTCGTGGTGGGCGCGGGCCCCACGGGCGTTGAACTCGCGGGCGCCCTCGGCGAAATCGCCAACGACACGCTTCGCAACGAATTTCGCAGCATCCGGCCGGAGGAGGCGCGCCTGCTCCTGCTCGACGGTTCGCCGCGTGTGCTGCCGCCGTTTCCCGAGGATCTCTCGCGGGCGGCCGAACAGCATCTGATCGGGCTCGGCGTGCGGACGAGGAACAACGTGCGCGTGGTCGCGATCGATGCCGGGGGAGTGGAAATTCAATCTTCCGCCGGCGCGCCGCGAGAACGCATCGCTTCAAAGACGGTGATTTGGGCGGCTGGAGTCACGGCCACTCCGATTGCCCGCAAACTCGCTGAACGCACCGGAGCGCCCTCCGACCGGCAGGGGCGCATTCAGGTGTCGGCGGACCTCACGGTTCCCGGGCACTCCGAGATTTTCGTAATCGGCGACCTGGTGGATCTCGCACAGGATGGCAAGCCGTTGCCGGGCGTTGCTCCCGCCGCGATGCAGATGGGGCGCTACGCGGGGCGGGCGGTTGAGGCGCGCCTCGAAGGCCGTGAGCCGGAGCCGTTTCGTTACTGGGATAAGGGCAACCTGGCGGTGATCGGCCGGGCTGCGGCGGTGGCGCAGATCGGCAGAGTCCATCTGCACGGATTGATCGCGTGGCTGGTTTGGCTGTTCGTGCACCTGATGTATATCGTGCAGTTCCAGAGCCGGGTGCTGGTTTTTATTCAGTGGGGCTTTGAGTATCTGACGTTCAACCGCGGGGCGAGGTTGATTACGGGGCCGGGTGCGGACGAGACAAAGCCGCCGGCCTAGGTCCTCAGACAGCGGCCGTCATAAGTCGCCGAACTATTTATAAATCCTTCTCAGGCAGTCATTTCGCCAGTGCTCTCGGGCCGGCGAGCGGCCCCTTGCAGCACCGCGCACGCAACAATGTTCTCAGGAGTTTCGTTATGGCCACAGCCGCACTAGCCCGCTCCCAATCCAACGTCAGCGAAATCCACGCCGCATTCAAACGCGAGTTCTCGCCCGCCGGCGAACACGAGAACTTCCTCGTCGAGCAGATGGCCAACGCCCGTTGGCGCCTGCTTCGCTTCGAACGCCTCGAACAGTTTTACTTCGAGCGCGACTCCGCCATCCCGCTCAACCCCAACCACCCCGAGGAAAAACTTCTCGCAGGCCTCGAACGCTCCAGGGACGGCGTCCTCGCCGCGCTCGCTCGCTTCATCGGCGCCGCGCAACGGTCCTACTACAAAGCCCACCGCGAACTCGCCGAGTCCCGCGCCGGACAAGCCCGGCAAACGCGGACCGCTCAGGATAAAGAAATCCGCCGGCTTTTTCTTGCCTCGAATTCCCGAGCCCCTCAGACCCGCGCGCCCGAACACCGGCAGCCCGCTCAGCCGAGCGAGCGGATTCTTCCCCTCCCGAACGCCGATCTATACTGCAAGTTATGCGTCCAATCGCAATGGGAGTCTTTACATTGAGCCTGCTGTCCGCCGCCGATCTTCAGCCGCCGGTCGCCAATCGCGTCGACCACCGGGAACAGCGCCACGGCGCTACCGTCGTCGATCCCTATTTCTGGGTCCGCGATAAATCCAACCCCGAGGTCATCCGCTACATCGAGGCCGAAAACGCCTACACCGCCGCGATGACACGCGATATTCAGCCCTTCGCCGACTCGCTCTACAAGGAGATGCTCGGCCACATCAAGCAAACCGACCTGAGCGTCCCCTACCGCCGCGGTGCTTACTTCTATTACTCCCGCAACGAGGAAGGCAAGCAGTACGCGATTCAGTGCCGCAGGAAAGGTTCCATGGACGCCCCCGAGGAGATCCTCCTCGACCTCAACCAACTTGCCGCCGGCAAAACGTTCCTCTCCGTCGGCTCAATGGTGGTCAGCGACGACGACCAGCTTCTTGCCTATACCACCGACGAAACCGGCTACCGCCAGTACAAGCTCGCTGTGAAAGACCTTCGCACCGGCAACGTCCTGCCCGACACCACCGCGCGCGTCACTTCGCTTCAGTGGGCCACCGACAACAAGACCCTGTTCTACACCACCGAGGACGCCGTCACCAAGCGCAGCGACCGTCTCTTCCGGCACACCCTCGGCGGCGCCGCCACCGAACTCTACGAGGAAAAGGACGCGCTTTTCCGCATCCACCTCAGCCGCACACGCGACCGGAAATTTCTGATCCTCTCCATCGGCAGCACCGACACCACCGAGGACCGCTACCTCGACGCGTCCAATCCTTCCGGCGCCTTCAAGGTCTTCCTGCCTCGCGAGAAGAAGCACCGCTACGACATCGACCATCGCGAGGGTCTCTTCTACATCCGCACCAATAAGAACGCGAAAAACTTCCGCATCGTCACCGCCCCCGAGAACGCCCACGCCCCTGCGAATTGGAAGGAATTCATCCCCTATCAGCCGGACGTCCTCGTCCAGGGCATCGACCTGTTCAAGACCTTCGCTGTCCTTCACGAAAAGTCGAACGCACTGAATTCGCTCCGCGTTTACGACTTCGCCACTTCCCGGTGGACCCCCATTACCTTCCCCGAGTCCGTCTATTCAGCCTTCGGCGGCGGAACGCCGGAGTACGACACCAAGACCTACCGCTACTCCTACCAGAGCATGGTCACGCCGCAAAGCGTCTACGACTACAACGTTGACGACCACCGCTCCACGCTGCTCAAGCGTCAGGAAGTCCCCGGCGGTTACGACCCCACGCAATACGTCACGGAACGCCAGTGGGCCACCGCCCGCGACGGCGAGCGCATTCCGCTCTCCATCGTTTATAAGAAAGGGCTCAAACGCGACGGCAGCGCGCCCCTGTTCCTCTACGCTTACGGCTCCTACGGTTCCGGCACCCCGGCTTCGTTCTCGAGCAACCGCCTCGTCCTGCTCGACCGCGGCATGACCTACGCCATCGCCCACATTCGCGGCGGCGATGAAATGGGCGAACGCTGGCACGATGACGGCATGCTCATGAAGAAGAAGAACACCTTCTACGACTTCGTCGACTCCGCCGAGTTCCTCGTCCGTGAGAAGTGGACTTCCAAGGACAGGCTCGTCATCCAGGGCGGCAGCGCCGGCGGACTCCTCATGGGCGCCGTCGTTAACCTCCGGCCCGACCTGTTCCGCGCCGTCCACGCCGCCGTTCCATTCGTCGACGTCATCAACACCATGTTCGACGCCTCGCTCCCGCTCACCGTCGGCGAGTATCTCGAATGGGGCAACCCCAACGAAAAGGCTGCCTTCGACTACATGAAGTCCTACAGCCCCTACGACAACCTTGAAAAGCGCGCCTATCCGGCCATGCTCGTCACAACCAGCCTGAACGACAGCCAGGTCGGATTCTGGGAGCCCGTCAAATACGTCGCCCGCTTGCGAACGCTCAAAGACGACAAAACCGCGCTCCTGCTGAAAGTCAACATGGGAGCCGGCCACGGCGGCGCATCCGGCCGTTACGACCGTCTGAAGGAAAACGCTTTCGAGTACGCCTGGCTGCTCTCCCAGGTCGGCATCAACAGGTGATGCGTCACCGGATTCTCTGAGTTCCGGACTACTGCGGCAGCGAGTACTCCAGGCGGTAGGAGTGCCGCCCGTCTGCAATCCGGATCTCAAAGGTTCCGGCAATCCCTTTGAGCTCACCGGTTCCCGAGCCCGGGACAATCACTACCGTCATCTGATTGCCGCTTTGATCCATCGTGGCCAGATGTTGCAGCGCAAAGCCGCCCCGTTTCCCGCGAAGGACGCCGTTCACGACCTCGATGGCAACATACCCCGCGGCGCCTTGCTTCGGGTCGCCCCCGGCGAACATCTCACCCTTGCTGGTTGCCTCCAGATCACCGTGGATCTCCTTATCAATTGAAAACCGGGAGAGCCCTTCGGCGGGTGCCGGCGTGAGAGGTTTCACCTGAACGCTGAACGTCCCGGTCGCGTGCTGTAACGTAGACATGGTTTTTTGCTGCCCGAAGGCGATCGAGAGAAGCCCGAAAGAAACGAGTAATCGCGAACACAACATCAATCTTCAGTGTACGGGAAGGCGTACTGCCGGCTACTTCCGCCTGCGAAACGCAAACATCAGCCCCGAAGCCAGCACCCCGCAGACCGCCGCACCCACCAGCGCCGAGCGTGTCATCCCTGCCGTCGTCAACTGCCGGTCGATCGTGACCTGCCACATCGCCGGCAATCGCGGCTTCCCGTAGAAGATCCCGAGCAGCAGCCCGGCAAACAATGCCCGGATGGCATTTCGCGATACGCCGGGGGAGAACAACACGGCCAGCGTCGCGCCGAACGACGCCACGAACAAAGCCCCCGCCGCCGCGAACACCACCACCGCCCCCGCCAGCTCCCAGTTCGGATGCACAAACCGCCGCGCCTGCATGGCCAGATTCACCGCGACTACACCCAGCGCGTAGATCACCAACAAGACCGAGACCGAATGCAACGTCGCCGCACCGATCGCGGCTACAAATGGAGACCGCGGCGCTGTCGCCCGAATCAGGTCCGTCACCGTCGATGCCGCAAACAACATCGCCAGCGCCGTGTACGAGATCAGAATCGGCGGGCTGAAAAAGTCGTAGCCCCATCGCCACGGGACCAGGAAACCGAAGCCTCCCAATACGATCAGGTTCAGCAACACCCCTTGCCGGTCCGACGACCGCGCCAGTACAGCCTTCCAGAGTCCTACTATGGTCTGATCATCCATGGGCCTTCACCCTATCCGGCGCGCGGAGTAGGAAAACCACTCGTAGTACGCGCCAGTATCTTAGTGCACCGTAAGGCAAAATAGTCAAGCCCGACATCTCTATACAAACCCCATACTTGCGCCGATACAAAAAGTGTATGCTCGACAGGCGTGTAGAACCCCGGATGCTTTGCGCGGACCTCGTGGATGTTCGCTGGAAAGACAACAGTGGCCGCAGCAAGCGGCTTGTCGCCAATCTCGAAGACATCTCGCTGTCCGGTGCCTGCCTGCAGGTCGAAAAAGCGATCCCCCTTCAAACCGTGATCCGCATCACCTATCCAAAAGGTGAACTGCGCGGCATCGTCCGCTACTGCGTGTTCCGCGAAATCGGCTTTTTCCTCGGCATCGAGTTCGACAATGGCAGCCGTTGGTCGCTACGGGACTTCCAACCGCAGCACATGCTCGATCCTCGCCGCCTGATGCGCGAGAGGACCAGGTCCGCGCAATCAGCCTGAGCCCGCCGTTACTTGTGGTAGTTCGGATACGCCGGACGTTTGCCGTAGTTCACCGGGTTCTTCTTCAACTGCTCCATTACGAGTTCCACCGCTTTCTCGAGCTGCGGATCGTGCCCCTGCCTCACCAGTTTGGGATCCATCATCACCTCATGGTCCGGAGCCACGCCGTTGTTCTCCACATCCCACGACCCCTCGAGATTGTAGAAGCCCAGGTCCGGTGAAGCCACGCTTCCGCCGTCGATCAGGTCGCCGGCTTGGGTGTAATGGCCGACCAGTCCGCCCCAGGTCCGGGCGCCGACCAGTGGTCCGATTTTCGACTTGCGGAACAGCCACGGCATCGCATCGCCGCCCGACCCCGCCATCTCGTTCGTCACCATCACCTTCGGGCCGAAGATTCCCTCGATCGGCGTGGTGATGTCTTCGCCTTCGCGCATCGTGAACCGCGCCATGAGCGGGCGCCGCAGATAGTCGATCACGTAATCCGCAATCTGGCCTCCGCCGTTGAACCGCTCGTCCACGATCACTCCCTCTTTGCCCACCTGGCTGAAGAAATAGCGGTTGAAGTTCGTGTACCCGCCGCCCGCCGTATCCGGCAGGTAGACGTAGGCCACCTTGCCGCCCGTCATCTGGTCCACCTTGCGGCGGTTATCCTCGATCCAGGCGTAGTTGCGCAGCGCGGTTTCGCTGTCCACCGGCACCACCGTGACCTCCCGCGACCCCGCGCCGTTCGGGTCCGCGCCCACGCGAATCACGATCGATTTGCCCGCGGTTTCCTCGAAAAAGCTGAACAGGTTCGCCGGCGGACGCACGTCCCGGCCCTGCACCGCCAGCAGATACTCGCCAGCCGTGACGTTTACGCCGGGCTGCGTGAGCGGCGCACGCAGGCGCGGATTCCAATTCTCGCCGTTAAAAACCCGGGTGAACCGGTAACGCCCGTTCTCGACCGTGTAATCGGCGCCGAGCAGTCCGCCGCGTACGCGCTTCACTTCCGGCTTGTCGCCGCCGGCAATGAACATGTGGCCGACCGTCAGTTCGCCGAGCATCTCTTCAAATAGGTAGTTCAAATCGTCGCGGCTCGACAGGTTGGTCAGATACGGCTCATACTTCTTTTCAAAGAGGGCCTGATCGACGCCGTGCAGTCCCGGATCGTAGAAGAAGTCCCGCTGCGCGCGCCACGCCTGATGGTACATGTGCTCCCACTCGGCGCGCGGGTCCACCCAGGCTTCCATCCCGTCGAGCTTCAGCGCGCCGCCGCTTCCCGGAGTGCCCGGAGCCGCCGGCGCCTGCTTACCCGCCGGCGTAATCATCCACTGCTGTCCCTGCCGGTAGAGCATCTTCTCGCCGTTTGAGGACAGCATCACCGCGCCCACGCCCTCGCGAATTCGTTCGACCTTGCGGGTCTTCATCTCGAACATGTGAAGCGTGCCCTGCGGACCTTCCATCGGTCCGCGTGTCATCACCGCCGGCTGCTCGGTGAGGAACAGGACTCCGGCTTTGCCCGCCGCCAGCGCGGTAAAATTCGCCGCCGGCATCGGCAGCGCGAGAATCCGCTGCCCGATGTTGTCGAAGTCGATTTTCACCGCGGCATCGCTTTTCTTGCCCGCCGCTGCGTCCGGCTTTTTCTCTTCCTGCGGCTTCTCCTCGTCGCTTTCGGGCGCGAGCGGCGAAGGCTGGTCCTTGGTCAGTACCGCGACATAAACGCTGCGCGTTACCGGACGCATCTGGCTCGACATATCCAGCCATCCAGGCGTCAGCCCGGTGTCGGTGCTCGCGGTGAAGTAAAGCAGCTTGCCGTCCTTGTCCCAGGCCGCGTGCAGCGCGTCGCTCATCCCGTCGGTCAACTGCGTCGTTTTGTTTTCGTCGACCGAGTAGACGAACACCGCATGCAGATGGCTCTTCAGCTTTCTCGTGTACGCGATCCACTTGCTGTCGGGCGACCAGACGGGATCGAGGTCCACCGGACCCGCATAAGCATCCGTGTCCACCTTCACCCGCTTGCCGCTGTCGAGATCCACCCACCATACGGCCAGCCCCTTGTCCGTATAGGCGATCTTCTTTGAATCCGGCGACCAGCGCGGCGAATAGGGAAACACCGCCGGACGGCCCAGGCTGATCTTCTTCACATCGCCCATTCCAGCCTGATCGCGAATTTCCAACTCATACTCGCCCGACGCGTCCGAGAAGTAGGCGATCGACTTTCCGTCGGGAGACCACGCCGGATCCCGCTCCGCCGCCGCGACCGTTCGCGTCAGATTGCGGATATCGCCTTTCTCGGCCGGCACCGTGAAGACTTCGCCGCGCGCCGCGAACACTGCCCGTGCGCCGGTTGGCGAGATGCCCGCCGCGCGAATCATGTTGGCCGTGATCTTGGCGAAATGCGGACGCACTTCCGCCAGGTCACCCGTCATCTTCACCTTCACCTCGCGGTCCTTTTTCGTCTTCAAATCGAACACGTGGATCTTTCCGAACTGCTCGTACACCACCGCGTCCGGACCCGCCGTCGTCGTTTTGAAATCCAGCCCGCTGTTCTTCACCACCTCCGAAACCTTCTGCGCTTTCACGTCGTAGGCGAACAGCGCCACCGGACCGTTGCGGTCCGAAAGGAAGTAAACCGTATCGCCGATCCACACCGGGGCGCTGTCGTTCGAGTTGTTGCGCGGAACCTTCACCACCGACGAATCCGCGAGGTCGGCGATCCAAATGGGCGTCGTCTGGCCGCCGCGGTAGCGCTTCCAGGCGCGCTGCCATTGGTTCACCGGAACATAGGCGATGCGCTTGCCGTCGGGGGAATAGCTGCCTTCGGCAGCCCGGTCGAGAGGCAATTGCGACTCCACGCCGCCTTCGGCGGGCACCGTGAACAGGCGCGTGAAGCGGGAGTAGCTGGTGCGATCGGAAGAGAACAGCACGTGCTTCGAGTCCGGCGTCCAGCCCACCACACGATCCGCCGCCGGGTGCCACGTGAGCCGCTTGGGCGTGCCGCCTGCCGCCGGTATCACGTACACGTCGATGTTGCCGTCGTACTCGCCGGTGAAGGCGATCTGATTGCCGTCGGGCGAAAACACGGGGTCCGTCTCGGCGCCGACGCCGGTGGTTAGTCGCACCGCGTCGCCGCCTTCGCGGGGGACGCTCCACAAATCGTTGGCGAAGCTGAATACGATGTGCGTGCGGTTCATCGTCGGATGCCGCAATAGCAGCGGCTGGTCGGGATTCAGATCGCCCCACGCCAGGGGTGCGGCGATGGCGAGCGCGGCAAAGACGGATAACTTCATGAAACGGTCTCCCTCCGTGTGATTATAGGCCTCCCGGCGGGCTACCATGGTCTGTTGACATGGTTGTCGCGGGACGGCAGAAATCGATCGCCTTCTTCATAGCCCTCGCGGCCGGGCTGATCGCCATCGCTGTCCTGCTCTACATCGGGTGGGTACTGCTCAACTGGCGCACGGGCATTCTGCTGTTTCTCGGCGTGATTCTCACCATTTTTATCATCGGCGGCATCGTGCTCAACACCACGTTCCTGGTCCGCGAGATTCGACGCAACGAGCAGCACGACGCCTTTATCAACGCCGTTACTCACGAGCTGAAGACACCGGTCGCCTCTATTCGTCTTTATCTCGAGACATTACAGCGGCGCGATGTCTCCGAAGAAAAGCGGCAGGAATTCTACCAGGTGATGCTCGAGGACAGCGACCGGCTGCTCTCGACCATCGAGCAGGTGCTGCGCACCGGCCGGGTGGGCCACGCCTCGCACAAGCCGGCGTTCGCCCCCGTCGAAGTGGTGGGTCTCGTCGATCAGTGCGTGCAGCGCGCCCGCAAGCTTCACCGCCTTGCGGACGGCGATCTCAAGTTTCTCCCGTGCGCGCCGGTCACCCTTCAGGCTGACGCCGAGGAAGTGCGCGCGGCTGTTTCCAACTTAATCGACAACGCCGTGAAGTACTCCCGCGGCCCCGCCCGCATCGAGGTGGAAACCGAACCCGTCGACGACCGCTACGTCGCGATTCGCGTCCGCGATCAGGGCGTCGGCATCCCGCGCGGCGAACTGAAACAGATTTTCAAGCGCTTCTACCGCGTACCCGGTATGAGCGCCTCCAAAGTGAAAGGAACCGGACTCGGACTTTACATCGTCCGCAGCGTCGCCAAGCGCCATCGCGGACGCGTGTGGGCGGAAAGTGAGGGCGCCGGCAAAGGCAGCACGTTCACGCTGCAACTGCCCATCCGACCATGAGCCGCGTACTGATTGTCGAAGACGAAGCCCACATTGCCGAGGGGTTGCGTTACAACCTCGAAGCCGAAGGCTACCAGGTCCGCGTAGTCGAGACCGGAGAAGCCGCGCTCGACGTGTTCGCCGACCCGGAGCACGCCATAGACGTCGTTGTGCTCGACGTCATGCTGCCGGGCAAGAACGGCTTTGAAGTGATGTCGGAGCTGCGGCAGGCGCGCCAGTTTGTCCCCACGCTGATTCTGACTGCCCGCGGCCATTCAAGCGATGTACTGAAGGGCTTTGAAGCGGGCGCCGACGACTACCTGACCAAGCCGTTCGAACTCTCCATTCTGATCGCGAGGCTCAACAGCCTGCTGCGCCGGCGCGCGTGGACGCAGTCGCATCAGCAGACGCCGCAGCCGGAAGAGCCGAAGGGCACCTACAGCTTCGACGGCAAAACCGTGAACTTCGACCTGCTCGAGCTTCACGTGCGCGGCGAAGTTCTTCCCTTGACGCTCATGGAGGCCAACGTCCTCCGCTATCTCACTCGGCATGAAGGCAAGCCCGTCACCCGCCGCCAGATGCTCGACGAGGTGTGGGCGGTCCGCGAGGACACCGACACCCGCCCCATCGACAACTTCATCGTCCGCCTGCGCCGCTACATCGAAGACGATCCCACCAAGCCGCGCCACCTCGTGACGGTGCGCGGCGTGGGCTACCGCTTCGTGGCCGAACCGAAGTAAGCGGGCGAACCACCGCGCCGCTCGCGCAGCCACGAGTTCACCTGGCCGATGGAGGCAAAGTGCCCGGCAAACCGCGCCTGCCTGGGCCGCGGACGGTCGCGCCGGAAGTCGGATGGGCGGAACAAATCGGTGCGCGCCACGACGGCTACGCCCATGGCCCGGTACTCGGACGTGCCCGCCGCCCAGGCTACGTCGCCATCCATCCAGACCGCGAATCCCATGCCTTTATGGTGCCACGAATGATTAAAAACGGAGTTTCAGGTCTGATATTATAAACGCATGACCGATCGTGCCTTTCTACTCCGTTCCGCGCTCGAACGGAGGCAGGCCCTGGTGGTGCCGGGTTGCCACGACGCTCTGAGCGCGCGCATCGTCGAAAGCGCAGGTTTCGAGGCGACTCAGGTGAGCGGGTTCGGCCTCGCCGGCAGCCTGCTGGCCAAGCCCGACGTCGGACTCGTCGATATGAACGAGATCCTGGCCATCACCGGCCACATTGTGCGCGCCGTTCGCATTCCCGTGATGGCCGACATCGACACCGGCGGAGGCAACGCCATCAACGCCGCCGCGGTCACCGAACGCCTCATTGAAATGGGCGTGGCCGGGGTCAACATCGAGGACCAGATTTTTCCGAAGCGCTGCGGCCACATGGAAGGCAAGCAGGTGATTCCCGCGCAGGAGATGGCCGGCAAAGTCCGGGCGATGGCCGACGCGCGCCGCCGACTCGGGCGCGACATCGTCATCAACGCCCGCACCGACGCATACGCGGTCCACGGACTGCAGGAAGCCATCTCTCGCGCCAACCTCTACCTCGAATCGGGCGCCGACATGGCCTTCATCGACGGAATCCGCACCCGCTCCGAGATCGAGCGCGCCGCGCGAGAGATTCGCGGTCTGCTTTCGGTGAACCTGATGGACGCCGTCACGGGCGTCAAAACCGAACTGATTCCCATCCCCGAACTGGCTCGCCTCGGCGTGGCGCGGGTGAGCGTCCCGGTCGCCTCCATTCAGGTGATGCACAAGGCGCTCGCGGAGTTTTTCCACGCATTGCACGACTCCCCGAGCGGCATTCTGGCCGGAGAAACCGGCCGCCTCACCAGTTTCAAGGACTACACGGCTTTCGTCGGCTTGCCGGAGTACCGGGCGCTCGAACAGGAGTACCTGCCATCGTTCGCCGCTGCATCGAAATAGGAGTTGTCCGATGAGCCTCACCATAGCCGAGAAGATTCTGGCCCGGGCGTCCGGGCGCTCGTCCGTGGTCCCCGATGAAATTGTGGTCGCGCGGGTGGACCTCGCGCTGAGCCACGAGAATGCGGACCTGGTGCGGAAAAGCTTCCTCGAAATCGGCGTTCCGCGCGTGTGGGACCCGGCCAGGATCGTGATCGTCTTTGACCACCGGATTCCGGCGGAATCCGAAAAGACGGCCACCACTCACAAGGCGGTGCGCGAGTTTGCGCGCGCGCAGGGCATTCAGAACTTCTACGACGTCGGCCGCGGGGGCATCTGCCATCAGGTGCTGCCGGAGAACGGGCACGTTCGCCCCGGCATGGTGCTGGTGGGCACCGATTCGCACACCACGACCCATGGCGCATTCGGAGCTTTCGCCACCGGCATCGGCGCAACCGAGATGGCCGGCGTGTGGACGGAAGGCAGCCTGTGGTTCAAGGTGCCCTCGACGCTGCGGATTGAAGTTTCGGGCGCCTTCCGGCCGTGGATTTCAGCCAAGGACCTGATCCTCTACATCATCGGCACGCTCGGCGCGGCGGGAGCCGACTACCGCGCTGTCGAGTTTGACGGCCCGGCCATCCGCGCGCTTTCGGTGGCTTCGCGCATGGTGCTTGCGAACCTTTCGATGGAGATGGGCGCCAAGGTGGCGTTTACTCCCGTCGACGATGTGCTGCTCGACTACCTGCGGCCGCGCGTCGCAGGTGAACTCGAGCGGATCGCGCCGGATTCGGGCGCGAGATACGAACGGGTGATCCACATCGATGCGGCTCGCGAATTGGCGGAACCGCAGATCGCCTGTCCGCATTCGGTGGACCGGGTGAAGCCGCTCTCGGCGCTCGGCGAGGTGCCGGTGCATCAGGCGGTTCTCGGATCCTGCACCAACGGACGGCTGGAGGATCTGCAGATTGCCGCGCAGGTGGTAGCCGGGCGCAAGGTGCATCCCGACACCCGGCTGATCGTCATTCCAGCCTCGCAGCAGGTCTATCGGGAGGCCATGCGGCTCGGATATCTCGAAGTGCTGGTGGATTCGGGCGCCATCATCAATCCGCCCGGCTGCGGGCCCTGCGTCGGCGTGCACCAGGGAATCATCGCCGCGGGCGAGAACTGCGTGTCTTCGACCAACCGCAATTTCATCGGGCGCATGGGAAGCAAGGATTCGCAGGTGTTTCTCGCGAGCCCCGCGGTGGTGGCGGCGTCGGCGATCGCGGGACGTCTCGAACATCCCGCCGCGGTGGCCGAGGAGGTCTGCCATGCCTGAAGCACTGAAAATCCGCGGCCGCGTAGCCGCCGTTCTCGGGGAGAACATCGACACCGACATCATCTATCCCGGCCGCTACCTGAACATCACCGACCGGGAGAAGACCGCCGAGCATCTGTTCGAGCTTGCCTACCCGGAGATTCGTGCCGCTTTAAAGCCCGGCGAGATCCTTGTGGCGGGGCGTAATTTCGGCTGCGGCTCGAGCCGCGAACAGGCGGCCGCGGCGCTGAAGTTCGCGGGCGCGGGGGCCGTGATCGCCGGTTCGTTCGCGCGCATCTTCTTCCGCAATTCGATCAATCTCGGCTTGCCCGCCGTGGTGGCCGAAGTCCCGTGCTCGCCGGGCGACGAACTGGAGATCGATCTTGCCGGCGGCCGCATCGTGAACCTCACCCGCGGCGAGACGATCGTTTGCGCGCCGCTCGACCCTCGCGCCATCGAACTGCTCGAGGCTGGCGGACTGATTCCTTACCTGAAACGGAGGCACGCAGCATGAAGAAGGCCAGGATCGCGTGGTTGCCGGGCGACGGCATCGGCGTCGAGTGTTGCGAGGCCACCCGCATTGTTCTCGATGCGGCGGGCTTTGAAGCCGACTACATTCACGGCGACATCGGCTGGGAGTTCTGGACGCGGGAAGGCGACGCGCTGCCGCCGCGCACGCTAGACCTGCTGGCTGAAACCGATTGCGCCTTTTTCGGCGCCATCACTTCGAAGCCCGCGCCGGACGCCGCCCGCGAACTCGCGCCCGGGCTGCAGGGGCGGGGACTCGTCTATCGCAGTCCCATCGTGCGCATGCGGCAACTGCTCGACCTCTACATCTGCCTGCGTCCCTGCCGGGCATTCAAGGGCAATCCGCTCAACTACCGCGACGGCATCGAGCTCACGGTTTTCCGGGAGAATACCGAGGGCATGTACGTGGGCGTCGAATTCGCGAAGGTCCCCGAGAGTTTCTACTCGGAGGCCGGCATGAGCCGGATTCCGAAAGATGCGGCGATTTCGATCCGCAGCATTACGCGCGAATCGTCACGCCGGATTGTCGAGGCGGCGTTCGAATATGCGGTGAAGCACAACCGGCGCAGGGTCACGGCGGTTCACAAGGCCAACGTGCTGCGCGCCACCTGCGGCGTGTTTCTCGAGGAAGCCGAAAAGGTGGCCGCGCGCTACCCGCAGATGGCCTTCGATACGGCCAACGTCGATGCGATGTGCATGTGGCTGCTCAAGAACCCGGAGAACTACGACGTCATCGTCACGACGAACCTGTTCGGCGACATTCTTTCCGACCTGTGCGCGCAACTGGTAGGCGGCATGGGCTTCGGCTATTCGGGCAATATCGGCACGAAGTACGCGGTTTTCGAGCCGACGCACGGCTCGGCGCCTAAGTACGCGGGGCGCAGGAAGGTGAACCCGCTTGCGTCCATCCTCGCCGCCGGGATGATGGTGGACTGGCTCGGTCAACCCGAAGTCGCACGGCGCATCGATCAGGCGGTTGCCGATGTGGTGGCGCGCGGCGAGGTGCGGACCTACGACATGGGCGGCGCGGCATCCACGTTCGACATGGCGGAAGCGGTGGCGGCGGCGGTGCAAGTGGCCGTGGCGCGCTGAATCAGCGCTGTTCGAAATTCAGATTGGCCGGGCGCGCGGGAGCTCCGCGATAGCGCGATGGGATGTCCTTCGCGGCCGGATCCTTGCGGCGCTCGATGGTGGTGGTGAGCGTGCGGGGCGGCACTTCCTCGATCGCGAAGTCGTCGGCCCGGATGACGCCTTTGCCCTTCATGCGCAGCCCGAAACTGATGCCCGTTGCGTCGGCGGGCACGGGGGCGACAATCGACACCTGCCGCCACTCGGCGGGCGCGGAATCGAGCATGCCGTCGAGGATGTAGTCACCGTTCTGCATTTCGACGCGCAGCCAGAGCGCGCCTCCATCGGAGCCGGGTTCGGCACGCAGCCAGCCGGACAGGCGGATTCGCTTTCCGCGATAGGCATCGGCCCGGATGCGTTGGGCCGCCGCGTAGCCCTGCGCGTCACCGGCGGCGGATTTCAGAAACAGCCCGGCTGAGCCGGAGTGAGCCGCAGCGCGATCGACGCCGGCCTGGTAGACGGCCGACACGGGTGCGGTCCATCCGGGCGCGATCATCTTTTCACCGGCCAGAGCGGCGAGCAGGAGCAGCAGCACGCTGCCAGCATAGCAGGCGCATTCTCAGGCGCGCCCCCGGCACTTCTCGTAAAGGTCCGGGAAGACTCCGTGCGGGTCGTAGCGCCGCTTCAACTCGCGGTACCGGGTACCGCCGTAGAGCGCGTCGAAGGTCTCGCGGCCGAGCCAGACGCTCGAGTAAAGGCCCTTCTTTCCGCCGAGCGCAACCATTTCGCGCTCCACAAGGCGGTTGTAGTAGCCGGGCTCGCGGTTGGACGGGATCACGTCCCAGAAACCGAAGTTGACGTAGAGGCCGCCGGGCTCAAGCGGGTAGAGGTGGAACCGCTCGTGGACGCGGAAGGGGCAAACCCAGATGGGCGTGATCCGGATTTCCCGTAGCAGAAAATCGAGGAACCCGGCCGCGCGCGCGACGGGAACGCAGACATCCTGAATTACGGACTCGGTTCCGCCGCCCGAGGGCAGCCGCCGCGACCAGCGCATGACGCGTTGGTAGGTTCGCGAATTGAGCAGCCTCGGACCGGCCAGACGCCGCAGCCAGGGGCGATCGGCATAGACGTTTTTCGAGCACCAGAACCAGTCGGTATCCCAGCGCCAAAGGTAGTCCGCGGCGCTCAACCAGTCTTCGCGCTTTTCTCGAATGGAGCGGTAGTAGACATTCATCCACGTGTAGTCGCTCAGGCGGGGCGCATCGGGCGTGAACGCGGCCGCGGACAGGTACATCTCGGCGGGACCAAACACCACGCCCTCGAGATATCCGGCGAGCCCGGCCGCAGCGATCCGCGCGAAAAACGACGCGCTGTCGTCAAAGCGTTCGTGGATCAGGCGAACGCAGGGCCCGGCCGGGATCAGCCGGACCTTCAGGCGCAGGGCGTACCCGAGGGTGCCATAGGAATTCGGGAAGCCGTAAAACAAATCGGGCTCTGTTTGCCGGGAGCAGCGGATGAGGCGTCCGTCGCCGGACAGGACGTCCATCTCCTCGATGGTCTCGTGGACCAGGCCGAAGCGGAAGGAAGAGGACTCAATGCCGACACCGGCCACTGCGCCTCCCACGGTGATGCTCTTCAGTTGTGGGACGACCGCGGGGGCGAGACCGTGCGGCAGGGTGGCCGACGATAACGCGTCGTAGGGAATCATGCCCTCCACGTCGGCGAACTGCCCGTCGATTGCGAGCACATGGTGGAGATCGCGGACATCCAGCCGGGACGCTGCTTCCGGGCGCCTGCGGAACAGGTTCGAGTCCGGCTTGCCGAGGCGCACCGGCAGGCCGGCGCGGCGTAGGCGGTCAAAATCCGCCAGCACGCGCTCGAAGCGCGGGCTCAGCGAACCGGCCGGTACAGGTCGATGTCGCCCTTGGATAACACCAATTGCCATAGCTGCAATTTCCGCGCCCGGAACGTTCCCGCCGAACCGAGCAGATAGTAGCGCCACATGCGATAGAAGCGTTCGCCGTAGGCCGCCGAAAGGCGCGGCCACGCGCGGTCGAAATTGGCCCACCAGCTCATCAGCGTGCGGTCGTAGTCCGGCCCGAAGTTGTGCCAGTCTTCGAGGATCCAGAGACCTTCCATGGCCCGCGCCAACTGAGCCGCGGAGGGAACCATGCCGTTCGGAAAGATATACCGGTCGATCCACGGATCCGTAAAGGTGACCGACTCGTTGCTGCCGATGGTGTGGAGCAGAAACAGTCCGTGGTCGCGCAGGCGCGAGCGCACGAGTTCGAACAGACCGCGATGGTTCTTGTGGCCGATGTGCTCGCAGAGTCCGATCGCGGCGACGCGATCGAACGGTTCGCGCTCGTGAGCGGCGTCGCGGTAGTCGCGCTGTTCGACGCGCACCGGCAATCCGGCACACAGACGCCGAGCGTAGGCCACCTGCTCGGCGGAGATGTTGTAGACGACGACGCGGCAGCCGTATTCGGAAGCCAGAAAATGCGCCAGACCGCCGAATCCGCCGCCGAGGTCGAGCACCGACATTCCGCGTTCGACATAGAGCTTGCGGGCGATGAGATGAAGCTTGTGTTCCTGAGCCTGATCGAGATCGTGGGCGTGCGCCCAATAGCCGCAGGTGTACTGCATGGAACGGCCGAGCATCGCCTCATAGAGGTTGTTGCCGAGATCGTAGTGCCGGCGGGCAACGTCTTTGGACGGCTCGCGCCGCTGCCGGTTGAAGAGTTTCGCTTTCAAAGCCAGGGCCATCAGCGGGAGTTGCGCGAGGCTCCGGTAAGGATCGGCACGGTGCATGCGGGCGACGAACTCATCGAGCGCGTCCACGTCCCACCAGCCGTCGACGTAACTTTCACCCGCGCCGAGCGTGCCCGCGGTCAGGACGGAGTGGAAGAAACGGCGATCGTGAACTTGAATATCCCAAGGGCGGCTGCCGCCCATCCGGATTCCGGCGCGATCAAGCAATAAAGCGATCCGCTTTTCGGCGGCAGTTGCGGGAATCAATCCGGGCCGCGCGGGCGCGGACTCCACAACGGGAGCCATAATCGCCTCCTGCAATTTCAGGATGCGTCAGCGAGGCTTGCGTTTCAATGGGGGTGCTGATCGGGTTCGACGGTTTCCGGCGGAGCCTCCGGAACGGTCTCGGGCAAAGCCGCGAGGGGCGGCATGGCTTCGGCTTCGGCGGTGGAAGGCTCGGGGATCAGCGGTTCCGCGGCAGGGGCGTGGACGGCGGGCGCCTCGGGATGTTCGTCGAGGCGGATTTCGCATTCACAGCAATCGCTACAGCGGCGGCATTTCTCGCAGAGATGATTGCCGCAGGCGTCTTTCGTGCAAAAAACGCAGATATCGTTGGACGCTTCCCCACAAATACTGCAAATAAAAGTCGGAGCCGGTGTCATGATTTACTTCTTTCTAGCTGGCGGCTGGCGGCTGATGGCGCCGCGGCAGCGCTGCGCTTCTTCGTCGGCGATGCGGAACTCCTGTTCCTTGTTATTGGCTAACTCGGTGATGTACTGGCGGAGCCGTTCGCGGTTGCTCGAGTTCTCGCGCAGGGCGGCGGTGAGAAGATCGGCCACGGCGGGATTGCCGTAGCGCCGCAAACCTTCGCCGAAGCTGTCGAGGGTGCGCTCCATCGACTCGAGGCGGAAGAAGGATTCAAGGGCGAGGGTCAGACGTTCGGGCTGCTTGGCGAAGGCAGCGGCGGTCACGTTGAGATACCCGATTTCCTTCTGCGCGGTTTGAAACTGAGGCGCGTAGCTCGAAGCCGCGGAGGCGTCGCTCCAGTCTTTGGGGTCGGCGCGGTCGAGGACGGGTTTCACGCGCTGCGCTTCAGCGGTGAGCGCGGCCAGCAACTTCTTCAAATCCCACTCCGCCTCCACCTGTCCGAAGCACGACATGGCCAGAAGTAAGCCGCTCCACCACTTCATAGACACAGTGTCTCACGGCGAACGCGAATCAACTGGTGTGGTCGAGGATAATTTTCCAGCCGGCCGGGGTTTTTCGGAGAAGCAGGGTAAAAATACCGTCGGCATTACCGCCGCCGGCGGCGGAGCGTTCGAGATGGAAGCGCCCGAGGACCGAAGCATACCCGGAGCCGAGGGGACGGACCTCGAGGATGTCGAACGACAGGGTTCCCATCTTCTCGCGAGTGGGATAAGTGCGGCGATAGCGTTCGAGCACGCCTTTGTCGCCTCGGGTAACTTCCTTGCCGACGAACACGGTTTCCGCCGAATAGGTTCGCACGAAGGCTTCAATGTCGCCGCGGTTCCAAGCCGCGGTCTGCTCTTCGAGCACCGCGCGGACATCGTCCTTGGGGGCGGCGCCGGATGACGCCGCGATGCAGAGTGCCAGGATGGCGCTTCTCACCATACACTGAAGTGTAACCGCTATGCCATACGCCGAACGGGAAGGCACGAAGATTTACTGGACGGAACAAGGCTCGGGAGATCCGCTGCTGCTGATTATGGGGCTCGGCTACACGCACGATATGTGGCATCGTACGCTGCCGGTGGTGTCAAAACAATTCCGCACGATCGCGTTTGATAATCGCGGCGTGGGCAGGAGCGATTGTCCGGCCGGTCCGTACACGATGGCGGCAATGGCGGCGGATGCCGCGGCGGTGCTCGACGCGGCGGGCGTGCCGGATGCTCACGTGTTCGGGATCTCGATGGGCGGGATGATTGCGCAGGAGTTCGCGTTGTCGCGGCCGGAGCGCGTGCGGAGGCTGATTCTCGGCTGCACGGCATGCGGCGGTCCGCGGGCTGTTCGCGCGGAGGCGGATGCGACGGCAGTGCTGATGAACCGCGCTCAGATGGCGCCGGAACAGGCGATTGAAGCGACCATCCCATTTGTCTACGACGTGGCGACTCCGCGCAGCCGGATTGAGGAGGATCTCGAAATCCGGCGGCGCACCATGCCGGCTCCGCAGGGCTACATGGGTCAACTCCAGGCGATTCTCGGATGGAAATCTTATGACCGGCTGGACGGGATTACCGCGCCGACGCTGGTGATTCACGGGGCGAATGACCGGCTGGTGCCGCCGGGCAACGGGGAGTTGATCGCCGAGCTGGTGCGCGGGGCGGAGTGGTGTTTGCTGCCGGAGGCGAGCCACATCTTCACGACGGATCAACCCGAGCGGGCACACGGCGCGGTGATGAAGTTTCTTATGGCGGCGTGAAGGCGTTTAAGCTTCGACGGTCCGCTGTCGTTGGGGGCGTGGGCGGTTATATGTGGGCGCGGGACAGGCAGCTCTGCCCACTCGGGCGGGCTGGTGGGGTGTTGATTCGGCGGTTTCGGCTTCGAGGCAGAGTAGCCAGTCCCTTCCGGTTTTATGTGGGCGCGGGACAGGCAGCTCTGCCCACTCGGGCGGGCTGGTGGAGTGTTGATTCGGCGGTTTCGGCCTCGGGGCAGAGTAGCCAGTCCCTACCGGTTATATGTGGGCGCGGCCAAGCCCTTCCGGTTATTTGCGGCGGCGGAGGTTTACGTTGCCGTTCCAGGTTTTGAGCGTCAGCTCGGGACCGCCGCCGTTGATGGCGCCGGTGGTGCTGCGGTTGTTGCCGCCGATGGTGGAGCCGGCCTGGATCTTCAATTCGAAATCGGTGTAAAGCGAGCCGTTGTGAGTGCTCATCCGGGCCGTGAACCGGGCGTCGGGCGGTAAGGTGAGGTCGACGCTGCCGTTCCAGGAAGAAATCGACATGGGCTTGCCCGCCGGCACACGGTCAAGCGAGACGGTGACCCGGCCATTGTGAGAGTGCGCCACCACGGGGCCGGAGACGCCGAGCGCGACCACGGGTCCGTTGTGGTGGTTGAGCTCGAGATTGCCGCCGGTGTTTTCGACGCGCAGTTCACCGCCGTTGATGCAATCGGCCTTGAGGTCGACGGCATAGGGGACGCGAATGCGGACGCGTCCGCCGCCATGGCCGCTGATTTTGACGGTGTTGTTTTCATCGTCGGAGGTGATGGTCCAAGGCGGGAGTTCGACGCGCCGGAGGCCGCCGTGCTGCGCATGAGTCCGGCTGCCCGCCGATGGCTCGACAATGACTTCCTGCCCGTCGTATCCGGTGGCGGTGAGGCAGGCATTGGTGAGGGACACGCGGACGGTCTTCGGGCGTCCGGGGTCCTTGAAGGCGACTTTGATTTCCTGTGCGCCGGCCACAAGGGCGGCCGCGCTGAGCAGAACTGCGAGTTTCATTGAACCTGGCTCCGGATTTGCGCCGCGGCCCAAGCGGCGTGTTCGCGAACAGCCGCGTCGGCGTTGCGGTCTTCGGCGAGGGCTTTGAGGGGGACCGCGGCCGAAGGTTCGCGGAGCGCGGCGAGTTGATCGATTAAGGCCATCTGCACCATGGGCGCATCCTGGCGGGGGAGCGCCTGAACGAGGCCGTTGCGGGCGACGGGCGATTCGGTGAAAGTGCGGAGGGCGTCGACGGCGGCGAGGCGCACGTTGACGTTAGGGTCGTGATTGACGGTTTCAAGCAGCGCGGCGAGGACTTCGTGATCCGAACGCTGGACGCGGTAGGCGAAGCTGACGCCCTGCAGACGGTCGGCCGCGTTTTGCTGTTGAAGAAGAGAAAGGACGACCAATTGGCGCATGTTATTCACCTCCGTGCGCAGTTGCGCGAACTGTCCACCATCCTTGCGAGCGTCGACGAAGTAGCCGAGGAAAAAGCCGGCGACCAGAGCGGCAGCGATGCCGAGAGCGGGAATCCAGGCGGGTTGAACGCGCCGGGGCAGCTTTGCCACGGCCGAGCTTTGACCGGACCGGTAGGCTTCGAGGTTCTCGTAGAAACGGGCGCGGAGGCGCGGTGAGGGAACGGCGTCGTCGTCAAGAGCGCCGAGATCCTTCCAGAGCCGGGCGAGGCGTTCGGCTTCGGCGCGGCAGGCGGGGCAGCGTTCGAGATGGGCCTGGACGATGAGGCGGTCGGCTTCAGAAGCGGAGCCGTCCCAATACTCGGGCAGTAGAGCCTTGAGGTTTTCGCAGTTCATGCTTTCGCTCCGGCGATTTGAAAGTACAGGTCTCCGAGGGCGCGCGTGGCGCGATAGACGCGGACCTTGACGGTAGCGGGTTCGCAGCCGAGGATCCGGGCGATGTCCTCGTACTTGAGGTTCTGGAAGCGGCTGAGGACGAGGATTTCGCGCTTATCCTCAGGCAGGCTGTCGAGGGCGCGGCGGAGCAGTTGAACCTGCCGGTGCTGTTCGATGCGGGCGTCCGGGGCGGGCGCGGCCGAAACCGGATCCGGGGCGGACTCGATGGGGATTTCGGGTTTTTGTTTACGCGCATGGTCCACGCTGGCATTCCTCGCAATCTGGTACATCCACGCCGTGAAGGAGTGCTTCGGGTCGTAGGTGTGCCGGTACCGCAGCATCCGGAAGAAGACGTCCTGCACGAGGTCCTCGGAGAGGTCGCGATCTCCGTTCATGTGAACGAAGAAGCGGTAGAGAGCGCGGTGATGGCGCTCGAACAGGACGGCGAGCTGGCGCGTATCTCCGTCGCGGACTTCGGACATCAACTGGTGATCCGGATGGGTCACACAATGAGGTATACCGCGGTTGGCGGGAAAGGTTACGGCTTTGGCAATCCTTTAGAGCAGGCGGAAGGCTACCTCGACGAGGATTGAGGCGGGGACGGGTTTGCCGTTTTCGAGGGCGGGCGTGAAGCGCCACCGGGAGACCGCGGCGGCGGCGCGGTCGTCCATGCCGAGGCCGAGGGCGCGAACGATCTCGACGGCGGTGGGCGCGCCGTGCGAGTCGATGTCGACGCGGAGCACGACCACGCCCTGATATTTGGCTTTGCGGGCTTCGTCAGGGTACTCGGGCTCGATCTTATAAACCAGACGCGGCGGGGTGGTGTAGCGGGTTTGGAGGATGCCGGCCGAGGCGACGGAGGGTCCTCGGCGGCTGCCGATGCCGCCATCGGGGCCCGAACCGAAACCGCCGCGATGGCCGGGACCGCCGGACGGGATGCCGGCGCGGGCGAGCGGGTCGCCGTAGGATTCGGCGGCGATGGGGAGGTCGGGAGCGTCGATCAGGCCGGCGCTGACGGGGAGTTTGGGCTGAGATGTGGTGATCATCGGCGGGACGAAGATGTTGGAGGCGGCGCGGGGAGGGAGACTGCCGCGCGACGGCGGAAGCAGGTCGTCCTGTCCACCGCCGCCGGTGGTCGATTGGGGCAGGGGAGGCGTGTAGACGAGCGGGATGGTGATGCGGACCTTCGCGGGGGCCTGGCGGGAGGCTACACGAGCGCCGAGCAGGGCCATGAGAAGAACGGCGGAGAGGTGGATGGCGACGGAGAGTCCGGCGGAGGAGCTTCGCATGAAGCGATGGATGCAAGCGAAGGTCCGGCGCTAAGCCGTTGGATTCGCGTGGAGGGCGTGGATACCGGGAGGCTACAGCTGTGAACGCGCGGCTGCGGTTGCGAGTTCGTCGCAGCGGTTGTTGTCGGCGTGGGAGGCGTGACCCTTGGTCCAGGTCCAGGTGGTGTGATGGCGGGCGGTTTGAGCGTCGAGCGCAAGCCACAGGTCGCGGTTCAGAACCGGGGACTGGTCGCGGGTTTTCCAGCCGTTTCGTTTCCAGCCTTGAATCCACCGGGTGATGCCGTTTTTGAGGTACTGGGAGTCGGTGACGATTTCAACTTCACAAGGTTCTTTGAGGGCCTCGAGACCGCGGATGGCGGCCAGCAGTTCCATGCGGTTATTGGTGGTGTCGGGATCGCTGCCGGTGAGCTCGCGTTTCTGCTCTTTGTAGCGGAGGATACAGGCCCAACCGCCGGGGCCCGGGTTGCGGAGACAGGCTCCGTCGGTGATCAACTGCACTTTCTTCATGGCACTCGTAAGGTCACAGTATACTTGCAAGTAGCGGCACTGAATGCGAGCGAGGGGCCCCAGACCGGCAGTCAACACGCGCGAAAACCTGCCTAAGGTGCAGCAGATCAAAGTCGTTCCGATGACGGAGCAGGACTTTGCCCGGCGGCGGAACCGGAAGTTGGCGAAGTTGGGCGCGATCGCGGGAGTGGTGGCGCTGGTGGCGGGCGTGGCCATCTGGCTGAGTTCGCGTCCGGCCAAGGCGCGCACCGAGTACACCGATGCGACCAAGATGGTGAACGAGGGCCGCTACCAAAACGCGATGGTGGTGCTCGACGAGGCGGTTCAGAGCAAGGTGAACCTGTACGAGGCGCTGGCGCTGCGGGCCAAGGTTCACCAGATTCTATCCGAGCACGACAAGGCAATCGAGGATGCAGGCCGGGTTCTCGATGCGCGGCCTGACGATCCGGATATGTACCGGCTGCGGGCGAAGAGCTATCGCGAGCTCGGACAGTTCCAAAAAGCGATTGCCGACTACGACCGCGTGGCGCAGATCCAACCCGATTCGCGGGTCTTCAACGATCGCGGGGGCTGTTACCGCGACCTGAAGCAGATGGACAAAGCGCTGGCCGATTTCGCCAAGGCGGTGGACCTGGAGCCGAACGCCGACAACCTGCTGCAACGCGGGATGGCGTACGCGGCGATCGGGGACCATCTGAAGGCGAAGGCGGATTTCGACCGTGTGATCGAAATGAATCCCGGCGTTCCGTACCCCTACCGGGCGCGGGCGACATCGCTCGAGGAGATGGGCGATCGACGAAGCGCGGCGGCGGACCGGAAGCGGGCGCACGAGATCGAATTTCCAGAGAAATGACGCGCGGTTTCGGGTTGTGTTGCGCCGTCAGCTTCGGGCTCGGGATCGCGCAACCGGCAAACGCCCAGATTCGCATCTGGCCGGGAGCAGCGCCGGACGCGCGGCCGGCGAGCGGCGCCGAACGGACCGTGATCGAGAATCAGCAGCGGGTGGCGGGCCGGCCATGGACCTACGTGGAACGAGTTTCGCAACCGACGTTAACCGTGTATCCGGCGAAGGGAATCAACAGCGGCGCCATGGTGGTCGTATTTCCCGGCGGCGGGTACAAGATTCTGGCGATCGACCTCGAAGGGACCGAGGTTTGCGATTGGTTGACGGCGCGCGGCATCAACTGCGCCGTGCTGAAATATCGCGTGCCCGATTCCGGACCGCACTGGGAAGCGGACTGCAAGTGCCAAGTTGAGCCGGAGGCGCCGATGGCGCTCCAGGATGCGCAGCGGGCGGTCGGGCTGCTGCGCGCGAACCCGGCGAAATGGAAGATCGACCCGCGCAAGATCGGTGTTCTCGGTTTCTCGGCGGGCGGTCACCTGGTGGCGGACATCAGCACGAATTTCGAGCGCCGGGTCTACCGAGCGGTGGATACGGCCGACCGGGAAAGCTGCCGTCCGGATTTCGCCGTCGCGATCTATCCGGGGCATTTGTGGGCGGAGAAGCAGAAAGGCCTGGCGCTGAATCCGAAGATCCGGGTAACGCGCAACACACCCCCGACTTTTCTGCTACAGGCCGAAGATGACGATGTGGACAGCGTGAATCATTCGCTGGTCTACTACAGGGCGCTCCGGGAGGCGCGGGTTCCGGTGGAGATGCACCTCTATGCGCGGGGCGGTCATGCTTTCGGGTTGCGAAAAACGGAGTTACCCATCACACGCTGGCCGGAACTGGTCGAGAAATGGCTGGTGGGGCTGGGGATGATTTCCGAGATGGGGCACTGATCGAAACGCTCTTCTTCGTGCTCAGTTGTTCAGAAGCCGGGCCCGTTTCACACGGCGAGGGGCTCTCAGGAGTCCGGCGGCGAGCAACGCGCTGCCGACGAGCAACAAAGTGCCGGGCTCCGGAACGACCTGGGCGTTCAGACCGCGCGTCTGGACGACCACGTCCTGCACGCCAACCTTGATGAGCGCTTCGAGGTTGCTGGTGCGCGGACCGGTGCCGGTCAGTCCGTTCAACATGCTCTGGGCGAGGTCGCGAACCTGTGTATCGCTCCAATTCCGGAACTGGACATCGCCGGTGCCGAGGTTGAAGGCGCCGATGGTCTGCTGGTTCTCACGGACAATCTTCCACACAGCCGCCTGAATCGCGGCGCCGTGCAGGGCGTCTACCGGCGCGAGGTTCTGGTCGTTGCGGCCGAACAACTCGAGCAGGAGGTTAGCCTTTGCTAAACCCATACCGTTGATGTTGGTTGCGCCCTGAGACAAGGGAGCCTCGGTGTAGTCGACTATCTGACCCGGCGAGATGAACTCGCGGGGCTCGATGCAGAAGGAGTAGAACGACGTGGGGAGAGTGTTGGAAGAGGAGAGCAGAGAGAAATGAAACTGACCCGGATCCTGGGCATACCAGCTCACGCCTCCGTCCACGGTCCGGTCGACCGTGTAGGGGGAGGAGTAGGAGGGGTCGAATTGGACGGTCGCGGCAGAAGCGTTGAAGGCGAATAGAAGAGCGATTCCGGTTGTCTTTGCGATGGTCAGTTTCATACTGTAAGGCCATCGTAGCGGGGAGTAACCTAGCCATAAATCAGCAATATTTCTTTTCGAATCAGGGTGGTTAACCCTAGCCATGTACCGGAACCCCCGCCGATGGGCGGGGACTCGAATACTGGGAAACCGCACCAAAACCGGGGTCCCAAAAACGCCGGGCTATTGGTTCTAGGAGCGAAGGAAAAACGTTGAAAAAAAAGGAGATGTTGGAAGACGGCGAGGGTGCCTACCCCCTCCCAAGGGGGTAGGCCGAGACATCTTCTCGGGCTATCCGGCGGATTCGGCGGCTTCCTGAGATCCGTATTCCTTGAGTTTGTTGAAAAGCGTCTTCAGGCTGATGCCGAGGATTTCAGCGGCGCGGGTCTTGTTGTTCTTCGTGTGCTTGAGGGTGACCTGAATGAGCGCTTTTTCGGCCTCGCCCACGGTGGTTCCAACGGGCAGGCGGACGCTGTCGGGTTCAGTGATGGGAACCGGGGCGCGAACGCCTGCCTGGACGCCGAAGTCGTGGGGGAGGTGGTGGGTGGTGATGGGGCCTTCTCCGGCGATGATGACGGCGCGTTCGAGGACGTTGCGGAGTTCGCGGACATTGCCGGGCCAATTGTGGCGGCTGAGGATGTGGAGCACCTCGGGCTCGACCTCGGTGACCCGGCAGCCGTGTTTCTCGTTGAGCAGGTTGATCAAGGAAGATGCGAGGACGGGGATATCGCCTTCGCGCTGGCGCAGGGGCGGAAGGTCGATGCGGAAGACGTTGAGGCGGTAGTAGAGGTCCTCGCGGAGTTCGTTTTTCTGAAGCGCTTCCTCGAGGTTGCGATTGGAGGAGGCGATGATGCGAACATCGACGGCGAGTTCGGTTTTGCCACCGAGGCGGCGGACGCGGGAGTCCTCGAGCACGCGGAGGAGCTTGGCTTGGGTTACGACGGGCATTTCGCCGAGTTCGTCGAGCAGGAGAGTGCCATGTTGGGCGAGCTCGAAGCAGCCTGCGCGGCGTTCGATGGCACCTGTAAAGGCGCCTTTTTCGTGACCGAACAGTTCGCTTTCCATGAGCGTTTCGGGCATGGCGGCGCAGTTGATGGCGACGAAGGGTCCGCTGCGGCGGGGACTGAGGTGGTGGATGGCGCGGGCGACGAGTTCCTTGCCGGTGCCGCTTTCGCCGGTGATGAGGACGGCGGCGCGGCTGGGAGCTACCTGGCGGATAAAAGAGAAGACCTGCTGCATCGGCGCCGAGGAGCCGATGAGGTCGACGAGCACGCCCTGGTAGGTCAGCTGGCGCTGGAGGCGCTCGGCTTCTTCGGCGAGGCGGCTTTGGGAAGCGGCGCGTTCGAGAAGCAGGCGGAGGGCGCTCGGCTGAATGGGTTTTTCAAGAAACCAGAATGCCCCGAGATCGTGCATGGTCTGGACGGCGGTTTCGATATTGCCGAAGGCGGTGAGCACGATGGCGGGAGGATTGGATCCCTGGCTGCTGAGGCGTTTGAGCAGCTCGAAACCGTCCATGCGCGGCATCATGAGGTCGGTGACGAGGACGTGAATGGGCCCGGCGGCGAGTTTATCGAGCGCCTCCTGTCCATCGGCGGCGGTTTCGACGCCAAACCCCCAGGAGGACACCATGCTGGCCAGGCCGGAGCGTTGATATTCCTCGTCGTCGACGATTAAAACCCGGGTTGCGGGGCCAGTCGAGGTGCTGCTGCTACCCATTGCTGACATTGTACTGGATGAGCTCATCGATCAAAGTCGTAAATGCACGTTGTTAGACACACTTCGGCCGGAATGATTTCAAAAAATTCGGCGCCGCCGGAAACGTTGTGACGTCAGAGCCGGACGGCTTGGGCGACGGGTGTCGAAATCCGGGCTGGTCCGGGGTCTGAAGGCAGCCAGCGGCGGATGGCGGGAAGGGCGGCGAGGGCGGCACGCTCGCCCGATTCGATGAGCTTAGCGGAACTGATGAAGCCGTTCCAGGCGATGCCGGCAGCGTCGGGTTGGAGCACGAGGTCGGAGTAGCGGCGCCACTCGCGCTCGGTGCGGTTAGCCATGACCTGGAAGCAGCGGTTGACCACCGACAACATGTTGCCGCCGTCGAAACCCGGAGGGTTGGGGAGGGCGACGGAGATGATGTGGGTGGCACCCATGTGGCGCAAGGGGGCGGCGGGGATGTCCATGCTGACCATGCCGTCGACCAGGCAGCGGCCCTCGTGGCGGATGGGCAGGAAAAGTCCGGGGTAGGAGCAGGAAGCGCGAATGGGCAGAATGACGTCGCCCCGATCCTTGAAGATCACCGGTTCGCCGCGGCAGATGTCGCTGGCGACGACGGCGAGGGGAATGCGCATGTTCTCGAAGCGGGTCTGTTTGAGGAGACGGGACAAAAAAGCGTTCATGCGCTCGCTGCCGGCGAGGCCCATGCGATTGAGCGTCCAGCGGGCGACGTCCTTGAAGCTCATGCTGCGGGCGACGGCTTCAATTTCGGCGGGGGTGGCTCCGCTGGCGAAGGCGGCGGCGACGATGGAACCGGCGCTGACGCCGGAAATGCAGTGGATTGGAATGCCTTCGCGCTCGAACACGCGGAGGACGCCGACGTGGGCGATGCCCCGGGCGAATCCGCCGCCGAGGGCGAGCCCGATCTTAGGAGCCGGCCGTTGCCGAAACCAATTACGCGCGGAATCTACCCAGCCCATGCCAAGCCCCCTCTCCATCTCCTAAGATGGAAGAACAGCCGCCCAGGCTGCTGATTCCATCCTCTTGACCAAATGACGAGCAACCTTCGTTCCAAGTTCCTTCAACAATGCCTCGCCGCCCTGTTTGTGGCGATTCCGGCGATGGCGCAGCGCGACCTGAGCGGCGCCGCCGAGGTCAAACTCGCGCTGGACAGGCTCAGCACCGTAGGTTCGGTGTTAATGATCGCGGCCCACCCGGATGACGAAAACACGGCGGTGCTGGCATATTTTGCCCGGGGGCGGCATCTCGACACAGCGTATCTTTCGCTGACGCGAGGCGAAGGCGGGCAGAACCTGATCGGTTCGGAGCAGGGCGACAAGCTAGGACTGATCCGCACACAGGAGTTACTGGCAGCGCGGCGCATCGACGGCGCCCAGCAGTTTTTCAGCCGGGCGATCGATTTCGGGTTCACCAAGACGGCCGATGAGACGCTCGGCAAATGGGGGCGCGAACGGATCCTTTCCGATATCGTCTGGACGATCCGGAAGTTCCGGCCGGACGTGATTGTGCTCCGGTTTTCGGGCACGCCGCGGGACGGACACGGGCAGCACCAGACGTCGGCGATTCTGGGCAAAGAGGCATTCACGGCGGCGGCGGATGCGGGGCGGTTTCCCGAGCAGTTGAAATGGGTGAAGCCGTGGCAGGCGCGGCGGTTGTTATGGAATGTGTTCGCCTTCACGCGCGAGCAGGAGGAGGAGGCGTCGAAACTCGGCGACCGGACGGAAGTGGACACGGGCGACTACGATCCGCTGCTCGGGCACAGCTACGGCGAGATTGCCGGGATGAGCCGCAGCATGCATCGCAGCCAGGGGATGGGCGCGGCGGAGCGGCGCGGTTCGATGAAGCAGCATTTCGTGCTGGTGGCCGGGGAAAAGCCCAAGAGCGATCCGTTCGACGGAATCGACGTTTCGTGGAACCGCATTCCGGGCGGGGCGCCGGTGGCGGCGTTGATCGAGAAGGCTAAGGCTGTCTTCGTGCCGGAGCATCCGGAACGGGCGATTGCTCCGCTGATGGAGGCGCGGGCGGCGATTTCGCGGCTGAGCGACCCGTATGCGGCGCGAAAACTACGCGACCTGGATGAGACGGTGGCTCTCTGCGCGGGCATCTGGGTGGACGCTTCGGCCGAGCGCGCGGCGATTTCTCCGGGGAGTTCGCTGAAGGTCACACTGACGGCGATCGGGCGCGAGCGCGTGCCGGTGCGCTGGAGCGGGGTTTCGTTTACGGGAACCGCCGTTTCAAAGCCGTCGCCGGTGGATGGCGGTAATGCAGCGTTGCCGTTCAACGAACCGGTGACGCGGGAGGCGGCGTGGAGCATCGATGCGCGGCAACCTTACACGCAGCCGTTCTGGCTGGAGCGTCCGAAGCAGGGCGATACGTACGGGGTCGAGGACCAGGCGCTGATCGGATTGCCGGAGAACCCGCCGCTGCTCGAAGCGCGGTTTCAACTGGCGCTCGACGGGGGTTCGATCGAGGTGGCGCGGGTGGTGGAGAACCGTTACGTCGACCGTGTGCGGGGCGAACTGCGGCGTCCGCTGTCGATTGTTCCTCCGGTTGCGCTGAATGCGCCGGAGACGGCGATTGTTTTTCCCGACGACCGGCCGAAACGGATCGAGATACCGGTGAAGGCGGGCGCGGCGAAGCAGGCGGGCGCGGTACGGTTGATGGCGCCGGATGGATGGTCGGTGAGCCCGGCGTCGGTAGACTTCGATCTGCGGGCGGGAGAGCAGTCTGTCGCGTCGTTTGAAGTTCGTCCTCCGGCGAGCGATTCGGTATTGCGGCTGCGGGCGGTGGCAACGCTGAGCGGGGGCGGGGAAGTGCGCAACGGAGTGGACGTGATCGACTATCCGCATATTCCTCCGCAGACGCTGTTTCCGGCGGCGGAGCCGCGCGTGGTGCACGCTTCGATTCGCACGCTCGCGCGGAATATCGGCTACGTGGCGGGCGCGGGCGATGAAGTGCCTCAGGCGCTGAAGCAGATCGGGTGCAACGTGACGCTGCTGTCTGAAGAAGACGTGGCGCGCGGCGATCTGAGCCGTTTTGACGCGGTGGTGACGGGGGTTCGCGCCTGGAACATCCGCGCCGATTTGCGAGCCAACCGGCAGCGGTTTTTCGAGTACGTCGCCAGGGGCGGAACGATGGTGGTGCAGTACAACGTGCGCGAGGGCGGGTTCGGGGGTGGGGATCCGCGATTGCTCGACAACATCGGTCCCTATCCGTTTCAGACCTCGAACGAGCGGGTGACGGTGGAGGAAGCGCCGGTGACGTTCCCGACTCCGGACAGTGCGATTCTGCGGGCTCCCAACCGGATCACGGACGCGGACTTCGCGGGATGGGTGCAGGAGCGCGGACTGTATTTCGCCAACGAGTGGGACGCGCGCTATCAGCCGCTGCTCGAATCGCACGATCCGGGCGAGAAGCCGCTGGCGGGCGGCACGCTGCTTGCGCGGTACGGCAAAGGCGCCTACATTTTCACGGCGTACTCATGGTTCCGGCAACTGCCCGCGGGCGTGCCGGGAGCCTACCGGGTGTTTGCGAATTTTCTGAGCGCCGGGAAGGTTCTGGCAGAGGAGCCGGCAGTTGGAACACGCTGAAGAACCCGTTAAGCAAGTGATCGACGATCCGCCACCCTTTTTGGGCGAGTGGCCGCGCGTGTACGTGCTGGTGCTCGTCTGGCTGCTTGCGCTGCTTCTGTTGTTCTACTTCTTCACGCTTGCCTACGCGCCATGAGAACACTCGACTGGGTGGTGCTCGCGCTCTGGTTGACGGCGATTGTCTCCTACGGCTTGTATCGCGGACGGGGGTCGACGACGGTCAACAAATATCTGCTGGCCGGCAAGACCATGCCGTGGTACGCGATGGGGCTGTCGATCATGGCGACGCAGGCGAGCGCCATCACGTTCATTTCGACCACGGGACAGGCGTACGTGGACGGCATGCGTTTCGTGCAGTTCTATTTCGGGCTGCCGGTGGCGATGGTGATTCTGTCGGCGACGGCGGTTCCGATTTTCCACCGGGCGCAGGTCTACACGGCCTACGAGTATCTGGAGAAGCGCTTCGATTCGCGGACGCGGGCGCTAGTGAGCGCGGTGTTCCTGATTCAGCGGGGACTGTCGGCGGGAATCTCGCTGTACGCGCCGGCGGTGGTGCTGTCGGTGATTCTGGGCTGGCCGGACCGCCTGACGACGGTGCTCATGGGGAGCCTGGTGGTGGTGTACACGACGTTGGGCGGAATCAAAGCGGTGACCTGGGCGGACGTGCAGCAGATGACGGTGATTTTCGCCGCGTTGATCCTGTCGCTCGGGGTCGCCATCTGGCTGCTGCCGCCGGGCGTGTCGGTGGGCGGCGCGCTGGCGGTGGCGGGCGCGGCCGGACGGTTGAACGCAGTGGACCTGCACTTTGACCCGAACAACCGGTACAACGTGTGGAGCGGGCTGATTGGCGGGATGTTCCTGGCGCTGGCGTACTTCGGCACGGACCAGAGCCAGGTGCAGCGCTACCTGACGGGCAAGTCGATCGGGCAAAGCCGGTTGAGCCTGCTGTTCAACGCGATGGCGAAAATCCCGATGCAGTTCTTCATTCTGTTCATCGGGGCGATGGTGTTTTCGCTGTTCACGTTTGTGAAGCCGCCGGTGCTGTTCCAACCGGTGGCGCTCGAGCGGGCGCAGGCGAGCGGGCAGTTCGGCGCGGTGGAATCGCGGTACGACCGGGCGTTTGAGCAGCGGCGGTCGGCTGCACTGCGGGTGGCGGCGGAAGGGCGAGCGGCGGCGCCGGATTTCAAGGCCGCGCAAAAGGAGTTCGACGCGGCGCGGAAAGAGGCGGCGAGTTTCGTCGAGCGGCAGACGGGGACGCCGTTCAACGATACGAACTACATTTTTCTGTCGTTCGTGACGCACTACCTGCCGGTAGGAATTGTCGGACTGGTGGTGGCGGTGATTTTTTCGGCGGCGATGTCGTCGATTTCGGGAGAGATAAATTCGCTGGCCACTGTGAGCGTAATCGACGTGTACCGGCGCTACGTGCGGCGCGAGGCGACGGACCGGCACTATCTGTGGGCCTCACGTCTGGCAACGGTGTTCTGGGGCGTGTACGCGGTGGTATTTGCCAGCTACGGCGGTTCAGGCTTTGGAGCGCTGATCGAGGTAGTGAACATCATCGGATCGTTGTTCTACCCGGGGATGCTCGGGGTGTTCGTGCTGGCGTTCTTCTTCAAGCGGGTGGGCGCGACGGGGGCGTTCTACGGCGTGCTGGTGTGCGAAGCGGTGGTGCTCGGGCTGTTCAAATTCACGTCGATTGCTTTTCTCTGGTACAACGTGATCGGGGCGGTGGTGGCGGTAGTGGTCGGGCTGTTGATTTCGTTGTTTACGCCGAAGCGATGACATTCGATCGGAGCGGTTCGAGGTTCGCTGCGAGTGGGGCGTTGGAAGGTCTACGGACGCTCGGGCGGCGATCGTGGATATGTGTCCCGAGGCGCTGAAGCACTCGGCTGAGGCTACGAACTCTAGAAGATAAAGCTGAGACCGCCGCGGACCGCGCGTGGAGAATTGGTGAGCAGGACGGAGCGTCCGTCGTAAGTGGACATGGGCAGGTAGCCCTGTTCGAGGAGATTGCGAAGTTCGGCGGTGGCTTCAAAGCGCCCGGGGACGAGACCGAAGGACGGGATGGGCTGGCGGATGGAGATGTTCAAGCCGGGTTCGGGGCGGACTCGCTGGGTGAGGTAATTGTGGGAGGGCATGAGCGAGTTGGGGTCAGCCCAACCGTAGCTGGCGGCGAAATGGGTGCCGGACATGGGCAGGGTACCGGAGAGCCGCGCGCTGGCCCAATTGCGCTCGTTGACCTTGATCATGGAGCGGACATCTTCGGCGTCGTTGGAGCGGATGACGCCGCCGGTGGTGGTGAGGGCGCCGCCGCGCCCGTAGGAGACCGATAGCTCGAGGTGGTCGCCGAAGCTCTGGCTGACGGTGGCAAGATAGCCCCAGCGATTGTAGTTACCGATGTTGAACACGCCGGATTGAGAACCGAGGTCAGGCAGAATGTCGCCGCCAAAGAGGTCGTCGGCACCGGCAAACATGAGCGCGCCGTTTTTGATGCGCTCGCGGTAGATTCCGGCGCTGACGGTGCGGGAGCCGGCGGACTTGCGGTAGCCGATCTCCATGTTCTCGGTGCGCTGGACGGTTTCAAGACCGTTGCGCATGGCCATGCGGGGCAGAGAGGAGAGAGCGGCGAGGTCCTGTTGAAGTTCGGGATTTTCGCGGTTGGCCGTTTCGGTACCGGCGCGGGCGGCGAGCTCGACGGCGTTGGCGCCGGAGCTGTAGGCGACCTGCACAGCGCCGCTCGAGCCGAGATCGTAGGTGAGGCGGGCGAAGGGGCTCACCATGTTGGAGCGGCCGAAGATGGATACCGACTCGGCGGAGATTCCGTACTCGACGCGAATGTTGTCGAGCACTGCGAACTCGTCGATGATGCTGGCGGCCATGGTGCGCAGGGCGGGATTTCCGTCAGCGCCGAAGCCGAAGCCGTTGCGCATGGGCAGCGAGACCTGGCGCATTGTGACGGTGATTTCGGGGCCGGCGCCGGGACCTTCGCTACGCGAGTAAGTGGTGCGGAAGCCGGCAGTGGGCATTCCGGAGTGAGCGCCGTAGCCGACGTTGCCGCTGACCTGAAGCTGGTTGGAGCCGAACAGAGAAGTGGCGAGAGCAAAAGCGGTGCCGAGATCGGGCTGCGTTCCGGTGAACAGCGCGCCGTCGCCGGCCGAAACATTAACCATGCCGCGTGTTTCGGAGAACACATGGGCGTAACGCGGGTGCCTCGAGTCCTCATCGCGATAGCGGAGAACGGGGCGGGTGGACTGGGCGGAACGCAGGACCCACTTCCAATCGGGCGTCATGAGCGAGCCCTTGGCGGGCATGGTGGAGACGAGCTCAACGGTGCTGAGAACGCTGGTGAGGTTGATGTTGAGGATGCTCTGGAGCCCGGGTTGGACGACGATGTTCTTTTTGAACGCGGGGACAAAGCTATTGAGGGTGACCCGGACGGAGTAGGCTTCCGGCAGCAGCGAATCGAAATTGAAGTTGCCGTTGAGGTCGGTGAGCGCCTGGCGGAGAATACGTTCGGATCGGGAGAGCAGGGTGACGGTTGCGCCCGCCTGAACGATTCCCGCGGAATTTTTGACTGCGCCCGAGATGCCGCCCGACAACTGGAGCGGCTGAGCGGCTGTCGCGACAGGCGAGTACACGACAAGCGCGGCGATGAGGCTAATTCCGGCCGTGGCCCTTCTTACATTGAACACGAGGCCCTCACTCCAACCTGCCCCTAACGGGAAATAGTTCTCCCGCCCTAACCTCTTGGTCCCTATGATACCGTAAACGTCGCCGACGGTGTGACGGTCTGGTTCCGGCTCTTGTCGGTCGCCTTAATCCGTAGCGTATAGCTGCCGGGTTCGAAGTTCTTGAGCGGCAGCAACTGTTCGATGGTCACCTGGCTGGTGGCTCCCTGTTTCTTTTCGAGATCCTCAGAGAACTCGAAGACCTTCTGATTGGAGCCGTTCTTGACAATTTCGTATTCGATTGAGCCGGCGGGCTTGTGGGTCTGCTCGTTCAATTCGAAATTGAAGAACTGAACGTAGATGCCGAGCTTTTCCTCGCGCGAGAAGGTTTCGTTCATGCGCGGGCGGACTTTGGAGCCGCCGATGACGAATTGACCGGCGCCGATGGAGCGCGTGGGAACTTTTTCAAGCACGTCGGCGAGGATGACGGAGCTCGAGGCGAGCTTGTCCTCTTCAAAGTGGGGGACGTCGAGGGCGGTTTCGTAGGTCACCATGTTCCCGCCGGTAATGTCCTTGGCGACGACGTTGAGGCGATACTTGCCGGGAGCGAGCGGAACGGTTTTCTGATAGACGGAAGAACCGGAGATGGCCTGCTGGAGCATTTCCTGCGGCACTTCAACGGTGACAACGTCCTCAAACACGTTGACGGTGCGGCGGGCCATGGAACTGATGCGGGCGTAGATGTTGACCGTCGCTTTGGAGAGTCCCTCTTTCTGAGAGAACTGCAGGTCCTTACGCTCGAACTGAAGGGTGATGGGGACGAAGATGGAAGTCGGCGTCACCGGGATGAAATCGGTGCGGACCTTCATGGGCAAGGTGTTGTAGCGGATGGTGGACGAAACGGCGGCTTCAAGGTCCTTGAACTTGACGGTGGGCGGCTTCTGGAGCTTGGCGAACTGCTCGAGGCGCTCAAACTGATTCATGCGGGAGGGCAGAGGCTGATTGCCGGTGCCGAGGTGTGTGCCGTCGGTGCGGTTGAAGCGGTCGGTCTTATCGGCCATGCCCATCTGTTCCATCATGGTGAGTCCGGCGCCGGGGACGTAGAGCAGGGCGTCCTTCTCAGAGGGGTCCATGGTCATGCGGTATTCGCCGGTCATGGTGGGGTCGACGAATTCGATGACGATGTCGCTGCCGATTCCTTCGAGGTAGCGATAGCGCCACTTTTCAAAGGGGTAAGTGGAGGTTGTACCGCCGCCTTCTTCGATGGGCCGCTCGTAGGTGCCGCCGGAGGGATGGGACTCATTTTCATCGGGCGGACCGAACATGATGTAGATGCGGCCGCGGTCGGTTTTCCAACCGGGGATACCGGAGGCATACCGCTCGTTGGCGTAGGCGATGCGGCGGTAGTGCTCTTCCTTGAACTCGTTCTCTTCGGTGTCGGGGGTAGGGTCGCGGCGGAGCCAGAACTGTTCAACGAAGGACTGGCGTTCCTCGTCGGTCTGGAGGCGCTTGAAGGATTGGCGTTCCTCATCGGTGATGATGTAGGCAACGTCGACGTTGAGCCAATTCTTCCAAGGAGTTTCAAGCTCTTTGCGGAGCTTCTCTTCCTTCCTGCGGCGCTCCTTTTCCGACATCGGTTTGGCGATGGTTTCGCGCTGACCGTCGGACGCGTCCTTCTTCTTGTCGGCTGCGAGCGCCGCGAATTGCGGCACCAACAGCGTATACACGCAGCAGATGGCGAGGAAAGACCTGGATTGCATCACTACTCCTGGAGAGCGCTCGAGAACTACATTGATTTTAGGAGCGTTAGCGAGATGCGTCAAGCTACACCCTTTCCGGTGGGACGCTCCCACCGCCTGTTCCGTTCCAGATTTGGATGCAGGCCGGGTGCCGCGGGATGCGGACGGCGGATCAACTATTTAGCGACTGCTGGGGCGTGAGCGAGAAGGCACAGTGTAGCGGACGGTCCACGGGGGCGTCGAAACGGAGGGCGGCGCGGCGGAATCCGCGGCTGCCGCTCGATAGCGAGCGGCCGTTGACGGCGAGGTTCTCGACAGATTTGACGGGCTCCGGGAGAGGGGCGATGACGCCTTCAGCCTGGCGGGGACGGGCGGTTTCGAACGTACGGGTGGTAAAGCGGTAAAAGCGATGGCGGCAGGAGCGGCAGCGGATGGGGGCAAGCAGGATGGCGCGGGCGAGTCCATCGAGGACGCCGTCGGGGACGGAGAGGCGAGTGTTGCTCCAACCGCATCTGGGACAAGTGGTTTGCATATCGGTTCGAGTCCAGGTTACGTTCAGGACGGCTGGTCCCCAAGAGGCTGGGGTACTGGGAATGGGTGGAAGAAGTACTAGCCTAGGCGTTTAGTTCGGACTGGAGGCGGGCGCGGTTCAGGTCGCCGGTCCAACGGGCGATGACGAGGGTCGCGACGCCGTTGCCGATCATGTTCACCAGGGCGCGGGCCTCGCTCATGAAGCGGTCGATGCCGAGGATGAGGGTGAGGCCGGCGACGGGCACATCGCCGACGGCGGAGAGGGTGGCGGCGAGGACGATGAAGCCGCTGCCGGTGACTCCGGCGGCTCCTTTGGAGGTGAGCAGGAGAACGGTGAGGAGAGTGAGTTGCTGCCAAAGGGTGAGATGGGTGTTGGTGGCCTGGGCGATGAAGACGGCGGCCATGGTGAGGTAGATGGCAGTGCCGTCGAGGTTAAAAGAGTAGCCCGTGGGGATGACGAGACCGACGGTCTGGCGGCCCGCGCCGAGAGCTTCCATCCTGGCCATCATGCGAGGGAGGGCGGCCTCGGAGGATGAGGTGCCGAGGACGATGAAGAGTTCCTCCCGGATATAGCGGAGATAGCGCCAAAGGCTGAATCCATGGGCGCGGGCGATGGCGCCGAGGACCACGAAGACGAAGATCACGCAGGTCAGGTAGAAGGTCCCCATGAGGGCGGCGAGTTGGGCGAGGCTCTTGAGGCCATAGGAGCCGATGGTGAAGGCCATTGCGCCGAACGCGCCAAGCGGGGCAGCCCGCATGATGACCGAGACCATGGCGAAGAGCACCTCGGAGAACTTCTCGATGAAGTGGAAGACGATGGAATCGCGCGCGCACAGCTTTTGCATGGCGATGCCGAAAATGCAGGCCAGGAAGAGTACCTGGAGAATGTCGCCCCTGGCGAAGGCGTCGACGAAGGTTGAAGGGATGACGTTGAGGAGGAACTCTTTCATGCCGGCCATTTTTCCGGGACCGGTGTAGGCGGCGACGGAGGACGCGTCGAGTGTTTTGGGGTCGGCGTTGAAACCCGCGCCGGGGCGGATGAGGTTGACGGTGACGAGTCCAACGATGAGGGCGATGGTGCTGACGATTTCAAAGTAGAGGAGGGCGAGTCCACCGGTGCGGCCGACCTTGCGCATGTCCTCGGAGCCCGCGATGCCGAGCACGACGGTGCAGAAGATGATGGGAGCGATCATCATCTTGATGAGCTTGATAAAGCCGTCGCCGAGCGGTTTCATGGCGGCGGCGCTAGCCGGGGACAGGAAGCCGAGCAGCACTCCGGCGAGGATGCCGCAGACGACCTGAAAGTAGAGCGAGCGGACGATTCTCATTGCTCGCGGAGGGCCTGAGCGGGGTCGACCCGAGCGGCGCGAATCGCAGGCACAAGGCTGGCGAGAAGAGCGACCAAGAGAAGCACGACGGGCGTAAAGGTAAAGGCAATCCAATCGCGGGTGGTGACGCCGAACAGCAGGTGTTCGAGAACGCGGACGAGGGCAAAGGCGAGCGCGAGTCCGATGACGACGCCGACTCCGGCAAGCAGAAGACCCTCGGCGACGACCATGCGGAGCAGTTCGGCGGTGGAAGCTCCGAGTGCGGCGCGGATGCCGAGCTCGTTCATCCGCTGGAGGACTCCGGAGGCGAGCAGGCCATAGAGTCCGATGGCGGCGAGCAGAAGGGCGGAGGCGGCGAACAGGCCGAGCAGCACGGTGCGGAAGCGGGGTTGAGCGACGGAGCCGTCGACGAGCTGGTCGGCCGTTTTGACGCCGTTGAGGGCGAGTTCGTTGTCGAGTTGGGCGAGCTCCACGCGGATGGCGCTGGTGAGTTGAGCCGGGTCGCCGGGGGTGCGGACCGCGACGGTCATGGTGTTCTCGACGAAGTTCATCATCGCGGGCACGATTTGCTGGTAGTGGTAATAAATCTCGGCCTCGGTGGCCGAGTCGGGACCGGCGTGCCTGACATCGTTGACGACGCCGACGATGGTGCACCAGGGGGAATTGTCGAAGCCGGAGCGGAGGTGCTGGCCGAGGGGGCTTGAGCCGGGCCACTCGCGTTTGGCGAAGGCTTCGTTGATGACGGCGACGGGTTGTGTCTTCTCGCCGTCGGTCTCCTCAAAGAAGCGGCCCTCGACGAGATTGATGCCGATGGCGTTGAAGTAGCCGGGGCTGACGGCGCGGAACCTGGCTCGGGGCTGGTCAGCGGTGGGGAGAACGGGGCGGCCCTGGATTTCGTAGTTGAGGCTCGGGTTGGCGCCGCTGAGCGGAAGGTCACGCGTGACGCCGGCGGCTTGGACGCCGGGAATGGCTTTCAGGCGTTCGAGGAAACGCGAATAGAAGCGGGAGACGGCGATGTCTTTGTAGCGGGCCTCGGGGAGATAGATGCGGGCGCTGACAACGTGGTCGGGACGGAAGCCGAGCTGGACGTTCTGGAGTTGAAAAAGGCTCTGCATGAGCAAGCCGGCGCCGATGAGGAGGACCTGGGCGAGGGTAACCTCGGCGATGACGAGAGAGCCGCGGATGCGGCCCCATCCGGCGCCGGCCATGCCGCTGCGTCCGGAGGATCGCAGGACGGAGTTGACGTCGGCGCGCATGGAGGAGAGTCCGGGGACGAGGCCGAAGACGAGGCCGGTGGCGAGCGCGACGGAGAGAGCGAACAGCAGGACACGCGAGTCAAAGGTGAGATCGCCCAATTCCGCCATGCCGGGGGGAGTGATGCGGGCGAGGGCCTTGGTGCCGGCCCAGGCGAGGGCGACGCCGAGCACGGAGGCGCCGAGCGAAAGCACGACGCTTTCGGCGAGCATCTGGCCGAGCACTCGCCACGGCGACGCGCCGAGGGCGGTGCGGATGGCGAGTTCGCGGTGGCGGCTGCCGGCTTTCATAAGCAGGATGCTGGCGACGTTGCTGCAGGCGATGAGCAGGACGAGGCCGACGGCTCCCATGAGAATCCAGAGAGGCTGGCGAAAGCCGCCGATCATGTACTCGCGCAGGGGGTACAAGGCGACGCTCCAGCCGAGGCTGAAGTCGGGGTGTTCGGAAGCGAGCCTGGCGGCGATGGCGTTCATCTCAGCAGAGGCCTGTTCGATGGTGACACCGGGTTTGAGGCGGCCGAGGATGCTGGCGATGTGATGGCCGCGCGGGGCGAGTTCCTTATTGTCGAGGATGTAGGGCACCCAGACCTCGGCCGGCATGTTGAACAGTTTCACGCCCTCCGGAACGACGCCGACGATTTGATACGTGACGCCGTCGAGGGTGACGGTGTGGTCGAGGACGGCGGTGGAGGCGGCGAAGCGGCGCTGCCAGAGCCCGTAGCTGAGGACGGCAACGCGCCCGCGCGCCGGGTCGGCGTCTTCGGGCAGAAAGAGGCGGCCGATGGTGGGTTTCACGCCGAGCGTGTCGAAGACAGCGGCGGTGGCTTCGACGATTTCGAGGCGCTCGGGCTGGCCGGAACCGACCAGGGTTGCTCCGGAAGGTTTGAGGGCGCAGAGGGAACTGAAAGAATTGTTTCTTTCTGCCCAATCGTGAAATGTCGCCGGGGAGACAAGGAAATCGCGGATATTTTTCGAAAGATTCTGATCGCGCAGAACCACCAGTTGCTCGGGGGCGGGGTAGGGCAGAGGGCGGAGCAGGACGGCGTTGATCACGGTGAAGATGGCCGTGGTGGCTCCCACGCCGAGGGCGAGGGAGAGAATTGCGACCAGCGTTGCGCCGGGCGCTTTACGGAGCATCCGCAAGCCGTACCGCAGGTCCCGCAGAATGAAATTCATAACAGAAACCCGAGTGTATTCGACTGACGGGCCCGCGCGCAAGCCCGAAGATCAGGCGTTTTCGGCAGCAAAGAGCGATTTGATTTTGGTTTCCAACTCACTCTTGGAAAACGGCTTGGGAAGAAAGTCGGTGAGCGGCGGCAGAGGCGGCGGCTCAGCCGGGATGTAGCCGGAGGAGAGCAGGACGCGGATGCCTGGGAAGCGCTCGCGGCAGTACATGGCGAGGTCGACGCCGGAGACGGAGCCGGGCATGACGACATCGGAGATGATGAGGTCGATGTCGCGGCCGTGGCGCTCGAGCAGTTCGCGGGCCTGGTCGCCGGTTTCGGTTTCCTGAACTTCAAGGCCGACATCGGTGGCGAGCATTTTGATGAGCCTGCGAACGTGGCGGTTGTCCTCGACGATGAGCGTGCGCAGTTTGCGCAAGGGGAGTGAGGAGGCCAGATGGGGCGTTTCGGGGGGCGCCGGCACCTCTTTGGGGGCAAGCGGAAGCATGAGGCGGATGCGAGTGCCGACGCCGGGGGTGCTGTCGACTTTCACGGAGCCGCCGGACTGTTCGACAAAGCCTCGGACGGCGCTCAGGCCAAGGCCCGCGCCATCGCGCTTGGTGGAGAAGAAAGGATCAAAGATCCGGCGGGCGACGTCCTCGGCCATGCCGACGCCGTAGTCGACCACATCGATGGCGGCGCACTGCTGTCCACGCATGGCGGCGATGGCGGCGTGGTCAGCCGGATCGATGGTGAGGCGTGACAGGACGATCTCGATGCGGCCGCCGGGCGGGGAGTGGTCGCGGGAATTGAAGACGAGATTGAGGAGGGCGTTGCCGAGCTCGCGTTCGTCGACAATGCATTCGACGGGCTCCGGCGCGGTTTGCAGGACGAGCTTGGCGGCGGGGCTCACGACGGCGGCAACGGTATCAACGAAGGTACGCAGGAGGGTGTTCAGTTCGTTGCGGGCGGGTTCAATCTGAGCGTTGCGGGCAAACAGCAGCAGGCGGCGGGTGAGGCTGGCGCCCATATCGGCGGCGTGTTTCACGGCGCCCCAACTCTCGGCAGCGCCGGGGTGCGAGAGTTCGCGGGTGGCATGGCCGAGGATGACGGTCATCAGGTTATTGAAGTCGTGAGCGATGCCGCCGGCGAGACGGCCGATGGCTTCGAGTTTTTCGGCCTGACGGTGATGTTCGGCGTGCTTTTTCTCTTCGGTGATGTCCTCGATGGTGGCGAGGAGGGTGTAGTTGCCGCGGCTCGCCTGAACGTGTTGAAAGCGGAACCGCGCGGCGAACGAACCTTCGCCGTGGAGGACCATGCGGATTTCAAAAGGCCGGCCGTTGCCGCCGGCGGCGTTGCGCAACTGGTGAAGGTACTCAGGCTGGTCGGTGGCGGCGACGTAGATCGAAAGCGGCTTGCCGAGGAGGAAGCGGGAACGGTTGCCGAACATGCGGGCGGCGGCGCCGTTGACCTTGCGCACGACGCCCTGGGCATCAAGCGCGATGACGCCGACGGGTGTGAGGTCGAAAAGGCGTCCGTACTCCTCGCGGGCGGAGTTGAGTTCTTCGCAGGTTTTCTGAAGTTCGTCGGTCTGGAGTTCGAGTTCGGCCTGGAAGACGAGGAGTTCGTGAAGGAGCTCTTCGGAAGGAGGGGCGTGACGCTCGGGAGGTTGTCCGGCGCGCCAGCGGTCAACCTGGGCCTCGGCGCGGGTACGGAGGTCGCGGATACGAGCACGATGAGTTTCTTCAGGTCTACCCGGCAATCAATTCTCCTTTGATCAGCCTGCGGATGCGTTCTGAGCCTTTTCGCCCGGCTCGGGGTCGGCGAGGTTGGCGGTGAGGTCGACGACGGTGATCACCGCCCCTTTCGGCGAGCTGAGCACGGGCATGGCGGTCACGAGGTAACGGCGGGCGGAACCGTTGAGAACGACGGTTCGCGCAAAGCAGGCTTCGGTATTGGACGCGGCACGCTCGATGCCGGAACAGAGGGCCTCACGGTCGGCTTCGGTGAGCCACTCGGACCGTTTGAGATGAGAGAAGTAATTCGATTCGGTGTCCTCGCAGGCGAGCGGATGACGGTCGACCTTTTTGGCCCACAGACGAAAGATAAGATTGCGCATCACGATTGCACCGGCGGCATCGATGACGGCGAGCGGGTAGGCGAGTGAATCGATGATGACCTGAAGGCGCTGCTCGGCGCGGCGGAGCGAGGTGATGTCGGTGATGCTGAGCACGCAGCCGTCCTGCTCGTGATGGTCGGTGTGATAGGGCACGACGCGGGCGACGACGCTGCGGCCGTCGCGGGTGACGAGATGGTGATCGAGGGGCTCGCCGGAGGAGGCGACCTTGCGGAGGTCGTTCGCCAGTTCGGGATAGTAGAGGCGGTTGGCGAGGTGTTCGATGGGACGCCCGATATCCTGGTCCATCAGGTAAATGTAATCGCAGACGCGGGGGGTGAACTTGCGGACGGTGAGATTACGGTCGAGGAAGACGGCGCCGACGCCGGTCACCTCGAACAGGTTTGACATATCGTTGTTGAGAACGACGAGTTCCTGGATTTTCTCCTGATACTGGGCGTTGACGGAATGGAGCTCTTCATTCATGGAGTGGAGCTCTTCGTTGGTGCTCTGCAGTTCTTCGTTGGAGCTGAGCAGTTCCTCGTTGGTGGCCTGCAATTCCTCGTTGCTGGTTTCGAGTTCTTCGACAGTGGCCTGGAGGTTCTCTTCGGCGTGCTGTAGGCTCTTCTGGAGCTCTTCGATCTGTTCGCGTGTTCCGGATTTGGAGGCGGCGGGTTCCGAGCGTTTCTTTTCGCCTGAAGCGGATTCGAAGTAGACGAAGGCGTAATTGCCGCCGCCTTCATCTTTGAACGGCTCGATGGTGAGGGTAAGGGGCGACATCACATCGCCGTCGGCGGCGGGAGACGCGCAGCGCAGCGACTTGCTGGTACGCCAAGCGCGCAGCAGGCCGGCCCACAGAACGGTCTGCATGGATTTGGGGAGCAGGCGGGAAATTTCCTGCGTGACGACGCCTTCGGGCAACTGGAGGAAGCTGCGCGCGTCACCAAACGTGTATTGAAGCAGCATCTGGTCGTTGACGACGATGCCGGCGGGAGCAAAGCGCTTGACGAGCCGGCGCTCGATGCGGCCGACGAGCTCGCTTTGGAGTTCGCTGCGGCGGGGCACGGGGTGCCAGTGCAGGTCAGGCGGCGGCGTGGTCCGGGGCGCGGCTGAGAGCAGGGCGGGGAGAACGGGACGTTCTCGGCCGGCGGTCCCGCGATAGAGCTTCCAGCGTCCGCCGAGGGAGCGGAAGTTGGGGGCGAGGCCGGAGATCGTTTCGCTGGGGCCGAGCATCAGGAATCCTTCCGGCACGAGGGCGAAACTGAACATGGCGAGGCAATGATTCTGCGCGATGGTGTCGAGATAGATCAGCACATTGCGGCAGGAGACGAGTTGCAGCTTGGTGAAGGGCGGATCCTTGAGGACGTCGTGGACGGCGAAGGTCACGTAACGGCGCAGTTCGCGTCCGACGGTGTAGCCGGCCGAGGTTCGGGTGAAGTAGCGTTCCAGGCGGTCGGGGGAAAGGTCGTCGGCGATGGTGGGCGGGTACTGGCCGAGACTGGCGAAGCTGATGGCTTCGCGGTCGACATCGGTGGCGAAGATACGGATCTGTTGGGTGAGCTGATACTGTTCGAGGTGCTCCAGCAGGAGGATGCCGAGCGAATAGGCTTCCTCGCCGGTGGAGCAACCGCAGACCCAAACGCGGATGGTTTCGCCGGGCGGAACATTTCTCACCATTTCGGGGACGGCTTTTTCGGCGACGATCTTGAAGGCTTCCGTGTCGCGGAAAAAACGGGTGACGCCGATGAGGAGTTCCTGATTGAGGTTGGCCGCCTCCTCGGCTTTCGATTCGAGTTGCTCGTAGTAGGCGCTGAGGGAAGCGCAGCGGAGCGCGGCCATGCGGCGGTTGACGCGGCGCATTACGGTGGCCATTTTGTACTGCTGGTAGTCGACGCCGATGCGGGTTTTGAGCAGGCGGAGAATGCGCCCGAGGACGCGCTCGTCCTCGGAGCCGAGCGGGAGGTCGGCGCGCTCGGCGAGCGAGATGTGGTGTTCGAGCAGCGCGGCAGGAATGTTTTCGGGGGGCAGGACGTAATCGACGCAGCCGGTGGCGATGACGTTCTTGGGCATTCCATTGAACTGGGCGGTGGACTCTTCCTGGGCGAACACGAGGCCGTTGACGCGTTTGATGGCCTGTACGCCTTCGACGCCGTCGCGTCCTGTGCCGGAGAGAATAATCGCGATGGCGCGCTCGCCCTGATCCTCGGCGAGCGATTTCAGAAAGATGTCGACGGGGAAGTTGAGGAGGCTGCCGGGTTCTTTATCGCGGAGCGACAGGCGACCGTTGACGATGACGAGGTTGCGCCGCGGCTGCATCATGTAGACGTGGTTGGGCCGAACCTCGACGCCGTCGGCAGCGGGCAGGACGGGCATGCTGGTGTACTTGGAGATGATTTCCACCATCAGGCTCTTGTAGTCGGGCGAAAGATGTTGCACGACGATGAAGGCCATGCCGGAGTCAGGGGGCATCTCGCGGAAGAAGCGTTCGATGGCGTCCAAACCGCCCGCAGACGCGCCGATTCCGACATATCGGGCGGATTGTGGGCGAGCATCCTGCATTCTGGCGGCTCCGTTCGAAGCACGATCGACGGGCGGCGCCGTCGCGCGCTTGCGAACGGAGGTCCGGCGTTTCTTCATCTCCGGCCTCCCCCAACACGAATTGCGTGTATTGTTCAGCATACACCTGCTCACCGTCGAGTTGAGCAAGAAGTTTGGCCCGGGTATGATCGATTTTGGCCCTATCACCTCTGGCCGGCAAGCCGGCTCCTCAAACGATCCTGATTGACGCTTCGCGGCTCGAGCGCGACTACTACGAACAGAAGCCCGACCCCGGGGACCCGGGCAAAAGAGTGAGCTTCGGGACGAGCGGCCATCGCGGCACTTCGGGAGACGGCACGTTCACCGAGGCGCACATTCTAGCGATTACGCAGGCGATTTGCGAATACAGGAGCGGGAACGGCATCAACGGTCCGGTGTACCTGGGCAAGGACACGCACGCGCTTTCGGCGGCGGCGGAGCGGACGGCGCTCGAAGTTCTGGCGGCAAACGGCGTGACGGTTTGCGCGCAGGCGGGCGGGGGGTTTACGCCGACACCGGCGGTTTCGCGCGCCATTCTGACTCACAACCGGGGGCGGGCGAGCGGGCTTGCTGACGGCATCGTGATCACGCCCTCGCACAATCCGCCGGCGGACGGCGGTTTCAAATACAACCCTCCGCAGGGCGGACCGGCGGACACCGACATCACGAACTGGATTCAGGACCGCGCGAACGAGCTGATGGCGGCGGGGAACTCCGGCGTCCGGCGGGTGGCCTTTGAGAAAGCGGCGAGAGCGGAAACGACACAGGCGTACGATTTTGTTTCGGACTATGTGAACGACCTGGGCACGGTGGTGGATCTCGAAGCGGTGCGGGCGGCGGGCGTGAAGATCGGCGTGGATCCGTTGGGAGGCGCGTCGGTGGCGTATTGGCGGCCGATTGCGGATCGGTTCGGGCTGGACATTACCGTTGTGAACGATCGCGTGGATCCGCGGTTCGGGTTCATGACGGTGGATCATGACGGCAAGATCCGCATGGATTGCTCGAGCCCGTACGCGATGGCGGGGCTGGTTGAGTTGAAAGACAGGTTCGACATCGCGTGGGGCAATGATCCGGACGCGGACCGGCACGGTATCGTGACGCGGTCGAGCGGGCTGATGAATCCGAATCACTACCTGGCGGTGGCGGTCGACTATCTGCTGCGGAACCGCGGCGAATGGCAACCGGCGGCGAAGGTCGGCAAAACGGCGGTGAGCAGCAGCATCATCGACCGGGTGGTGGCGAGCGTGGACCGGACGCTGTGGGAAGTGCCGGTGGGGTTCAAGTGGTTCGCTCCGGGGTTATTTGACGGGACGTGCTGTCTCGGCGGAGAGGAGAGCGCGGGCGCGAGTTTTCTGCGTCGCGACGGCTCGGTGTGGTCAACCGACAAAGACGGGCTGATTCTCGGCCTGCTGGCGGCGGAGATCACGGCGCGAACGGGCAAGGATCCGGGCGAGCACTACCGCGCGATCACGGCGCGGTTCGGCGAAGCGTGGTACGCGCGCATCGACGCTCCGGCGACGCCGGCTCAGAAAGCGGCTTTCAAGAAGCTCACGCCGGGGTCGGTGGCGGCGGCGACGCTTGCAGGCGACGCGATTACGGCGAAGTTGACGAACGCGCCGGGCAACGGAGCGCCGATCGGCGGATTGAAGGTTGCGACGGATCACGGCTGGTTTGCGGCGCGTCCTTCGGGCACAGAGAACATCTACAAGGTGTACGCGGAGAGTTTGCGGAGCCAGAGCCACCTCGAGCAGGTCATCGCCGAGGCGCAGCGGATCGTGAGCGAATCGCTCGGGTCTTAGCGCGGGATCAGCTTCTGCAAATCGGACAGTGGAATGTCGTAGCCGAGGATTTGCCTGAGAGCGGCTTCCATCAGTTCGTCGCGGCCGTCGCGGACGCCTGCGATGGTCTGGTGAACCTCGATGTCCGGCACAATACCGATGCGCTGGGTGGGGCGCTTATTCGGATAGAAAACGCCGATTCCGCTGATCATTGAATTGAGACCGCCCGGCAACGGAATGTCGGAAACATTGCCGTCGGCTCCGGCAGTGGTGCTGCCGATTACGATTGCTCGAGGCGCGGTTCGCAAAGCCATGGCGGTGTACTCAGCCTGGCTTTGGGTGGTTTCGTTGACCAAAATCACGATCTTGCCGGAATAGCGGGGCTCAGCGGGTTGAATGACGAGCGACTGGCGCCAGCGGAATGCGCCTGGATTGGCGAGGTCGGCGGTGGTGAAGCGAACGAAGGGCGTCGGGCGGTCCACCAGATGGCTTCCCAAGGCGAACGGCATAAAGGCGGAAGGGTAGTTGCGTATGTCGATGATGAGGCCTTGAGTTCCCGCGGCGCGGTCGATGTAGCTTCTCACGTCCTCGGTTTTGACAGAGGACAATTTCAGGTAGGCGACGCTTGGGGAAAGCCTTTGAAAGGTTTCGCCGCGAAGGTCGCGACTGAGGCTGGCAGCGAGGGTCGCGTATTGAACGGAAATCGCAGGGAGGGTCAAGTCATGCGTGTCGCCCTCGCGTCGGAGGCTCACTTTTTGTCCGCAAGGCGCCTGCAGCAGCGAGCGTCCGATCTCGCGCAGTTGCGAAGCGTCGTTTGAGGCAGCGTAGTAGGGGCTCCACCTTTCGATGAGCGCCGGTACCGGCACGCCGTCGCGAGCGGCGATGACATCACCGGGCTTGAGCCCGGATTCGGGTCCGGCTTTCGCATCGGAATAGCCGGCTACAACGGCTTTGCCGCCGATGAAGCGGACGGTGACGGGAACGCGGCATTCGCCGGTGGGCGGGCGAACCGACAGAGAACTCCACAGGTTCGCGTGGCCGTCGTGAACGGCGGCGATCAGCGCCATCATCTGGAGTTGATATTCATCGCGGGTTTTGGCGAGCGCGAGCGGCGCGAGGAAGCGGCGCAAGACGCCGGTCCAATCCTCGCCGATCACGTCGCGGTCAGGGAACCAGTACTCGATGATGTTCCAGAAACGAAACAGCGCGAGTACCTGGTAACCGGAGTCGGGGAATCTGATATTTCGGTAGGCGAGCTCGTGATCGAAGGACGGATTGGATGCGCCGGCCCTGCCGACATAGAACTGGCTGGAAGACGAGCGGTTGCGATGAATGCCGCGGAGAGTTCGGCTGAGTTCGCGGCCGAGTTGGGATTCGTCGTCGAGCCAGTCGAGGGAAGGGCGAAGATGCAGGTCGGTCTCGTCGAGCGAGATGCAGGGGTTGCAGGCGGGGATGGCGCCAAGCCCTGCGATCCAGGTTTGGAGAGCGGCGTTGGCCTGGGCGCGGTCCGGGGCGGCGATCACTTTCGGCAAAATTCGAAACAGTTCATAATCCCAGTGGATCTTGCCTTGGACGACGCGGGGATGGTGGTACTTCAAAAAGCCCCAGACTTTTCCGAGGGTGACCAGGTTTTCGACCTGGTTGGGCTTGAGTTCAGAAAGTGTGACGCGAGAGCCGAGATCGAATTCGCGATCCGTGTCGAGAACGGTTTGCGCGCGTACCGTTTTCGGCACATCGCCAACCGGTTTTCCGTCGACGAGAAGTTGCAGGTCCGCAGCCCACGTTCTACCCGAGCCGGCCATGAGAACGCCGAGATAAAGCGTTTTCGCGTCTGAGTGAAGGGGGAGACGAATCGAGTATTGCTGCCAGCCGGTGGTCCCTTTCAGTTTCTGGGAATTCATGTTGTCGAAGGCAAGGCTGGGCGTGTTGCCGTCTTCGCGCATCCAGAGCCCGGCGAAGTCGGTGACGTTTTCGGTTCGCAGAAATCCGCGCAACTCAAGGGTGGTTCCATCGAAGTCGATGGGGATGGAAAGCGTAGCGGTCGAAAACGGGGAAGTAGAGTTCGGCGCCGACCGGTCGAGGCGGAGGGACCTGTTCCCGGCGTGCTGAATCTCGTCGTCGATGAAGAGCGTTCCGGGAGGACCGCCGCCCCAACCCGTTGGTGCGTTGCCGGGAGTGCTGCGTTCGAACCGAAGCAGCGGAGCGAGGGTGGTGCGGTCGAGAGGAGCCTGCGTGAAAGCGACTACCGGGACGAGTAGGAATATACAGCGCACGGGCTCGATGGTAACAAATACCTACTCGGTGATTTTGATGTAGCGGTCGACGGCGAGGTCGGTAAGGCGGTCCACTTTCTTGCTGGGGGCGGGCCAGCGGATTTCAAGCCAATCGACTTTGGTGGCGGGGCCGAGGCCGAGCAGTTCGCGGGGGTCGTGAGAGGACAGATAGCTGCCGCCGTTGTTCTTCAGGCGATGGCGGGTAACGCCGCCGGCGGACCAGGTGATTTTCGCACCGATGGCGTCGCGGTTGCACCGGGTGCCTTCGAGCCTGATACCGAGCCAGTGATTGGAATTTGAAACGTTGTTGCGAAGGAGAAGCGGAGGTCCGCCGTTGTTGCCGACCAGGACGTCGGGGCGGCCGTCGTTATCGAAATCGCCGATGGCAAGGCCGCGGGCGGGGAAGGCGCGGGAAAAGACGGGTCCGGCGGCGGCGCTAACGTTCTTTAGCTTTCCTTCTTCGTGGTGGAACAGGACGAGCGGCTCTTTGTACTTGACGTTCTGCGAGTACATGTCGATCATGTCGTCGGGGTGGCCGTTGGCGAGGATAAGGTCGAGGCTGCCGTCGTTGTCGTAATCGAAGAATTTGAGACCCCATCCGCTGAGCAGGCGGGTGGCTTGCGCGACATCGTTTTTTCGCGCAACGTCGGTGAAGCTCTCGTTCCTGTTGTTCTGATAAAGCGAGAACATTTCCTGGTCGACGTTGGCGACGAACAGGTCCTGCCAGCCGTCGCCATTGAAGTCGGCCGCATCGACGCCCATGCCGGAGCGGGCTTTGCCGTTGTCGCTGAAGCCGACCTCGGCAGCGAGGGCCATCTCTTCCCACCGCGTTTTGCCCTTGGCATCAGGTCCACGGTTGACGAACAGAAAGTTCTGAACGGTGTCGTTGGCGACAAACAGGTCCATGAGACCGTCGTTGTTAATGTCGGTAGCGACGACGCCGAGCGCCTTGCCGATGGCCTTTTCAATGTCGGTGCCGTGACCGACCTCGGTAAAGGTGCCGTCGCCGTTGTTGTGGAAGAGCAGGCTCGAGGTGCCCTTGAAGACGCGCGGGATGCAATAGAAGTGGCGGCCGAGGTTGTTATCGCCGCAGGAGAACTGCGTGCCGGCGCCGTACGAAACGAAGCTGCAAACGAAAAGGTCAAGGCGGCCGTCGTTGTCGAAGTCGAACCAGACGGCGCTGGTGGTCCAGTGGCCGTTGAAGACCGACGGGCCGAGTCCGGCTTTTTCGCTCACGTCGGTAAAGGTGCCGTCGCCGTTATTGCGGTAGAGGAAGGGGCGGCCGTAGGCGGTGACGAACAGGTCAGTCCAGCCGTCGTTGTTGTAATCGCCGGCCGCCACGCCCATCCCAAAAGAGCCGCCGGAGAGGCCGGCCTTTTCCGTGACATCGGTAAAGGTGCCGTCGCGATTGTTCTTGTAGAGCGCGTTGCGAAGGGGCTTCTTCGGTTTGTAGAAATCGCAGGGTCCGCTGTTGACGAGAAAGATGTCCATCCAGCCGTCGTTGTCGTAGTCAAAGAAGGCGCAGCCGGGGCCCATGGTTTCGGGCAGGTAGCGGAGGTCCGACATGGCGTTTTCGTGCACCCAGGTAATGCCGCTCCTGGATGCCGGAATTTCTTCAAACAGCGGAGCATCGGCGGCGCGCAGGGTCGAAAGGCGCGACGCGGCGCCGGCCGTGAGAGCGGCCAAAAGACTACGGCGTGAGAGCATGAGGACCCATTATTTCAGCTTTTGAAACGCCTGCCGCTCGCGGTCGGCGTCGACTTTGCGGCCGGCGCGCGCGTACACAGAGGCGAGGGCGAGGCGTGTCTCGGCGCTGTCGGGAGCGAGGTCGCGGGCGCGCTCCAATTCGCGAATGCCTTGCGCGAGGTCGCCCGTTTCCGCGAGGGCGCGGCCGAGCGCGTTGTGAGCGACAAAGAGCGAAGGCGCGAGTTGGACAGCCTGTTGCGCGTAGGGCAGGGCGGCGGATGCGTCTCCGCGCTTGAGCAGTTCAAAAGCGATTTGCAGGCGCGCGGGCACGTGCCGGGGAGAGATTTCGATTTCGCGACGCCACTGGCGCAGAGCGGCGTCGGCGTCTGAGGAAATGAGGAGGGTACCGTAGGCGTTGTGCACTTCGGGTTCGTTCGGGTAACGTTCGACAAGTGCGGCGAACTCGGCTTGCGCTTCGGCGGGCTTTCGCGCGGCGGCGAAGCAGAGGCCACGGCCGGCGCGCTCGACTTTGTCGCGCTGCGATTGGGGAAGAGCATCGGGAAAGGCGGGGATGCGCAGGGCGGCGAGTCCGGCGGCCAGGACGAGCTGGGGGTCGTGCTCGCCCTGCATAGCGACCTCAGCCAGGCGCTGTTGAGCCAATTCGAAATGGCCGGACCTGGTCAACAGAAGGCCGGTGTGGTAGCGGACGGAGCGGACCAGGCGGACATCGCCTTCGAGGCCAAGCTGGAGGGCCTGCTGGAGGTGGTTGAGCGAAGTCGCGTAGTTCCTGTTTTCGAATTCGGAGAGGCCGAGCAGAGCGAGTCCGGGAGCGGCTTTGGGCTGCAGTTTGACGAACTGAGCGAGCAGAGGTTGCGCGGCGGCGTAGTCGGACTTGTCGTAGAGCAGCGTGGCGAGCGACCAGAGTCCTTCGGGCCATTGAGGACGCTGCCTCAAACACTCGCGATAGAGGCGGACGGCTTCATCCACACGGTCGGCATCGCGCGCGGCGGCAGCTTTGGCGGCGAGAGCGTCAAAAGCGGGTTGAGCCGGGAGAGCGAGCGCGAGCAGCGCGAAGCTAACAGATGTGCGCACCCTGCGCTTCCACATAGACCATATATAGCGACTGTCCGGCGGCCATGAACAGCTTGTTTCGTTTCTGTCCACCGAAGGCGAGGTTGGCGCAGATTTCCGGCAGTTTGATGAGGCCGATGCGCTGGCCCTCGGGCGTGAAGACCTGCACGCCGTCGTAGCCGTCGCCGACCCAACCGGAGCCGACCCAGATATTGCCGTCGGTATCGGCGCGAATGCCGTCGGCCATTCCGGCGCCTTTGCCGGGCCACTCCATCGAGATGTACTGGCGGCCGTTGCGCAGCGTCTTCGCGTCGACGACATCGAAAACTTTGATGTTGCGCGGAGCATCGGGGTAGTGGGAGGCTCCGGTGTCGCAGATGTAGAGTTTTTTGTAATCGGGCGAAAAACAGAGGCCGTTCGGCTTGTAGAGTTCGTCGGTGACAAGGGTCATCTGCGCGGTGACGGGGTCGATGCGGTAGACGGCCTCTTTGATTTCGAGCGGCCCTTTCCAACCTTCATAATTCATCAACGAACCGTAGCCGGGGTCGGTAAACCAGATGGCGCCGTCGGGGTGAACCACAATGTCGTTGGGCGCGTTGAGGCGCTTGCCGTTCCACTTTTCGGCGAGCACGGTGACACTGCCGTTGGGCTCGTAGCGGGTGACGCGGCGCGTGCCGTGTTCGCAGGAAAGAAGGCGCCCCTGGTAGTCGAACGTGTTCCCGTTGCTGTTGTTCGAGGGGTTGTGCATGACGCTGACATGACCGTCATCCTCGATGTAGCGCATGAGCGTGTTGTTGGGGATGTCGCTCCAGACCAGGTAGCGGCCGACGCCGTTCCAGGCGGGTCCTTCGGCCCAGAGCATGCCGGTGGCGATGCGGCGGATGCTGGTGTTTCCGATCTTATAGCGGTCGAATTTCTTGTCGAGCGCGACGATGTCGGCGTCCGGGTAGCGAACGGGATTTGCGCCGCTCCAATCGCGCTGTTGGGCGTAGGCGAGGCCGGCAGACGCAGCGGTCAGGAAGGCGCGGCGATTGAAATGAGAGTTCACGATTGAGAGTTAGTATGTCACGAAAGTTCGCCGGGCTGGCTAGCCGAGCGCACGCTGGAAACGGGAGGCGATTTCAGACGGAGGCACTCGCGCCCACGTTTCATTCACCTGCATGTAGAATCCGCCGTCGACGACCGGAGGGGGCGTGATGCCCGCCGCTTCCAGCCGTCCGCGATAAGTGGGGCCGTTCACGTTGGGAGTGCGAAGCCAAAAGACGTTGGTCCCGTTCGGCACGCGTTGAATTTCGAAGCTCGGATCCTGGCGCAAGGCGGCGATGACTTTTTCGGAGGCGTCGACGGCCTTTTTGAAACGCGCCTCAAATCCGTCGATGTAATGCAGCGCCATGGCGGCGAAAGGCCAGGCGTGGGGCAAGCCGCCGCCGAACATGCGGCGCGTGTGGTAGAGGTCGGCGATGAGGGCGCGCGGTCCGGCGAGCACAGCGCCGCTCGATGAATTGAAGTACTTCCACATCGACACGTAGACGGTGTCGAACAGCGCGGTGTAGTCGCGGACAGGGCGACCGGAGTAAGCGGATTCGATGAACAGGCGCGCCCCATCCAAATGCAGCCCGACCTTCTGTTTCCGCGCCCAGGCGGAGATGCGCTTCATCTCGTCGAAATCGAACTGTTCGCCATGCTGGCGGCGCACGGGCGTTTCGATCTGGATGGCTGCAACGGGAACGGTGACGCGTCCGGTGACCGAGCGGGTGGCCATGGCTTCGACTTCAGCCAAAGTGAAACCGGCGCGTCCGGAGCCGAGCGGAATGAGGGTCAAGCCGCTGAGGGTCTGGCAGCAATCGCCGCAATCGTTATAGAGGTGGCTCTCGGCCTGCACGATCACGCGCCTGCCGCCCGAGGCCAGAGTGCGCACGGCGATTTGATTGGCGAGGGTGCCGGTGGGCATCCAAATCGCGGCTTCTTTTCCGAGCAACTCCGCCATCCTCGTTTCGAGGCGCTCGACCACGCCTCCGCGCGAATAGTCGTCGAGAGCAATCTCGCCGAGCCCGGCCAGGACCTTGGCGTATTCGGCGGGCTCGAGCGACAGACCATCGGCGACGGCAACGACGCGGCTGTCGGAAGGCGCGGTTGCGGCCGCGAGCGGAAGCGCGGCCAGCGGAGCGGCGAACAAACTCCTGCGCAGCATAATGAGGTCAGGATAGCAGCCTCGTGATAACCTCGTTTTCATGGCTTGGTTCACCCGGCAAAAGCCGTCGGTAGAAGGAGCGGGGGCAACGGATGCCGTCAAGCACGTGCAGACGGAGGGCCTCTGGATCAAGTGCGACGGCTGCGGCCAGATCATCTGGCGCAAGACGCTCGATACCGGCTTGCAGGTGTGTCCGAAGTGCGACCACCATTTCCGGATGGACGCCCGCTCGCGGCTGGAAATGCTGTTCGACGACGGGCAATTTCAGGAAGTCGATACGGGCCTGCACTCAAGCGACCCGCTGAGCTTTGTCGATTCGAAACCCTACCGCGACCGGCTGAAGGCGATGGCGAAAGGGGACGGGCCAAAAGACGCGATCATCTGCGCAACCGGAAAGCTGGCCGGGCGCGACGTGCACATCTGCGCGATGGAGTTGAAGTTTGTCGGCGGCAGCATGGGCGCGGTGGTCGGCGAGAAAATCACGCGGGCCATCGAGCGCTGTATCGCAAGCCGCATGCCGCTCATCATCATTTCGGCGTCGGGCGGCGCGCGAATGCAGGAAGGCGCGGTGAGCCTGATGCAGATGGCGAAGATTTCCGCCGCCTTGATGCGGCTGGATGAAGGGCGGATTCCTTACATCAGCATTCTCACCGACCCGACCACGGGCGGCGTGACGGCGAGTTTTGCAATGCTGGGCGATCTGAATATCGCGGAACCGGGCGCACTGATCGGGTTTGCGGGTCCGCGGGTGATTGAACAGACGATCCGCCAGAAGCTGCCGCAGGGATTTCAACGCAGCGAGTTTCTGCTATCGCACGGCTTTCTCGACGCCGTCGTGAAGCGGTCCGAGTTGAAGGCCTACCTGGCGAATTCGCTGCACTTTCTGGCCGATTAACGCACGATCAGCACGTCTTCGAGCGATTTCTTCGGGATGTCGGGGACGGTTGCGTCCTCGGACGGATAACCGACGGGGATGAGAACGAACGGCCGCTCGTTGGCGGGCCGTTCGAGGATACTTCCGAGAAAACCCATCGGGCTAGGCGTGTGCGTGAGCGTTGCCAATCCGCCGAGGTGCAAGGCGGCGAGCAGGAAACCGGTGGCGATGCCGACCGATTCCTGAACGTAGTAGTGCTTCACTTTCCGTCCGGCTTCGATGCCATAGTCGACGCGGAAGACGACGATCAGGTACGGCGCAATTTCGAGGAACGGCTTGCGCCAATCGGTGCCGAGCGGCGCCAGAGCCTGCAGCCATTCGTCCGGCATCCGGTGCTCGTAGCTCTCTTTCTCCTCGGCTTCGGCGGCTTCGCGGATCTTGCGCCTGGTTTCGGCATCGCGTACGACGACGAAGCGCCAGGGTTGTTGATTGGCGCCGCTCGGCGCGAGCGAGGCGCAGCGGATTGCGTTCTCGATCAGTTCAAACGGCACCGGTTCGGGCGAGAAAAAGCGGACGGTGCGGCGCGACGACAGGTCGCCGACAAAGGCGCGGGAGGCGCGTAATTGTTCGTCGAGCGGCTTGCGTTGAAAGGCGAGCGGGAGGTGTTTGTAGAGCGTCATCAGAAACAGGCCCATCTTACGCCAGCCGCTTACAATGGTTCGTGCATGGCAGAATTACGCAGTCTCAGTTCCACCGTTCTCATTCATATTTCACAGCAGGCAGGCATTCCGCTCCACAGTCTTACGGCCACCATCGCGCTGCTTGACGAAGGCGCCACGGTGCCATTCATCGCGCGGTACCGCAAAGAGGTCACCGGCAATCTCGACGAGGTTCAGATTCGGGACGTCGAGGAAAAGCTGGCCTACTTTCGCGAATTGGAAGACCGCCGCGAGACCGTGCTCAGGACAATTGAAGAGCAGGGCAAACTGACGCCCGAGCTCAACGCGCGCATTCAGGCGGCGCTCGAGAAGAACGAACTCGAGGATCTGTACCTGCCCTACAAACCGAAGCGGCGCACCAAAGCCACCATCGCGCGCGAGCAGGGGTTGGAACCGCTGGCGCAATATCTGTGGGATCAAGTGGCGGGCGAACAGCCGCTCGAAACATTCGCGGCGAGTTTTGTGGATGCGGAGAAAGGCGTTTCGAGCGCAAGCGAGGCGCTCGCCGGCGCGCGGCACATTATCGCGGAAACGCTGAGCGAAAACGCCGAGCATCGCAAATTCATCCGGCAGGTGATGATGGACGAAGGCACCGTCGTGAGCCGGGCGATTGAAGGCGCGAATGATCCGGAAGGCAAGTTCAAGATGTATGCCGACTATCGCGAGCCCGCGCGGACCATCCCGTCGCACCGCATGCTGGCCATCCGCCGGGGCGCGAAGGAAAACATCCTGATATTTGAAATCGAGCTGGACCGGAGCAAGCCGGTTCAGTACCTGAAGAACAAGACGATTCGAGAGCCGGGCGAATGGGTGCCGCACCTGGAGGCGGCCGCGGAAGATGCCTACGACCGGTTGATCAATCCATCGATTCAGACCGAGGTGCGGCTGGAATTGAAGGACCGGTCGGACGACGAAGCGATCCGCGTCTTTCGGGAAAACCTGCAGAACCTGCTGCTGCAACCTCCGGCCGGCCAGTTAGCGGTGCTCGCCGTCGACCCGGGACTTCGAACCGGCTGCAAGGTGGCGGTAGTCGACGACACCGGAAAATTCCTGGAGCACGCGGTGATTTATCCGCTCGAGCCGCGCAACGACTTCGCGGGCTCGGCCAAGACGCTGGCGGCTCTCATCGTCAAGCACCATGTGCGCGCGATTTCGATCGGCAACGGGACGGGCTCGCGCGAGGCGGACGGCTTTGTCCGCGAGTTTCTGCGCGAATCGGGGTTGAAGGATGTGTTCAGCGTGGTGGTGAACGAATCGGGCGCGTCGGTGTATTCGGCTTCGGACATTGCGCGCGCCGAGTTTCCGGATCTCGATCTCACGGTGCGCGGAGCGATTTCGATTGCGCGAAGACTTCAGGATCCGCTTGCCGAGCTTGTAAAAATCGATCCGAAGTCGATCGGCGTCGGCCAGTATCAGCACGACGTGGAAGGGAAGAAGTTGAAGCAGGGGCTCGAATCGACGGTCGAAAGCTGTGTCAACCGGGTAGGCGTCGATTTGAACACCGCGTCGTGGGCGTTGTTGCGGTACGTGGCGGGAATCAACGAGCGGACCGCGCAGAAGATCGTCGAATACCGCAATGAGAACGGCCGTTTTCAGTCGCGGGTGGAACTGCGCTCGGTGCCGGGCTTTGGTCCGAAAACCTTTGAACAGGCGGCCGGATTTCTGCGCATCCGGGGCGGCACGCAACCGCTCGACATGACGGCGGTTCACCCGGAAAGCTACGGCGTCGTGGAGAGGATGGCGGCTTCGCTCGGAGTCGAAATCGCGGAGTTGATCGCACGGCCGGAACTGATCGAGAAGGTGAGGATCGAGGATTTCAAGAGCGAAACGGCGGGCATATACACGCTTACCGACATACGAGAGGAGCTTCGCAAGCCGGGGCGCGACCCGCGCGACAAATTCGTGGTGGCGCAGTTCCGCGAGGACGTGAAGGAAATCCAGGATCTGCAGCCGGGCATGGTGCTTGAGGGCGTGGTGACGAACGTGACCAAGTTCGGCGCTTTCGTCGATATCGGTGTGCACCAGGACGGACTGGTTCACGTAAGCGAACTGAGCAACCGCTACATCAAAGACCCGTCAGAAGCGGTGAAAGTGGGACAGATCGTGAAGGTAAAAGTGCTGAACGCGGACGCGAAAGCCAAGCGGATCGGACTCTCGATCAAGCAGCTTCTGACTCCTGTTCCGGCGCCGCCCAAATCGAAGCCTCAGCCGCCAAAACCGAGCATGGACGACAAGCTGGCGGCGCTCGCCTCGAAATTTCGTTCGCGCTGATATGCTGGAGGTTCAATCATGTCGAAACGAGTGCTGGTGTTCGGCGCGGGAGGCCAGTTAGGCGTCGAATTGTTGAGCGAGTTCGCGCGCCGCGGCTACGAGGCCAAGGGGTTTGAACGGGAAGATGTGGATATCACCGATCGGGTGAAGATCGAGGAGTGCGTGGCCGCGCACGACCCGGAGGTAATCGTCAACGCGGCGGCATACAACCAGGTGGATGTCGCCGAGAAGGACCCGGAGGCGGCGTTTCAGGTAAACGCGCTCGCTGTGCGGAACCTGGCGATCGCGGCGCGGCAATCCGACGCGCGATTGGTTCACTTTTCGACCGATTACGTTTTTGACGGCACGGCCGGACACGCCTATTCGGAGACCGACAAACCGCATCCGCTCGGCGCCTACGCGGTGTCGAAATACGCCGGCGAGCTTTATGCGGAGGCCTATCTCGAGACGCCGCTGCTCATACGGACCTCGGGGGTTTTTGGACCTGCCGGAGTGCGCACCAATCGCGGCAACTTCGTCGAGTTGATGCTGCGGCTGGCGGCTTCGTCGAACCCCATCCGCGTTGTGGAGGATCACGTGGCGTCTCCCACCTACGCTCCGGCGCTTGCGGCGCGCACGGTGGACATGGTTGATCGGCAGGTATCCGGGGTGGTTCACGCGGGCGGCGGCATGCCGATCAGCTGGTTCGATTTCGCCACCATGATTTTTTCCGTAGCGGGGCTGAGTCCGAATCTGCGCGCCACCAACGAGCGCGAATATCGGACTGCGGCGCGCCGGCCGAAATACTCGGCGCTCGCGAATTTGCGGATGGAGCAGATCGGGCTCGCGCCGATGCCGCCATTAGAGGCGGCACTCCGCGAGTACCTGCACAAGACCGGCCGCTTGTCGTAACGGCCGGGCTACTGCTTCTTTCCGGTGAGTGTCGCGCCCCCTTGCTTCAGGGTGACGCTATCGGCTGTGAAGGTCAGGTTGGCGCCGACCTGTTCGATGAAAAAGACATTTTCGGCGGAAGGCAAGGCTTCAATTTTTCTCTGCCCTTTGGGCTCGATCATGAGATGCCCATTCTCATTGGTCACGGTGACCTGCATCGGGCCGACCTGGTAAATGCCGACGTAACGGTCGAGAACCGCGGAATCGAGATGGATGGCCTTGAGCTCGCCCGGTAAATCGACGCTCACGCCGAACAGCGCGGCGGCGAGCGCGGTGGCTACCGCCTGAGCGCCGGCGGCTTCGTTGTTCGACAGGACGACCACGACGGCGTCATCATCGGGGAAGCGGCCGATGTAGGTTGAAAAACCGTTGATTCCGCCGCCGTGGCCCACGTGTTTGTGGCCGTGCACCGGCGCGATGGTCCAGCCGTAACCGTAGTTGTTCTTTTCGGGCGTCCACATCGCGGTCTTCGATTTCGCGGATAGCACCTTCTCGGTGTAGAGCGCGCGATCCCAACGGTAGAGGTCGCGCGCGGTCGAATAAAGAGAGCCGGCGGCGTGCGGGAGCGACATGTCGAGGTAGTCGGCGTTGCGCAGTCCACCGGGACCGGGCGAGTACCCGGCAGCCCGGTTCTTCAGCAGGGCTCGCGTGTCGTCGTAGCCGGAATCGGACATGTCGAGCGGCGTGAAGATGTGCTTTTTGAGGTAATCCGAATATTTTTCACCGGACACCTTCTCGAGAATGACGCCGAGCATCACGTAGCCGGTGTTGTCGTAGTTGAACCTGGTTCCCGGCTCGAAATCCATGGGCTTGTCCCGGGTAATCATCACGACCTCGGTGGGCGTGAGCGGCTGACGCATGAACTTCGGAGTGGGGAAGTCTTTCAGGTTGGTATAGCTGGGAATGCCCGAAGTATGGGTGAGCAACTGGTGGATGGTGACCTTCTGCCAGGCTTCCGGACATCCCTCAACGTATTTGCATGCGCTGTCGGTGACGGACAGCTTGCCCTGCTCCTGCAGTTGAAGAATCGCGGCGGACGTGAACTGCTTGGTAATCGAGCCCAATCGAAATTTCGTATTCGGGGTGTTCGGCACGTCGAGCTCGAAATTCGCCATACCGTAGCCCTTTTCGAAAACAACTGTGCCGCCCTTGGCTACAAGGACCGAGCCGGTGAAATTGCGCGCCTTGGCGAAGGCGCTCGCTGCATGGTCGAGTTTCGCGGCCAGGTCAGCGGGCTGAGCGGCAGCGAGGGAAACGAAGACAATCGCAACAAGAGATCTCATCAGTTTTTTAACCTCAATAGAAACCAACCGAGCCCGACGGCCAGCAGCATCGTCGACAGCGCACGTTGATAGGGCACTCTGCGGATTCCGAGCCATGCTACCGCAGCCAGAGCCGCCTCGGCCGCGATGGCTCCGGTCAGGAAAAATCCGGGCTGATAGTTACCGGCAACGAACAGCATGGCGAAGTAGGCGCCGTGGAACAGACCCAGGATACCGACTACAATCCAGCGCCCGCCGGCGTTGGGCAACAGCAGCAGTTCCACGGCCAGATAAGCGATGGTGAGTGCCGCAGCCGCTTCGATGAAGCGCGGCGCTAGCCCGGGGGCGTAGCGGGGCGCGAGAAGCGCGGCGGCCACCTGTCCGGCGGCGAACATCGCGAATAAGAACCCGAGATCGCGCCATCCGCGAGCAGCGAGTAAAAGAGCGATCAGAAACAGGATCTGGGCGGGACCGGCGATGGCGCGCCAGAATCCGGCGCCGGCTTCGCGCGCCAGGGTCTCGCCGAACGTGGGCGGACGAAAGCGGAGCGCGGCCTCGGTGAAGGACGCGTCGAAAGCAGCCTGATCGGTGAGCCGGCCGAAGGTGGCGCGCAGCAGGTGGACATGGTTCGGCACGGTGACGGAGGCGAGCGTGCACCGCGCGGTGAACTCGTCCACGTCGCGTGGGAAAAGATACAGCGCGTTGCAAACGTAGTTGCCGGCCTCGTCGCGGCAGGAATGCCGGATCAGGCGAGCCTGGTCGCCGCCGCCGAAAAAGCGAACGTTGTCGAACAGAGTCTGCTCCGCGTTGGAGACGTGCGCCACTTCGTAGGAAGGCATTCGGAGCTCATAGTCGAGTTGAGAGCCCTTCAACACAGCCTCGCCCGTGCTCATCGACACGACATGCGCGAACAGCGGTAGCGCAAGCAAACCCAACGCTACAATCTTCATGGGAGCGTTCGAGAGCGGGCCACGCGCACGTAAACTACGCGCAGCATGGCAAGCACGGGCACCGAGAAGAACATTCCCGGAATTCCAGCGATCTGTTCGCCGGCGAGCACGCCGAACAACACCAGCAGCGGATGCAGTTCCACGCCTTGTCCCATCAGATAGGGCGAGAGCACGTAGTCCTGAAACATGCGATAGACCAGAATGAAAACCAGGAGTCCGGCGACGTGGGCGTAGCCGGTGAAGCCTTGCAGCAGGAGAATGGCGACGGCGGCGGTGAGAGGTCCCACCACCGGGATAAATTCGAGCAGGGCCGCCAAGCCTCCGAGCAGGACGGAATACTGGCCGCCGCTGAACTCGAGAAAGAGCGTATAAAACGTGAAGGTGGCGGCGGAGAGAATTACGAGAGCGCGGATGTAGTGGCCGAGCATGGCGTGCAGGTCGGCGAGGATCTCATCGAGCAGAACGCTGCGGTCCCCGGCGGTGGTCCAGGTAACGAGCGTCCGTTTCATCTCCCGGCCGTCCTTGAGGAAGAAAAAAGCCAGGATCGGGATGAGCACGATGGTGAGCACGCTTCCGGCGCGGGCCAGGAGTTCGGTGACGGCCTTTTGAAACAGGGGCAGCACCTTTTCGTCGAGGTGGGAGAGTTGACCGCGCATGAACTCGAGCGCGCGGCCGCGGAAAGGGCCGAGCCAGTCAAGCGGAAGCCCGGCCAGCGGGTCGGGCCGTTCCTTGATGAGTTGCGGCAGCTTGGCGAACAGGGAGCCGGCCTGTTCGGCGACGGAGCTGCCGATGAGAAAGCCGGCTTCGAGAAGCACGCCCACCAGGAGGCAATAAACGATGGCCAGCGAAACGTTGCGGGAAACGCGCTTGGGAGCGTAGCGCTCGAGCGAGTCGAGCACCGGGGACAGCATGTAGGCGAAGAAAACCGCCAGCGCGAAGATCATCAGCGTTTCCCTGGCGAGGAAAGCCAGGTAGATGACCAGGGCGATCAGAAAAACGGTCCAGGTTACGCGGGCTGCGTGGCGGTCGATGCCGAGCATGTTCGAAGTGTGCGCGACGGTCCCGCGCTTTGGTTTTTAGTGCAGGGAAGCGGTTTTCCGAGTCTGGCCGGCGCCGCGGGCCGGACGGTTTTGCGGCATGAACAGCTTCTCGACGAGTTCTTCGGGCATCGAGAGAGAGAGCTTCAGCGTACTGGCCTGGGTAGACAGTTGCAGGTTCTGCAGCAGACCCACGGCTTTTTGCGCCTGCGGATCGGTGCTTTGCTGCATGAGTCCGGCGACGAAGCGGATCACGTCAGCCAGCGCCGTGGCGTCCTGCTCGCTACGGGTGAGGGCCTCGCCGGAGATGATCACCTGGGCGGGAGTGAACTTGACGCCGCCGTTGGCGGCTTTGACGGCCTCAAACAGCTTGCCGCCTCCCATGGCCTGATTGACACCGGATTCGCCCATCTTTCCGCCGAAGAAATCGCCCGGCGGAACAGTGGTAAGAAACCAGGCGTCGTTCGCGGCCGACAGGTCCCGGATTTTCCCGAGAACCGCCGCGTCGAGTTGGGTCGCCGCGCCCCGGCGGTCGATGGCAGCCTTTACGGCAGCGCTACTTCCCATCAGCGCGGTGGAGGAATCGAGAAACGCGACAGCGCTCTGGTTTTGGGCGTTGCCGTGGAGCAGCATCTGGACACCGTTATAACTGGTGACCGACGCTCCGGCGGTTTGCCCGGCGCTCAGAATCTTCGAGGGGATGAACACGCCTTTGCCGAGCACGACGACTTGCTGCGCATTGGCGCCGCCGTTGGTGGCGACGAGGATTTCAGTGAGGTCGCGGCGCGGGTCGAATCCGGTCTCGGTGATGAACCGGGTCATGTCGGGCGAATCCGAGCTCATCTGGGCGAGCACGTACTGACCGAATTTCGAAGCTTTACTCTGATCCACGTGGATGCCGCTGATCACGGTCGCATCGGCGGGAACCAGGCTCAACAGCGTGGGATCCACCGCGGCCAGGGACATCGCGATGGACAAAATCGAACCGAGCATCAGATTTCGGACAAGTTTCATACGTGCCTCTCTCCGTGTAGAACGTCAGCTTGCGGCCGGAAGTTCCCGCAAGTTTGAGTTCTGCGCTCCTACTAGCAGTCTACTATCCTGGAAAGAAGAGTATCTATGCCCTTCGCCGCCATCCCCGATGCCATCGAGGAGTTCCGGGCCGGCCGAATGATCATCATCGTCGACGACGAGGACCGCGAGAATGAAGGCGACCTCACCATCGCGGCCGAGAAGATCACGCCGGAAGCGATCAATTTCATGGCCAAATTCGGCCGCGGGCTGATCTGTCTACCGCTGGCCCCCGAGATTTGCGACCGGCTGGAACTGCCACCCATGTCGCGCACCAACACGTCGCGATTCGGCACGGCGTTTCTCGAGTCGATTGAAGCGCGCGAGGGCGTCACGACGGGGATTTCCGCCTTCGACCGCTCGCACACCATCCGGGTGGCCATCGATCCGGCAAGCCGGCCGCGTGACCTGGCGCGTCCGGGACATGTTTTTCCGCTGCGGGCGCGCGAAGGCGGAGTGCTGGTTCGCGCCGGCCAAACCGAAGCGGCGGTGGACCTGGCCCGCCTTGCCGGACTCGCGCCGGGCGGCGTGATCTGCGAAATCATGAACGAGGACGGGTCGATGGCGCGGGTTCCCCAACTCGAGGAGTTCTGCGCGCGGCACGGCCTCAAGATGATCTCGGTAGCCGAACTCATCCGGTACCGGCTGCATCACGAGCGTTTTATTCGCCGGCATGCCGAAGGGTGCCTGAACACCCAGTTCGGTACATTTCACGCCATCCAGTATTCGAGCGCCATCGGGCCGGAAATGCACATCGCGATGGTTTTCGGCGAAATCGAAGGCCGCCCGAACGTGCTGGTGCGCATGCACTCGCACTGTGCGTTGGGCGATGTCTTCGGCTCGCGCGATTGCGCCTGTCATGAAACCCTGCGTGCTTCGATGGAGCGGATTGCGCAGGAAGGCTGCGGCGCGCTTGTGTACCTGCATCAAGGCGGTCCCGGATTGAAGACCCACTTCGATGGAGAGAAGCGGCGCCTGACCTCGCACGGCCGCGAGCCGAATTTCGCGCCATCGGACTCGCCGAAGTTTCAGCACGAGATCGGTATCGGCGCCCAGATTCTCGCGGACCTGGGACTCACCTCGATTCGTCTTCTGACCAATCACCCTCGCAGGATCGGCGGCCTCGAGGGATTCGGGATTCATATCGTCGAGCAGGTTTCTCCCTTCGAGTAAACTGGCATTTACACTGCCATGCCGATTCGCCGCGCGTACACGACGGAGTACATCACCCTTGCTGCGCTGCTTGTGATCGCGTTCGCCATTCAGGTGCGACTCAGCGCGGACCTGCTCGAGGAGTTGTTCGAGCCAAGCCGTGGGGCAGGCTTTGTACTCGGCGTCGAGGATGGTACGGACCGGGTTTCCCACCTGAGCCCGGAAGCCCGCGCCGCGGGCCTGCAGGCCGGCGATCAGATCCGTTCGTACGACGGCCATGCATTCCGGGGCGAGGCGGCCCTGGTCGCGTATTTTCGCGCTTTGCGGCCGGGGCAAAACATAAACTTCGCGGTGCTTCGGGGCGGTCTCGCCGTGAACGTCGCGCTGGTTGTGCCCGAACGGCAGGGCCGTTCACGGACAGGAATCTTTCTCAACCTGGTCCACCGCCTGTTCATGCCGTTATTCAGCCTGGCGCTCGGCTTTTTCGTCGCGTTTCAGCGCCCGTGGGACCGCCTGGCATGGATTCTGCTTGCCCTGATGGCAAGTTTCAGCCAGGCATCGGCCGGCTCCAGCCTCATGCACTACGTGCTGAGCTGGGAAGATCCGATGCGATCGGCGGGGATCGCATATCAGGCGATCTGTTTAGCGGGTTGGCCGATCGCGATGTTGCTATTCGGGACCTATTTTCCGAGCCAGTCGAGGATCGACCGTAAGTGGCCATGGGTGAAATGGGTTGCGCTCACGCCGGTGGGCTTTTGGGGCGTGGCGAGATTTCTTGTCTCCTTGACCGGCGCGAGCGGTTTGGCGCCCGCCCCGTTACTCGGTTTGGTGCGGATGTTGAACCCGTGGGTGTTTGTGCTTTTCAGCATCCCGATCTCGCTGTTCTTCATGCAACTGGGGGAAAAGAGCGGGACACTGCCTTCGATCGATGCGCGCCGGCGCCTCAGATTTATCTGGATCGGCGCGAGCGTCAGCCTGGGGCCGATGTTTCTCATCAATCTCTACGCCTTCATCCGGGGCGGCGAGATGGAGCGGTTGCCCGAATGGACCGTGATCCCGGTCCTGTTGCTTGAGTTTCTGTTCCCGGTTACGCTCGCCTACGTAATCGTGGTGCAGCGCGCCATGGAGGTCCGGATGGCGCTGCGCCAGGGCGTGCAATACACGCTCGCGCGGGGCGGGGTGGCCGCAATCCGAGCGATTCTGATCGTCGGCGTCATCCTGGTGACGTTTGTTGAGTCCCAGAATGCCAGTCTCGGCCGGGCGCGGCTGCTCACCTTGATTGCGGGTTCGGTGGCGGTCGTGTTCGGCGTGCGAGGCTTGCTCGAGAAACTCTCGCAATGGGTGGACCGGCGGTTCTTCCGCGAAGCGTATAACTCCGAACAAATTCTCGCCGAACTGAGCGAGCAGGTCCGGACCATGGTGGAAACGGGGCCCCTGTTACAGACGGTTGCCGCGCGGGTTTCCGAATCCCTTCACGTGCCGAAGATGGCCATGCTGCTGCGTGACGGCGACGGCTACCGGCCGGCGTACTCGCAAGGCTTCGCGGACCCTCCCGCGGTTGTGTTTCCCGAGCAGTCGCTCACGGTTTCGAAGCTGCGCGCGGAGGATCGTCCGCTGGCTGTCTACAACGAGGACCCGACTTCCTGGACGCACACACTCGAAAGCAGCGAAGCCGGGCAGTTGGCGCGGCTCGAACCCGAACTGGTTCTCCCGCTGGCGGTCAAGGGCAAACTGCACGGGTTTATCTCACTGGGCCGCAAACAATCGGAAGAGCCTTACTCGCGAAGCGACGTCCGGCTGCTGCAATCGGTGGCCGTACAGACGGGCCTCGCGCTCGAGAATGCTCACCTGACGGAGGCGATTGCCTCCGAGGTGGCGCAGCGCGAACGGTTGAACCGCGATCTCGAGATTGCGCGCGAAGTTCAGCAGAGGCTGTTTCCCCAAAAATTCCCTGAGGTCGAAGGGATGGCTTACGCTGGCGCATGCCGTCCGGCCCAAGGGGTGGGCGGCGACTACTACGATTTCATACAGGTTCCGGACGGCCATTTCGGCATCGCAATCGGCGATGTCTCGGGCAAGGGAATTCCGGCGGCGCTCCTGATGGCGAGCCTGCAGGCTTCGCTACGCGGACAGGCGATCAATGCACCCGCTGACCTTGCGGCGCTCATGACGAACATGAACCGGCTGATTTTCGAAGCTTCGCCGTCGAACCGCTATGCGACGTTCTTTTACAGCGAGTACGAGCCGCGAACACGCCGGTTGATCTACGTGAACGCCGGCCACAACGCGCCGATGGTATTGCGAGGCTCGGACGTCATTCGTCTCGAAGCAGGGGGTCCCGTGGTCGGACTGTTTGCCGCGGGACGGTACAGCCAGGCTGAGATCGAGTTGAAGGCAGGCGACGTCGTGGTTGGGTTCACGGATGGAATTTCAGAAGCGATGAACGCGGCGGAAGATGAGTTTGGCGAGGAGCGGCTGATTCCAGTGGTCCAACAGCACCGGAACCGCCCGGCGGCGGAAATCATCGACTGCCTGTTTGCGGCAGCCGATGAATTTGCCGCAGGAGCGCCGCAGCACGACGACATGACTGCCGTCGTGCTGAAGGTGCTGTAGAGGACGCGGCTACTTCTTCGAGCGTACGTACGCCGCCATGTGTTGCAGCACGCTGTCGACGAACCCGGCGCCGCCACGCAGAAGGTTGTCCCGGGTCATGTAATCCTCCCAAATGAACGGAGACACGCCGGTGTTCTCGATCAGGTTTGAGGAAGGGAACCGGGAGTTCCAGCCGAGGGTCGCGCGGGTTTGCAGAGCCAGAGTCATTCCGGTCAACGACTCCGAATAGACGCCGGCATCGAAGCTCGTGTTGTTTCCACCGGCGCCGTTGGTGCGCCAGCCATAGAGCACAGCCCGGCCTGACTCCTGCATCATCGCCGCGAAGGAATCGGCGGTGGAAGTGGAGAACTCGTCGATGAGGACGATGATCGGTTTCTGGTAGGCGATCAGATTGCCGTTGGCGTCGCGCAGGGGCTTGCGGGTGAGGCTCGAGGTGCAGAGAGGGACAGGCACCGTGAGGCGCCCTTCCTTGTTCGCCGCCAGCAGTTCGCCGTAGATGGTTTCATACTGCTGCACGATTTCGGTGGAGGCGCCGGTGGATTTCGCGCTGATCATCGCGTTATAGAACGAGTTCACGCGCCCCCAGAAAGCGCTTGTTGAAAAGCCGGTCGCCTGAAACTCATAGGGAATGAGTCGCGCGGCGATTTCTTCCCCGAAACAAAGGCTGCCGCCGGTGTTTCGCATGTCGTCAATGATCAGCCCGTCGGTATTGGCGCTCATGTAGGCAATTTCCTGTTCAAAAACGCGCAACTGAGTGACGGTGGAAGGCGGGCTGAAGTTGGGGATTCGAATGTAGCCGATGGTCAGTTCCTGAAACTTGAATGTTCCGGAATAGAAAAAGTCGTTCGCGGCGCCGCCCAGACGGCGGGTGAACGTCGGCGGAAGCCCGTTGACGAAGATGGGATTGCGGCTGCCGTAGCCGTTGACCCCAGTATCGTGGTCGGGATCGATGACGCCCGAAAACTGGAGTTCGCGCAAGGGGCGCATGTAATCAGGCTCGCCAGGTTGCAGGGGGATGGAAGCGGTGCGTTTCGCGCTCGCCGCCGTACGCGGCGAGGTGACCGGACCGACGGTGAGCGGCGTGCCCGTGCGGGTCCACGCAATGGTGTAGGTTTCCATCGCGCCGCTTTGCCGTTTGATCACCACCACGGACTTCTCCGGCAGGTCGGGGGCATGCGGAAAACGGGATTGGGACCGGTTGGTGATGCGCGCCGCAACCTGACGGCGGCTCGACCTCGGATTTCCCTGAGGCACGTACATCATCAAGCTGTCGAGAATTTTCTTGGCGTCGACGCCGTCGATGGACACGAGTTCGTCGCCGATGCCGAACGGGTAGTCGCGCGTGGGGAGCAGGCTCCGGTCAATCGTGTCGATCAACAGGGTGTCGTCGTAGAGGTCGACTCCGAACCCGAGCCGCGCGTTGAAGTCCGACGGGAGAATGAATGAGACGTGGGTGTCGTTGAGCCGGCTGATGTATTCGACTTCGAGTTCGTAGAAGTCGAGATCGGTGGTCGTCTTCGCGACGCGATCGAGCCAGGGTTTGAGATCGTAGATATCGAAACCGAATTGGGCTTTCTTCCAATCGGCCGGGGCGTAATAAGTCGCGAAAAGCCCGGCCAGATTGCGAAAATCGGCGTCTTTTTGCGCGGGTGTCAGATTTTGGGCCGCCAGCGAGCCGGCCAGGATCGTCAGAACAAAGATCGGGTTTCTCATGGCCGTTCTCCTATTGCTTGCTCTTGCTGATTTCCGTCACGATCGTGGCGACGAAAGAGTCGACGAAGGATTTGCCGTTGTTGATGAGGTTGTCGGCAGTCATGTAGTCCAGTTGCAGGTCGGGCCGCACACCGATGTTTTCGATGTAGGGGGCAGCCGGATAGTCGGGGTTCGCGATGTCGGTCTTCCGGATCAGGAGTGATTCGGTGACCGTGGTGAAGGCCTGCGAGTAAATGCCAGCCTCCCAGGCTTCGACGTTTCCGCCGGCGCCCATCGTGCGCCAGCCGACGATCAGACCCTGTCTCTTATACACATCTAGATGTGTATAAGAGACAGGCTTTACTCTGATCCACGTGGATGCCGCTGATCACGGTCGCATCGGCGGGAACCANGGCGGCAAAGACTTCGGCGGCAGAGGCGCTGGTGTCGTCCACCAGTAGGATGAGGGGCTTGTTGTAGCCGATCACATTCCCGCGGGCGTCGGTGGCCGGGTCGCGGTCGATGGTGAGGTCATCGATTGGAATCGGCTTGGTTCGGCTGCGCCCTGCTTTGTTGGCCGCGATGAGTTCATCGAGGATGGGCCGGAGCTTGTCGACATAGCTATTCAGACCAATGGCCTTGTAAAACTCGATCTCCGAAGAAAAGCTGGTGATCCACTCAGCCGTGGGGCGGACCTCAAGCGGCAGAGAGCGCCACTTTTTGGTCATCAGCAGGGACGCCAAAACGTTGGTGTACGCTCCGTCACCGCCTCCGTTGCGCATCACGTCCACAACCAAACCGTCTGTATTGGCCCGGAAAAAGGCGATTTCACTTGCGAAGGCGTTAATTGCGGCGGTAGTGTCGAATGGGGCAAAAGTCGGAATTCTGAGATACCCGATTCTGTAAGCGCCCCAGAGGAAGGTGCCCGAAAAGAACGGGTCGGCGAGCGAGCGTCCGAGACGGATCTGGAAACTCGAGGGCAGGGAAGCGGCAAACACGGGTGGCACTGCGTTGTAATTCAGCAAGGCGCGATCCGGGACCTTGTAGTTGAGCAACCGCTGAATCACCGAAGGCTGATCCTCTACAACCGGGAACGTGTTGTCATCGTCAGCTTCGGCGCGTCGAACGCCCTGTGGCGTGCGTATCTTGCCGATGGATGTGAGCGGCAAACCGCTCCGGGTCCACGGGAGCCGGTAGGTCTCAAGGTTCCCGTCCGGGCGGCGGAACACGACGGACGAAGTCTCCGGAACATCCGGGGCATTCGGAATTCGCTGCTGAGGGCGTGTAGTCAGGAGCGTGGCGGCGAATCGCCGGGTGGATCGTGGATTGGCGGCGATGTCATATCGCAGCAAACCATCGAGCAGGGTCTGAGCGTCTTTGCCGTCGATCGACACCAACTCGTAGCCGACCAGGAATGGATACTCCGCAGCGGGCAGGCGGGTGCGGTTGATCGAGTCTACCAGCAGTTTGCCGTCAAAAATGTCGACGCTGAAGTTGAGGCGCGCGACAAAGCTGGATGGCAGAGAGTAAGCGTCATGAGCATCATTCAGGTTCGACACATACTCCGAAGCAATGTCAAAGTACTCGAGGTCGGTCTTGGACTTCCGGACACGGTCGAGCCACGGCGCGATATTCAAAAGGTCGAACTTGAGCGCGTCGCGTTTCCACTCATAAGGGCCGTACCGTTTTGCGTAAAGGCCGGCTAAATATTGAAAATCTGATACTTTCTGGTCCACGGTGAGTTGGGCCAGGGCAAACGGCGCGGACAACACCGCCGCCAGTGCAACGACTATGATTCGCATCGAACCTCCCGAGAAAATACGCGGAAGTTAGGATGCTAACAGATTTTTTGGCGCAGGGCTTATCCCAACATCACTCCAAGAGACCGGCGCGTTTCAGAAGCGCGTCGGGATCCGGGTTGCGTCCCATAAAACCGCGGTACAGATCGCCGGGATCCTCGCTGTCGCCGCGGGCGAGGATGCGGTCGCGGAACTCCCGCCCCGTGTCCACGTTGAAAACGCCTTCGCTCTGAAATCGCGTGAATGCGTCGGCGTCGAGCACCTCTGACCACTTGTAGGAGTAGTATCCCGCGCCGTAGCCGACCGGGCTCGAAAACAGGTGAGAGAATGCCGTGATCATGGCGTGGCCGGGCGGCAAGACGGCGGGCGAGAACGGCTGCATCATGTTTCGCGCGTATTCGACAACGTCGCCGTCGCGCACCGGGTCGAAGAGGCGATGCAGCGCCAGGTCGACGGCAGCGAAGCTCAGTTGCCGCATCTGCGCATTGGCTGCGCGGAAGGTCTTGGCGCGGCGCATTTTCTGGAATAATTCTTCGGGAATCGGCTCGCCACTCTGATAATGCCGCGCAAACAAGTCCAGTGATTCGCGCTCCCAGCACCAGTTTTCGAGAATTTGCGACGGCAGTTCGACAAAATCCCAGGCCACATTGGTTCCCGAGAGGCTGCGCACATCGACACGGCTCAGGCAATGATGCAACAGGTGGCCGAACTCGTGGAATATCGTTTCCACATCGCGATGCGTCAGCAGGGCGGGCTTGTCGCCGACGGGAGGCGTGAGATTGCCGCAAATCAGGCCGAGGTGCGGGTTTGAGGATGCGGCGGCCGGTGAGCCCGTGATGAGAACATCCATCCAGGCACCCTGCCGTTTATTTTCCCTTGGGAACCAATCCGTGTAGAAAGCGCCGATCCGGTCGCCCGCTTCGTTCCGAATGACGAAATACCGGACGGCCGGATCCCATACCGGAACATCCTTCTCCTCTTCCACGCGAATACCAAACACGCGGCCGAAGATCGCAAACATGCCTTCGACCACGCGTTCGAGAGCGAAATAGGGACGCAGTTCTTCTTCATCGAAGTCGTAGAGCGCCCGGCGCTGCTTCTCGGCGTAGTAGCCGATATCCCAGGGTTCGAGCCGCGGACGGCCGGCGAACTTCAAAAGCTCGTTGTTTTCCCGGGCGAAGTACGGTTCGGTTTTGCGGCGCAGATCGTCGATGAAGGCCTGCGCCTTTTCGCCGGTGTGAGCCATGCGGTCCTCTAGAACGAGGTCCGCGAAATCGGCGAACCCGAGCAACTGCGCCTTGGCGCGGCGCAATTCGAGGATCTTGAGGATGTGCGCCGTGTTGTCGCGTTCGCCCCCGTGCGCCCGGCTGTTGAAGGCGAGGTACATGCGGCGACGGGTCTCCTCGTCGTCGAGATAGGTCATCACGGCGAGATAGCTCGGCGCCTGCAGCGTGAATCGCCAGCCGTCCTTACCCTTGGCCGCGGCGCTTTCTCTCGCCATCTCGACCGCGGTTGGAGGAAGCCCGGCCAACAGCTTTTCGTCGGTGATGATCAACTCGAAGTCGTTGGTGGCGTCCAGAACATTCTCTGAGAACTTTGTCGTGATCTGAGACAGCTCGACGTCGATCTCTTTCAGCTTCGCTTTGCCTGCGGCGTCGAGGTCGGCGCCGTGCCGGCGGAAGAAATCGACCGTCTTCTTGAGAAAGCGCGCCCGCGCTCCGGTCAGGCTGTGGGCGTCGTTGGTGGAGGCGTAGTTCTTGACGGCGGTCCACAGGCCTTCGTTGAGCGGCAGGCTCGAATAGAACGCCGCGACCAGCGGCTGAACCCGGTTGTAGGCTTCGCGAAAGGACGGAGTGGTGGCCACGTTCTCGAGATTGCGCACGATGTTCATGGCATATTCGAGCGGTTCGGCGAACGAATCGTACTCACCCAGCGTGTTTGCGTAGGTCGGTTCGGCGGTGGAAGCGACAATCGCGTCCAAACGGACCTGGGCCTGATTCAGGAGTTCCTGGATGGCCGGTTCAACATGTTCGGCTTTGACTTGATCGAAGGGTATTTTAAAAGCCGAGCCCAGCAGAGGATTACTGTTCATCGCGTGATAAACTCAGGATATCGCATGCCCCCAGATCTTCATCTGGTTCTCAAACTACAGAGTCTCGACCGCCGAATCGCAGAGCTGGAAAAAGAAATCGCGGCGCTCCCCAAGCACATCGCCGAGATCGAAAAGGCCCTCGAATCACATAACCGGCGCCTCGAGGCCGATCGCAGCGCGCTGGCCGCAAATCAGCGCGACCGCAAGAAGCTTGAAGGCGACAACCAGATGACCGAGCAGAAGATTTCCAAGCTGCGCGATCAGATGACTCTGGCCAAGACCAACGAGCAGTATCGCGCGTTCCAGAACGAAATTGCGCACTTTGAGGCCGAGATCCGCAAGGCCGAAGACAGGATTCTGGATCTGATGGCCGAATCCGAACCGCTCGAAACCAACGTCAAGAAAGCCGAGGCGGCGCTCAAGGTCGAGCGGGCGCAGGTTGAGGCGGAAAAGACGAAGGCTCGCGAGCGCACCGCGGTGGATCAAAAAGCGCTGGCTGAGGCGCAGGCCGAGCGCGCTTCAATCGTCGCTCAGGTGAACCCGGACGTGCTCTCGCTTTACGAGCGCGCCCGCAAGAAATGGCGCGGCTCAGGAATTGCCGACGCCACCGAGGGACGCTGCTCGGAGTGCCAGATTTCGCTCCGGCCACAGTTCTTCCAGGAGCTCCGTTCGGGGGGCAAAGTGCTCACCTGCGAAAGCTGCGGGCGCGTGCTCTACTACAATCCGCCGGTCAGCCTCGAAACGGAGATGGCCGACCGCCAGGTGAACTGATGCTCCGATTCGAAACCGCGGGCGAGAGCCACGGAGAGTGCCTCGTCGCCACCGTCAGCGGGCTTCCTGCGGGCGTGCCCATCTCGCTCGAGAAGGTCAACCGTGAACTATGGCGGCGCCAGCAGGGGTATGGACGCGGCGGCCGGATGAAGATCGAAAAAGACCAGGCTGAAATCGTGGCCGGCGTTCGATTGTCGGAAACGATCGGCGCGCCGATTGCCATCATCGTCCGCAACAAGGACTGGAAAAACTGGACCGATATACTGCCCGTCGAAGCTCCGGCGGGCCGCGCCAAGCCGTTTACCCGGCCGCGTCCGGGCCACGCCGACCTGGCCGGCATGCAGAAGTACGGGTTCGACGATGCGCGTTACATTCTCGAGCGTGCCAGCGCGCGGGAGACCACGATGCGCGTGGCGGTGGGCGCGCTTGCAAAGGCGCTGCTCGGCGAATTCGGTATCGAGGTTTTGAGCCATGTGGTTGCCGTTGGTTCCGCGCGGCTTGAACGCGCCGCGCAGTGGGAGGAACTGGTCGCTCTCGCCGACAAAGACGATGTTCTGCTGAACTGCGTGGATCCCGACACCGAAGCCCGGATGAAAGAAGTGGTCGACCAGGCTTACCGGACCGGCGACACGGTTGGCGGCGTGTTCGAAGTGGTTGCGCACGGCGTTCCGGTCGGGCTGGGTTCGCATGTCACCTGGGACACGAGGCTCGATGGAAAGCTGGCTCAGGCGATCGTCTCCATGCAGGCGGTAAAGGGCGCCGAGGTCGGCTACGCACAGGAAGGGGCGGCCGCTTTCGGATCGGCGGTGCAAGATACGATCCACTACAATTCCGAGGAGCGCCGGTTCACCCGCGGCGCCAATCGCGCCGGCGGGCTCGAAGGCGGCATCACCAACGGACAGGACATCCTGGTGCGTGGTTTTCTGAAGCCGATCTCGACCCTGCGCCGTCCGCTCGAAAGTGTCGACCTCAAAACTCGGGAAGCCGCGCTCGCCGCCTACGAGCGCAGCGATGTTTGCGTCGTTCCCGCGGCCGGCGTCATTGGCGAGGCGATGGTGGCCATTGTGCTGGCCCAGGCTTTCCTCGAGAAGTTCGGGGGCGATTCGCTCACCGAAACCAGGCGAAACTACGAAGGCTATCTCGAACAGGTGAAAAATTACTGATGGTTTACCCGATCGTGAAATATGGCGACCCGGTACTCGAGACTCCCGCGGCGCAGGTGACTGAGTTCGATACTCCTGAACTGCACAAGTTACTCGACGACATGTTCGAGTCGATGTACGCCGCAAAAGGCGTCGGCCTTGCGGCCACGCAAATCGGAATCTCCAAACGCATCGCGGTGATCGACACCAGCGTCGGCGAAGACCCGTCAGCCAGGATCGTGCTCATCAACCCCGAGATCATCGGCAAAGAAGGCGCGCAGACCTCCGAAGAGGGCTGTCTCAGCATTCCCGGGTTTCGCGAGCAGGTTACTCGAGCGCACAAAGTCACCGTCCGCGCGCAGAACGCCAAGGGCGAGACTTTCGAAATGACCGGCGAAGAACTGCTCGCGCGCGCATTCCTCCACGAGACGGACCATCTGAACGGCAATCTCTACATCAGTCACATCAGCCCGCTCAAGCGTGACCTGATTCGCCGCAAGGTCCGCAAACTCGCGAAAGCGGGAGAGTGGAAATAGCGCGGTGGCCGGCCTGAGGCTGGTTTTCATGGGGACACCGGCATTCGCAGTGCCGACGCTCGACGCTGTTGTCGCGGCCGGGCACGAGGTGGCCGCCGTCTACACTCAACCGGACCGGCCGAAGGGCCGCGGCCGCCAACTCACTCACTCGCCCGTCAAGGAGGCCGCTCTGCGGCATGGTCTCCGGATTGAGCAACCGGAACGCGTGCGGCGTCCCGAGGTGGTGGAGGTTCTGGCCGGGCTGAAGCCGGACGCGATGGTCGTGGTCGGTTACGGGCAGATCATTCCGCAGTCGATCATCGACATCCCGCGGCTCGGCATTATCAACGTTCATGCGTCGCTGCTGCCGAAATATCGAGGCGCCGCGCCGATTCAATGGGCGATCGCCAACGGTGAACCGGTGACGGGCGTAACCACGATGAAGATCGACGCCGGTCTTGACACCGGCGACATGCTGCAAAGGTGGGAGACTCCGATTGCGGAAAGCGACGATGCGATCTCGCTCGGCGAACGGCTTGCTGCGGCCGGTGCGCGGCTGCTGGTCGAAACTCTCAGCGGGCTCGATTCCGGCGCCATCGTCCCGGTGCCGCAGGACAGCGCACAAGTGACGCTCGCACCCATTCTAAAAAAAGAAGACGGCCTCATCGACTGGAAACGGCCGGCACGCGATATTCTGAATCGCATGCGCGGATTTCTGCCGTGGCCCGGCACATACACCACCTTTCAAGGGCAACTCTTTCACATTTGGCGCGCCCGGTTAGCCGATGTCGCGCTCGCGCCGGGCACGCTCGAAAAGCGCGGGCGAACTCTGGTTGCAGGGTGTGGCGACTCGGCAATCGAACTGCTTGAAGTGCAGCTCGAAGGGCGAAAACGGATGGACGCCCAATCGTTCCTGAACGGTAACCCGATCACCGCGCCTGAGATCCTCGGAGAACAATCGAATTGAAACTGCCGCTCGGATACCGCTACGCCGCTACCTATGCCGGCATCAGAAAAGTGAAACGCGACGACCTCGCGCTGATTGTGTCCGACCGCCCGGCCAACGCCGCCGCCGTCTTCACGCAGAACCGGGTACAGGCCGCTCCGGTCGTTCTCTCGCGCAAGAACCTCCGTCTTTCGGGTGGAAGAGCGCGCGCCATTCTGGTCAACGCCGGCAACGCGAACTGTGCCACCGCGACCGGCGCCGAGGTAGCGCTGGCCACTTCGAAGGCTGCCGCGCGGGCGCTCGGCTGCCGCGCTGAAATGGTACTCCCGGCCTCGACGGGCGTGATCGGCGTGGAACTGAATCCCAAGCTCATCGAGAAAGCTCTGCCTGCGCTGGCTAAGAAACTCGATCCGTCGAAGTTCGGGGATGTGGCTCGCGCCATCATGACCACCGACACGGTTCCCAAGACCGCGTCGCGTGAAGTCATGATTGGCGGCAAACCGGTCCGGATCGCGGGCATGACCAAGGGCGCCGGCATGATTATGCCGATGATGGCCACCACGCTCGGGTTCGTCCTGACCGATGCGGAGATTCCGGCCGCAACGTTGCGGCGCATGCTCGCGGCCGCAGTCGAACTCAGCTACAACCGCATCAGCGTGGACGGCGACACTTCCACCAACGACACCGTCGCGCTGCTCGCCAACGGCGCTTCCGGCGTGGCGCCGAGCGCGGCGGAACGCGAATCGCTGCAGTCCGCGTTGAACGAGGTGCTCGAGGATCTCGCCCAGGCCATCGTTCGCGACGGCGAGGGTGCGCGCAAGCTGGTGACCATCGACGTGGTGGGCGCGCCGGACGATTCCGCAGCCGCTCGCATCGCGCGTTCCATCGCCAACTCACCTCTGGTGAAAACGGCCATCGCGGGCGCCGACCCGAACTGGGGACGCATCATCTCCTCGGCGGGAAACGCCGGCGTGCCGTTTGATCCGGCGCGAGTCGCCATCTACCTTCAGAACGTGCTGGTGTGCCAGAGCGGGCTTGCTGCGCCTTTCTCTGAGAAGGAAATGACCAAGCTCCTCGCCGCCAAGGACTGCTCGATCCGTTTCATCATCCGCGGGCGCGGCAAGGGCCAATCGAGGTTCTGGACCTGCGATTTCACCGAAGACTACATCAAGATCAACGCGAGTTACCGAACGTGATCCGGCGCGTCATCCTCGCTCTTTGCCTGGCTGCCTGCTGCGCGGGCGCGTCGGAAGTCTACGATCTTGCCATCACGCTCGCCTCCGCGCTCGCCGACAACAATCCGGATACGTTCGAAAAGGCGCTTGCGAAGGACATGCAGGGACGCGAGCGGCTGTTGAGCGCTGTTCGGGCGCTGCTGGCTCAGGCCGAAACGTCTTCCTCGATTGTCCAGCAACAGGAAGATCTCGAGGCTGAGCGGCAGACGGCGGTGGTCGAATGGACGATTCTTCTGAAGCGCCGCGGCGACGATGTTCCCTCCGAGCAGCGCCGCGAAACCGTGACCATCGTAGCCGTGCGGGAAGGAAAACGATGGAAGGTAGCCTCCATCACGCCGTCGTCGCTCTTTGCGCCGGCACGGTTCTCAGCTGACCGGTGACTCAGCCTTCGAGCAGACCCTCGGTCCGAAGCCCGCGCAGCATAGAGCCGCGCGCATTCGCCGGAAAGCCGAAATCCCAGAACGGCTCGCCCGCGAGGCTCTCCCAAACGCGGATTTCCGGCTGCACCAGCAACCGCGCCAGCCTTTCGTCGGCGTCCCGGATTTCGTCCGACACTCCAGCCATCTCGAGAATCGCCCGGCCGTCGAGGTCGTGCCGGTAGCTCTGCAGCGTGTACTCGTAGCCGCGCTCTACCTCGTCCACGAACTGAAGGTACCGGCGGATCAGACCCTCGCGCCCCGCCTCCACTACGTGCGGTGGATAGCCGTTGTCCTCGAGATAAGCCCGAATTTCGTCGTCGGTCATGATTCCAGGTCGAACAGAAACGTCTGCCGGTCTTCCAGGCGCGCCTCGGGCTTCTTCCTGCGTTCGACCACGGGACCGAACTCCCGGATAGATTTCATCAGGTCCCGATGTTGGTGATGAATGGCCAACAGGGCGTAGCACTTTGGGCAGCCGCCACGAATTCCACCCTCGCCGTCCTCCGACGGATTGTAGGTCGGATGTTTTTTACAACGGCCGCGCCAACTGACGTTCCCGATCTTGAGCATGTGCGTTTCTTCTATTCTCTAACGCCGGAGAAGGGAATCCATCGTTCCGCGAAATCGAGTTCGATCACCTGCACTCCCGAGGGTTGCACGTCGACCATGTTCAAGGGCGGCACTTCGTCGAACGGACCGCCCAGCCGATGGAGCGCGCTCTCGGATGTGAGGCCCGACAGCTTGCCGGTCAACCACTCCGCGCCTGTCGATTCGCCGTCAATCAACCCGAGCCACTCGGTCAGCAGCCGGTAGGTAAAACCCCAGAGCGGCATTTCGGTGAGCGGCACGCAGGGAAAGAGCGACTCGCGGGGTAATCCCGGTATCGGCGACAGCCGATGCTGTGCCGGGTCGCGCAACAGGTCGACGGGCAGCCATCGCGTCTCAACCGCCTCGTTCCGATCCGGTGTAGCGTCGAGTTGCCTGGGAACACGAAATACGAACGGGGCTACGCGCACAAACGGACTTTTCCTGCGTCGGGCCTTCGCCACCGGAAGCGCTCGCTCGAGGTCCTCTCTTCGCAAACTCAAGCCGCACTCTTCCTCGAGTTCGCGCAGAGCGGTAGCGAGCAGGTCGGCGTCGCCCGCGTCGCGACGTCCGCCCGGGAGCGACCAATGCCCGGACCAGGGGTCGCCCTCACGCTCCGACCTGCGCATCAGCAAAACGGATTCCACCGGTTCTGCCGCGTGCAGCAGGGCCACTGCCGCTTCCGCTTCCATCTATTTCTCTTTTACCCTGAGATAGCGATCCACTTCCGGATTTTCGATGCGTGTTCGTCCACCGGAGGGCCATAGCACCTCCAGCAACGTCACCTTGTCGGCCGCCCCGAGTCCGAAATGCACCGCTTTCTCGCTCGATGACGCATAGCCCACCGACACCGCGACCGCATTCCACTGCTCGCCATTCGGCGTAACGAGCCGAACCTGCGCTCCGATTGCATCGCGATTGCTTCGCGTGCCCTCCAACTCCACGGCCAGCCAGTGGGCACCCGCGCCGGAAACGTTTCGCAGCAGCACGGGGCGTTCACCCAAACGGGTGGCGACCGCGTCCACGCGCCCATCGCGATCGAAGTCGGCGAACGCCGCACCCCGATAGAGCGCTGCTTCGCCGAACTCCCGAATTTCAAACGTCCGGTCCGCGCGCTGCAGCAGGACGGCGTTGCGCTGTTTCGATTTCCGGCTCGAATACAGCTCGGTGTTGTCCTGAACGTCTCCGCAAGCGGCGAACAGGTCCTTCCGGCCGTCGTTGTCAAAATCGAAGATGCCCGTGCTCCAGCCGCTCAGCGGCATCGTGGCCGGGCCGACGCGGCTCGAGTAAGTTACGTCCGAGAAAAGACCGCTGCCCCCATTGCGGTAAAGAGGAAACGTCTCGTTCGAGAGCGCGGTCACAAACAGGTCGGGCAAAGAGCCCCAAATCGGACGGAAGTCGACGCCCATCGAGGACAGCGAACGGCCGTCGTCGTTCATCGCCACGCCGGACGGAAAGGCAACCTCCGCAAATCTTCCGCCGCCCTCGTTGTGAAACAGGAAGTTGGGAACGGTATCGTTGGCGACAAAGATGTCCGGCCGGCCATCGCCGTCGTAATCGCCGAATGCGACGCCCATGCCCTTGCCGATGTGCGCCGCAATGCCGGATTTTTCCGAGACGTCTTCAAACGTACCGTCGCCGCGATTGCGGTACAGGATATTCGGCAGGCCTTCGTACAGGCGGGGATGACAGTAGCTGCGGTACGCGCCTTTCGGGTCTCCGCAGGCTGACTCCCGCGACGGATCCCATTTGACATAGTTCGCGACAAACAGGTCCAGCCGCCCGTCGCCGTCGAAGTCAAACCAGCCCGCCGCGACTGCCCATCTTCCGTTTCCGCCCACGCCGGCCTTCTTTGTCACGTCTTCGAATGTTCCGTCGCCGCGATTGCGGTAGAGGCGGTTCCCATTCACGCCGGTGACGAACAGATCGGCGAAGCCGTCGTTATCGAAGTCGCCGGCGGCCACGCCCATACCGAACCCATCGCYGCACACGCCGGCTCGCTCCGTGACATCTTCAAAGGTCCCGTCGCCCCGGTTGCGGTACAGGCGATTGCAGTATTCCTTCGCTGTTTTTTGCAGGGACGGCTGTTCGGCGCCGTTTACGAAAAACAGGTCCGGATAGCCATCGTTGTCGAAGTCGAGGGCGGCCACGCCTCCGGTCATGGTTTCGATCAGGTGCTTGGCGGGCGTGGGCGAGTTCCGTAGCACCATGTTGATGCCGGAAACGGCTGAGCGGTCCTCGAATAGCGTGCCCGGCGCGGCAGCGAGGCCCGCCGCCGCCAGCCAGCCGATGCTTGCCATTACAAGCCGCACGGCGATATCGTAACACCGAGTGTTCTCATTTCTGGCGTTCGGTCTGTTGTTGGCGTTCTCAGGGCAAGACTACGAACGCGGAGTTGCGCTCATCGAGTCCGGACGCGCCGACCTGGCGGTGGAGCCGCTACTTCGCGCCGCCGGCGCCTCTCCGAACGATGCCCGCGTATTTAAAGCGCTCGCCGTCGCATACGCCTCCAGTTCGAATTACGCTGCCGCCGAGCCCGCTTTCGGCCGCGCGTGCGCGCTGGCGCCGCGGCTCGCCGACGCCTGCTATTTTCATGCGCGCGCGCTGTACGCGCTGAACAGGTTTGAGGCCTCTCTGGCCGTACTCGACCGCCTGTCTGATCCGCATTGGAAGGTGGAACTCGCCCGTGCCGAGGCGCTCGAGGCTCTCTCGCGGTTCAGCGAAGCCGAAACCAGGTTCCACAAGGCGGTGAGCGCGTGCAATTCAAGATCCGCCGATCCCGCCGTGGCGCTCGCACGATTCCTGATTCGCCAAGGCCGTTACGCCGAGGCCGCGCCGCCGCTCAATCCCGTTCTCGAACGCTTTCCCAACTCCGCCGATGCCCACACGCTGCTCGGCCGTATTTTGCTGGAGGACGGGAAACTCGCCGCAGCCGCGGCTCATCTCGAAACTGCCGTTTCCCTGGCCCCAGGCTCCGCCCAAGCCCACCTGTTGCTTGCCAAAGCGTACGTCCGTCTGGGCCGCTCCGGCCAGGCTGAGCCTCACTTTAAGGCTGCCGAAGCGGCCGAAACTGCGTCACAGGGTGGGCGATGAAGATCCTCATTCTCGCCGCCGCGCTTCTCATCGCCGCACTCCTGTTGGCCCAGGCTCCGTTACCGGAGAAAGCCGGACCCATGGTGGAGGCGTCCAATCTTCTTCGCGACGGGAAAACGGCTGACGCGCGCAAGCGGCTTGAGGCCTTGCGCTCGACCAATCCCGCCGATCCTGAGGTTCTGTTCCAGATCGCCCGCTCCTACCTGATCGACTTTTATCGCAAGCCCGATGCTGAGAAGCGCCGCGTCGCGCTTTCGCTGGCCATGGAGAACCTCGCCTCGACTCTTAACCGCAATCCCGACCACGTCCCGGCGCTTCGTGCCAAGGCTCTGATTCACGCCCGTTCCGAACTGCTCTACTACGACCCCAACCTCTCCTTTCAACTTGCCTCGCGCGCCGCCCGGATCGAACCGCACAATCACGGCTTCCTGCTCAACCTGTCTGAGTGGATGTCGGGCGAGGTTCGCTTCTCACAGGAATCCGGGCACCGCGTTCCTCACGACCCTTTGCTCGGACTCGACCGCTCCATCGACCTTGTCGACCGCGTACTCGACGAGGTGATGCCCTATAGTCCCGAGGAGAGCGCCGCGCTATTTCTGATGGGCAACACTCTCGCGCGCCGGGGCAATTTCAAGGAAGCCATTCGCTATTACGAACTCGAGCTCAGCCGCCCGCTCAATACCGAGCAAAAGGCGGTGACGCTGCGGGAACTCGGCACCAGCCTCTATCGAAGCGGGAACTTTCTCGATGCCGCGCGGCGCTTCTACGAAGCCATTCAATGGCGGGCCAACTCCATCGACCAGTGGCTTCTACGCGTCACGCTCGACCAGATTCCCAACCCGCCCGAGCTACCGAAAAACGTTTTGTTTCCCGTCGCCGAGCCCGAAATCGATCGCCGCCACGCCCCCTTGCTGGCCTTCGAGGACATTGCACAAAAAGTCGGTCTGAAGCGCTTCAACGGCAACGGCACGGTCGCATTTGGCGACATCGACAACGACGGCGACCTCGACATCATCGTCTCAGGCTCCGGCACATTCATCACCGTTTACCGCAATGACGGCGGCAAGTTTACCGACATCACCGAGGAGTGCGGCCTCGCCAAGGTTCCCTCCGGCTACTCGCTCAACCTGGTCGACTACGATAACGACGGCTGGCTCGATCTCTACATTTCGCTGAACGGTTGGAGCGGCCCCATGCCCAACCGCCTGTTCCATAACGATCACGGGAAGTTCACGGACGTCTCCAAAAAATCCGGCCTCGACGATCCGGGTTCCGGTTTCGTTTCGCTGTGGGCCGACCTCGACAACGACGGCTACGTCGACTGCGTCATCGCCAACGGCGTGCTCAAGGACGGTTCGGTTCCCCAGATCTACCGGAACAACCGCGATGGCACCTTCACCAACGTAACCCGCCGCGCGGGGCTTAACGAGCCTGCCTCGTGGGGCGCCATTGGAATCGCGCTCGGCGATTATGACAAGGACGGACGCGTTGACATCTTCGTGAACGGATTGAACGAAGGGCCCAACCGTCTTTATCACAACGACGGCAACTGGCACTTCACCGAGGTCGCACGAAAGGCCGGGGTACAGCAACCGCCTCACAACGGTTTCGTCGCTCTATTCTTCGACTACAACAACGACGGCTGGCCGGATCTTTTCACTTCGAGCCTCGCGCCATGGGACACCGTTGTGGAAGGAATGAAGCAGGGTTACGCGCCCGCCAATAGCCGCTCCGTCCACCCGGACTGCAACCATCTGTTCCGCAACAACGGCAACGGCACCTTCACCGACGTAACTCTCGGCGCCAAACTGTTCTACCCGACCGGAACGATGGGCGCCGGAGTTGCCGACCTCGACAACGACGGCTACCTCGATCTCTACATCGGAACCGGGGATCCACAACTCAGCCGCCTCGAGCCCAACCGTTTCTTCCACAACAACGGAGACGGCACTTTCTCCGACCTCACGCGTTTTCTGGGCCTCGCGCGCCCCGGCAACAAGGGCCACGGCGTCGCCTTCGCCGACATCGACAACGACGGCGATCTCGACATCTTCGCTCAACTCGGCGGCCACTATCCCGGCGACCACACCTACAACGCTTTTTACCGGAATCTGAAGGGCAATCAGAACAACTGGCTTGAGGTCGACCTGAAGGCCACCAAGAGCAACCGCTGCGCAATCGGCGCCCAACTGACGCTCCGCGCGGGCGACCTGCTCGTTTACCGCGAAGTGAAAGGCAGCGAGGGCTTCGGCGCCACCAGCCCCTACCGCCAGCACTTCGGCGTCGGGCAGCGGACTACGATTGATTCGCTCGAAGTCCGCTGGCCGTCCGGAATCCGCACCCGCCGCGAGAAGGTTGCCGTCAATCAGGTTCTGACCGTGCCCGAGTAGCCTCGGGAAGAAGGCTCGTAAGGCAGTTCTACGGCCATTAGAACTGTAATTAAAATAACAACTTGAAGCTGCTGTCCGGACACTTTGGCCCATTGCCGGGGAACGACCGTTCAAAGCCGGCCGCAAATCGCAGACGGCTGCCGAGAACGTGGGAACAGATCCGGCTCAATTTCCGTTTAACCTATAAGTTACGGCTCTAGATCTTAATACGGCTAACAATGACTCGTCTTCTTTCCATCACCTCGGCCGCGCTTCTGCTTGCCGCCCAACTCTGCGCCCAGGACCAAATTCGCGTCGACACGCCTTCGGGCGGCCGCTTCGGATTCCTGACCCGCCCGTACACGCCCCGCTCGGTGCCGCCGGTCCGCCTGTCTAACTCAACCCGGTTTGACGCCCTGATTCGCGGGGGCAATTTGTACCTGACCGCGGCCGACGTCGTCGCGCTCGCGGTCGAGAACAACATCGACGTCGAAGTGCAACGTTACGGCCCGCTGCTGGCGCGCGAAGTTCTGCGCCGCGCACAAGCCGGTGGCGCTCTTCGCAGTGTCGGAGCCGGCATCTCTCCCGGGCCCACGTCGGTCAGCCTGCAGGGCGTCAGCCTCAACACGGGAGGTCTTTCGGGCGGAGGGACAGGTGTCGGTTCGGGCGGCGGCATCGTCACGCAGCTCGGTCCTCAAATCCTCTCGCTCGACCCTTCGTTTCTCACCTTCGTGAACTTCCAGCACGCCACCACGCCGCAGAGCAACACCGTGCTCACCGGCACCACCGCCCTGGTCCAAACCTCGCGCAGCATCCAGGCGCAGTACTCGCAAAACTGGATTTACGGAACCTCGGCCTCGCTCACCTACGCGAGCAACCGCGTGAAGGTGAACTCCGCCCTGTTCTCCATCAACCCGTTCACCAACGGGTCGCTCGATCTCCAGATCACGCAGAATCTCCTGCAGGGATTCGGCCCGGCTGTAAACGGCCGCAATATTCGCGTCCAGCGCAATAACCTGAAGGTTACCGACCTACAGTTCAAACAGCAGGTCATCACCACCGTGTCGGCCGTCCTGAACCTCTACTGGGACCTGGTCGCCTTCGATGAGGACGTGCGCGCGCGCCGCCAGCAACTCGCCGCCGCCGAACAGCTTCTTTCCGACAACAAGCGCCAGGTGGAACTCGGCTCGCTCGCCGAAATCGAGGTCACTCGCGCCGAATCGCAAGTCTACGCCAGCCGCCAGGATCTCACCATCGCGCAGACCAACCAACTTCAGCAGGAGACGATTCTCAAGAACGCGCTCAGCCGCAACGGTGTCACGACCTCGGAGCTCGCCACGGTGCACATCGTTCCGCTCGACAAAATCTCGATGCCCGCAGCCGAGGCGCTGAATAATGCCGACGAGCTGAACTCCCAGGCTCTCCAGAGCCGGCCTGAAATCGAACAGGCGCGCTTGAACCTGCAATCCAACGAAACGAATCTGGCCGGAATTAAGAGTTCCCTCCGCCCGTCGTTGCAGGCTTTTGTCGACCTGACCAACAACGGCCTCACCGGCGACCTCACCGGGCTCGGCCTGCTGCAGCCGGGGCTCGCCTATTTGGGCGGCGGCTACACGAACCTGTTGGGTCAGATTTTCCGCCGCAATTACCCGAGCTATTCGGCCGGCTTTTCGCTCAACATCCCCATTCGCAACCGTGCCGCGCAGTCCGACTACGTCACCAGCCTGCTCGAAATCCGGCAGAACGAACTGACCCTGCGCAAGAACGTCAACCAGGTTCGCGTGGATATACAGAACGCCATCATCGGGCTCGAACAGGCCCGCGCCCGCTATGAGGCGGCCGTCGAATCCCGCCGGCTTCAGGAAGAGACGCTCGCCGCCGACCAGAAGAAATATCAACTCGGCGCCGCGACCGCATTTCAAGTCGTTCAGGACCAACGTGACCTCGCCACCGCGGTTTCAAACGTCACCCAGGCCATGGCCAACTACACGCATGCGCGCATCTCGCTCGACCAGGCGCTCGGGCGCACGCTCGAAGTGAACGGCGTGTCGCTTGAAGAGGCTCGAACCGGCAAGGTCGCCCGTCAGTCCTCCGCGCCCGCCGGAGGTGCGCAGTGATCTTCGCCCCGATGGACGGACTGCGCCGTATCCTCGCGCTCGGGCTCTCCGCGGCCCTGATCGTGCCCGCGCAGCAGGTTTCGATTGCACCCGAGAAGCCTGATGCCAGGCCCTTCCTCCGGCCCTACCTGCCCGCTACCGTTCCGCCGGTCCGGGCGAACAACGGGCCCCGCATCGCCGAACTGATCCGCGGCGGAACGCTTTTTCTCACCGCTCAGGACGCCGTCGCGCTCGCGCTTGAGAACAACATCGATCTCGAAATTTCGCGCTACAACCCGATCCTGTCGGCGTGGCGGCTTCAGCGTTCCGAAGCCGGCGGCGCGTTGCCCGGTGTTCCCAATGCCGCTTCGCAAGCCGGCACGGCAGCCGCCGGACAAGGTGTCACCGGCTCGCAGCAGGCGGCGGGAGTTCAGGGCGGGGGAAATGCGCCTGCCCGCGGCGCCAGCACCAACGCCCAGATCACCCAGATTGGTCCCGTTACGCAGAACCTCGATACCGTGGTCCAGCAGACCGCCTCGTGGGCCCACATCACGACCCCGCAGTCGAATACCACTCAGAGTCTCACCACCGCGCTTGTCGATAACAGCCGCCGCTACGCCACCACCGTGCAGCAGGGCACTCTGGCGGGCGGTCTGTTCTCGGCTTCGTTCAACGAAAATTACCTGAACGAGAACGCGGTGAGCAACCTGCTGAACCCGTCGGTCGCCACCACGCTTTCGGTGAGCGGGCAACAGAATTTTCTTCGCGGCTTCGGCAAAGCCGTCAACGCCCGCCAGATCACGATTTCCCGTCTCAATCTCGAGACCACCGATCTCAATTTCAAAACACAAGTAATCAGCATCGTGACCCAGGTGCTCAACACCTACTATGGGCTGGCTTCGTCCTACGAAGACGTCAAGGCCCGCCGCTCCACCGCCGACGTCGCCGGGCAGTTCTTGAAAGAGGTTCGCGACCAGATCAATCTCGGTGCAGTGGCGCCGCCGGAGGAAATCAACGCCCGCCGCCAGTTGGTCACATCCAATCAGGCCGTGAAGGACGCCGAGACCACTCTCGCCCAGCAGGAACTGCGCCTGAAAGCGCTCATCAGCCGCACCGGAATTCAGGACCCACTGCTTGCCGCCGCCCGCATCGTCCCGGTAGACAAATTCGCCATGCCCGAAACCGACGATCTGCCGGCGGTCGCCGACATGGTCCAACAGGCGTTGAAACTCCGCGCCGATCTCGAGAACGACCGCCTGCGCGAAAAGACCAGCGAAGTTTCCATGCTCGGCACGCGCAACGGCCTTTTGCCGACCGCGCAGGTTTTTGGCGGCATGTCTAACGCAGGTTTGGCCGGTACCCCGCGGACGGTGATCGCCGGGCCCAATGTCCAACACCCCGATTCCTATTTCATCGGCGGTTTGCCCAACTCGCTCGGCCAGATTTTCCGCCGCAACTTCCCCACCGAACGCATCGGCGCCGTTCTGGTCGCGCCTATCGGCAACAACCAGGCGCAAGCCGATTACGCGATCGACGAACTGCAGTTCCGGCAAACTCAGTTGGCGACGGCCAAGGACCGCAACCAGGTCGCCGTCGACGTGATGAATTATGTGGTTGCGCTCCAACAGGCACGCGCCCGCTACGACGCCGCGGTCAAAAACCGGCAGCTTCAGCAGGAGTTGTACAAGGCCGAGCAGATCAAGTACTCGCTCGGCGCATCGACGCCGTTTAACGTCATCCAGATCCAGCGCGACCTCACCACCTCCGAAGCCACCGTTTCGAGCGTGCTCGCCACCTATTTGAACGCGCGAATCGCTCTCGACCAGACTCTCGGCCGCACTCTCGACGTAAACCATATTCAGATTGCGCAAGTCCGCTGACCCCGCCGCTTGCGTCGTTGTATGATGCAAGTTCACCATGCGCATTCAGCTCACCCTTCCGCTGGCCGCGTTGCTTGCGATGTCGGCCTTTGGCGCTGCTCCAAAAGCCGGAAAAAGCACGCCCCTCGATCGCTACGTTCAGGCGCCTGACCCCGCCTACAAATGGGAACTTGTCAGTACCGTCAACGGCAGCAACTATACGGCCTACGTTATCGAGCTGACGTCCCAGTCCTGGCGCTCGTCCAAAGAGGTCGATCGCACGGTCTGGAAACACTGGCTCACCATCGTCAAGCCGAACACGCTCACCTCGTCGACCGGCTTCCTGTTTATCACCGGCGGTTCCAATAAGAGCAAGCCGCCGGAGCGTCCCGACATGATGATCGCCGAAGCGGCGCTCGCCACCGGAAGCGTCGCGGCGGAACTGCGCATGGTCCCCAATCAGCCGCTCATCTTCGAAAACGACGGTAAGGAGCGCAGCGAAGACAGCCTCATCGCTTATACCTGGAACAAGTTCCTGAACGGCGGCGACGATCAGTGGCCCGCGCGCCTGCCCATGACCAAGAGCGCCGTCCGCGCCATGGACGCCATCACCGCGTTTCTCGCCTCAGACGCCGGCGGCAAGGCGAACGTCGACAAGTTCGTCGTCGCCGGAGGCTCCAAGCGCGGTTGGACCACCTGGACCACTGCTGCCGTCGACAAGCGCGTCGTTGCCATCGCGCCCATGGTCATCGACCTGCTCAATATCGTGCCGTCGTTTGTCCATCACTACCGCGCCTACGGCTACTATGCGCCCGCCGTTCAGGACTACCTCGACATGGACATCATGAGCCGCTCGGAAACGCAGCGCTATCGCGAACTGATGACCATCGTCGAGCCGTTCTCCTACCGCGACCGCCTCACGATGCCCAAGTTCATCGTGAATGCCGCCGGCGATCAGTTCTTCCTGCCCGACTCCTCGCAATTCTACTTCGACGAGCTCAAGGGCGAAAAATACCTTCGCTACGTCCCCAATACCGATCACTCGCTCCGCAATAGCGACGCTTTCCCGAGCTTCCTAGCTTTCTACGATGCCGTGCTCAAGAACAAACCGCGGCCGAAATTCTCCTGGAAGTTCGAGAAGGACGGCTCAATCGAAGTCAGAACGGTGGACAAGCCGGCCGAAGTGAAACTCTGGCAGGCGACCAACCCCGATGCACGCGATTTCCGCCTGATGACGATTGGCCCAACCTACAAGAGCAGCGTGCTGGCCGAAACCTCGCCCAATACCTATGTGGCCAAAATGGCGAAACCGGCCAAAGGCTGGACCGCTTACTTCGTTGAACTGACGTTCCCGAGCGGCGGCAAGTATCCCTTCAAGTTCACCACGGCCGTGCGAGTGACGCCGGACGTGTACCCGCACGAAGCGCCGAAATACTAGGGGTCGTTTCAACCCGGGATCTAGCGTGAATTCGATTCCGCGCGCTCTGCGTTGCCGCGCCGTGTGCGGTAAACGATGCCCACCTTCTTCAGGAAGTTGTCTGCGCTGCCGTCGAATCCCACAACTTCAGTATTTGGAGGCGCCAGGAAACGGTAGGGAGCGCCACCAGTACCGCCATAGAGCGGCGAACTCCGGCCAGTGCTGGTGACAAAGCGGATGGAGTCCACAAACAGTCCGGCACTGCCCACGATGCCGGTCAGATACTCGCCGTCTTCGAGATAGAAGAACTCGTGGTGGCCCTTGATGCTGCCGACCGAGGGACCCTGGATCGCCCGCCCGTTGTCGTCCCGGTATTCCATCTGCACCGAAAGAACGTACTTTTCATAAACGACATGGACGGCATACACCCGGGAACCGATCAAATCGCAACAAGAAAACGGAATGCCTCCGCCCGAACCTGCGTGCCCCAGAATGCGAAGCTGTTCAAGGACCGGTTCAGGTTCATGGCCGGCTGAAGTCGGCGGCCGAGCCTGTATCGGCGGTTCTCCCTTTCGTGCGGCCATTCTCGGACGCGAGGCGATTCCAACGGCGTCCATGGCCATGCCGCTCCGGCCGATAAACCCGACGATTTCCTCGCCCCGAGGAGCGTAGATCTCGTAGGCCTTCCCTCCGTTTCCGCCGTAAGTCGGAGATCGCCGGCCGGTGTTCGTCACGAAGCGCACCGAATCAACCAGCATCCCGGCGTGTCCCTCGATACCGGCAATGTACTCTCCCGTCTGCAGGGTGAATACCGCAACGGAGCCGTTTTGGCCACCGTTCCGGGTTCCATAGAGCCGTTGCCCTTTCGCGTCGAGATACTCCACTTGAAGCGCCACCAGAAACGAACCGTACGTGACGTGCACGGCGGATACGGCCAGGCCGGTTGGGTCGTCATAGTAGAACGGTTTGCCTCCCTGACCTCCGGCATATCCATACGTTCCAACCGCGGCGAGCGCGATACGGGCCGACAAAATTGAAATAACTGCCAAAACGACGCGATTCATGACCGCCTCCGTGGCTCCGCCTTCCGGAACATGATCTGCCAGGGTAGAGATACCCCAGAAGCCAGGAATCAGGCTCTTCTCACTAATCGGCTGGATTGATGAATAGCTGCAATGCCGCTGAACCGGCTGCGAAAGAAGCCCAGGGAGGCTAAGCGCCCAATTGCGAACGGAGGCCGAGTTTCCTGACCAGCCTCAAAAGAGAGTTCGGATGCAGTCCGAGCGCGGCGGCCGCTTTCTTGTAGTCGCCTCCGGCCTCCGCCCACGCCCGCACGATCGACTCCCGCTTGGCGTCCGAGACAGTCGCCAGAAACTGGCCCGGCGGTTGTGCCGACGGCGCTTCGATGAGCGTCTCCGGGAGATCCTCGGGCAAAAGCGCTTCGTCGTCGCCCAGCACCACGGCCCGCTCAATCGCGTTCTCGAGCTCGCGCACATTGCCGGGCCAATCGTAAGCGCACAGCAACTGCATCGCTTCCGGAGCAATCGATGTCACCCGCCGCCCGCATCGCGCCGATGACTTGACCAGGAAGTATTCGGCCAGGGCAGGCACGTCCTGCCGGCGCTCGCGGAGCGGCGGCGTTCGCAGCGCCACGACGTTCAGCCGGTGATACAAATCCTCGCGGAACCGCCCGGCCCGCGATTCAGCGGCTAGGTCGCGATTGGTGGCCGCCACCAGCCGCACATCGAGCCGCATTGTGCGCGTTCCGCCAACCCGCTCGAACTCGCGCTCCTGCAGCACGCGCAGCAGCTTCACCTGCGCGTCGAGCGGCAGCTCGCCCACTTCGTCGAGGAACACGGTGCCGCCCTCGGCCATCTCGAACTTGCCACGCTTCTGAGCAGCCGCGCCGGTGAAAGCGCCCTTCTCGTGCCCGAACAGTTCGCTTTCAAGCAGCGTCTCTGTGATCGCCGCGCAATTGATTGCGACAAACGGCCGTGACGACCGCTTGCTCCTTTCGTGAATGGTCCGCGCGATCAACTCCTTGCCGGTGCCGCTCTCGCCGAGCACCAGCACTGTCGTTTCCTGAGGCGCGACGCGCTCGGCCATGTGGACAACCCGTTCCCAGGCCGGACTGCTGCCCACCAGCGTCACCGCCGAACGTTCCTCGAGCAGCGTCTTGGCGTCGCTCAGCCGTTCGATCTCACGCGCGCTTTCAACGGCCGTCGCCGCCATCGTCGCAACCGCGGTCAGCGTGGGCAGGTCCGCGTTGCTTTCGGAGTTCAGGGCGACGATGCCGCACGCCGATCCGCGAACCACCAGCGGCGTACAGAGAATTCCGTCCTCCCAGAACGGACCCCGTTCGGCCCGCTCGACGACGTCCGTTAACTCGCGTCCACGCGCGATGAGGCGCAGATCCTCTTCATTCCTTCCGAGCAGCACCACGCCGCCGTTTGAGGGGATCAGGTCGCCGATCACCTGCACGATCTGCCTCTCGAGTGCCTCGCGCTGCGCCGCATCGTCCACCGTCGCAAGCGCGCGAAACAGGTAGAGTAGGGCCGAGGCTCGCATCAACGCCGTTTGAGAGTCGCCACCCATGGAACGCCCAGTTTAACCGATCGGTTCGCCGGGCGTGAACCAGGCTGGTTGTTTCAGCCGCGTCCCGTACGTGAAATCAACGAGATAGCCGATGGCACGCTCCGTGCACTTCTGCATAGCGTTCGAAAAGAACAAGGAGGCTACTCAAATGAAACTTCTGACTATCGGAACCCTGGCCCTGGCAGCATTCACCGCTACCATGCACGCCGAATCTCTCAAAGTTGAAATTCCCTTCGACTTCACCGCCGGCGGTCGGAGTTTGCCGGCCGGCACCTACAGCATTCAAAGCGACAGCATGTCGAAGACGCCGAACTTCGTGCTGGTCGGCAATGGAAAAGTTGTTTCCATTCTGACCACCAAGCATCAGCTCAACTTCGACTATCGCGACCCGGGCGTGAAGTTCTCCTGTGCCGCTGCCGGCTGCGTGCTGAGCGAGATCCGGACCAGTTCGTACCGGGCGAAGCTCTCCGCGCCTCCCGCGCAACACGTCGAGTTCATCGCCATGAATCGGGGGAACTGACTCGGATGGCGATGACGGCTCAGACCCGGAAAACGCCTCAGGCGACCGTGATCGACCTGAACGGCCGGATCACTCTCGGTGACGCCACCGAACGGCTTCGCGAAGCGGTCGAAAAGGCTGCGAAGCAATCGCGATGCGTGGTTCTGAACTTCGGCGGCGTCACCTACGTCGATAGCGCCGGTCTGGGACAGTTGGTCGGCTGCCACGCTTCGGTATCGAATACCGGCGGGCAGATCAAGCTCCTCAACGTGCAGAAGAAGCTCGGCGAACTCCTCCAGATCACCCGGCTTTACACGCTGTTTGAAATCTACGAAGACGAACCCGCGGCGCTCCGAAGCTTCGCCGCGCAACAATAAACGAAAGCGCCCGCTCGATTAGCCCGGAGGATCGAGCGGGCGCTTCGCGTTACCGTAGTTGGTCGCTCGACCAGCGCTCGCCCGCCTTCAGAATCGAATAGCCCAACCCAAGTCCATCCGCCGCCACGGCGAACTCCGCAGGATCGGCCGTATTAAACGTGAACATCTCGTAGTGGCATGGAATTACGCATCGCGCGCCAATCCCCTTGCCGAGCTCCGCTGCTTCACGCGCATTCAGGTTACCGGCCACCCGCCGCTCAGGCGCCGCGCCGTTGATGGGCAGCAGGGCGACATCCACCCGGTAGCCCCACAGCAGGTCCGCCATCCCGGCGTAAAGCATCGTGTCGCCGCTGTGATAGATCGTCCACCGGTCGAACTGCACCACATATCCGCAATACTCCGGCCCGACCTGCTCGTGCGCCGCCGGAACCGCCGTGAATCGCCATGGTCCGATCTGCGCCGTCTCACCGTGCGAGAGCCCGACCGGAATCGAGCGATCGATGTTGAGCCGGTTCGCGATGAAGTCCCGATTCGCTTCGGGCGCAATCATCCGCAGCGCCGGGTTGGCTTCAAACAGGGGCCCGAGCGTTTCGGCGTCGAGATGGTCGGTGTGATTGTGCGACGACGTCACCACCTCGATGAAGTCCAATCGCGCGGGGTCTACCACCCGCTCCGTCATGCGAATGTGCGGCTTGTCGGTAGCGGCGTACTTTTTGGTCAGCGAGTCCGAGAGATAGGGATCGAGCAGCAGGTGATGGCCGTCGAACTGAACCAGAAAGCCGCTCTGCCCCAGCCACCACAGCCGGAAGCTCCCGTCATTCCGCGCCGAACTCCGCACGTCGGCGAGGAACTCATCATTCATCAGGACCGGGCGAATCATGCCAGCCCCTGTTCACGGCGGACCATCCGCACCCCTTCCACCATCGATTGCAGCTTGCGACGCGCCGCCCACCGCGCCGTCTGGCTCAGCCCGCAATCGGGCGCGAACGCCAGGCGCCCGGCGGGAGCAAATTCGAGACACCGCCGGACCCGCACGGCTACCTCGTCGGGCGTCTCGATGAAATAACTCTTCACGTCGATGATTCCCACCGCGACGTCTTTCGCTTCCGAAATGCTCCGAATCACCTCGATCTCCGAAAACTCGCGGCTCGCCATCTCCACATGAATCTCGTCCACACGAAAGCCGAGAAAGGCCGGGAACATGGGAGCGTATCGGCGCGGAGCCACCGCCCGCCCTTTGTAGTTGCCGAAGCAGAGATGTGTCGCCAGCCGGCATCCAACTCCCTCCACCGTACGGTTGAACACGTCCACGAAGCGCAGCGGATCCTCGCGATGCGCGTAGCAGCTCATCGACGGTTCATCGATACAAATCTCCTCGCAACCCGCTTCGACAAGCGCCAGCAGTTCCGAGCGGACAATCGGTACGAGCGCTTCCGTGACCGCCCAGCGATCCGGATAATCCGCGTTCGGAATCAGCCGGCCGCTCAGCGTATACGGTCCGGGGACGCTCATCTTCAGCGCGGTTCCGGGCGGCGCAATCCGCTTGAGCCGCCGATACTCTGTGACCGATCCGAGGCCACCCGGCGCCGCCAGCGTTCCCGTTATCGCGTGCGACCCGCGCTGATCGTGCGCCGGAGGTCCGAACCGCCGCCGAGGCTCGGCCTCCACCGAAATGCCCGAAAGAAAACCATAGAACGAGAGATTGAAATCGAGGCGCGTCTGTTCGCCGTCGGTCACCACATCCAGCCCCGCGCTTATCTGATCGTTCACCGCCACCGTCACCGCATCATCGAGCATCTCGGCCACGTCATCGGCGCCGAACCGGCACAGGTTCTGCGATGCGTGTTCGAGCCAACCCGGGAACGGATAGCTCCCGACTACCGTGGTCCGAAGCGGCTTGGGCTGCATGTCAGTACTTCACCCGCGTCCAGCGATTCGATCGCATCGATTGATAACCGGCGTCGAGAATGCAGTTCACGACGTAGCCGTCCTGGTAGGTCTCGCGCGGAGTCGCCCCGTCCCGCACGCATTCGACAAAGTGCCGCATCTCCGCCTGGTATCCATAAGCGAACGCCTCTTCGGGCAGCGGCCGCGTCCAGCCGAAGTCGATATCCGCCTTCTCGATCACGTAGCCCGCTGGTTTCGATGTGAAACTCGCGATGGGCGTTTGCCGCGTCACGTCGGTAAAGATCGACCCGTCCGAACCGTGAATCTCGTTTCGTAAGTCGAGCCCGCCCTTGGTGGTCCAGGAAAGTTCGCAATGAGCGATTCCGCCGCTGGCGAACTTGAGCACGAGCAGCGCGTTGTCCTCGCCTTCCGTTTTGTCGTGGTGAACCATCCGCGCACCCCAGGCCAGCGCTTCCACCACGCGGTCCTGTTTGCCGAAGAAGTATCGCGCGGCCTCCACGCAGTGGCAGCCGAGGTCGTTCATGGCGCCTCCGCCGGTCTTTTCGATATCCCAGAAGTGGCGGCTGTGAGGTCCGCTATGCGATTCCCGCGACCGCACCCACAGCACACG